>ENA-UOTX01001356-UOTX01001356.1-compost-metagenome-genome-assembly--contig:-NODE-1356-length-18917-cov-13.226964_pt1 | contig 18917 bp, 11 predicted proteins | sample MGYA00238143_ERZ746982 | MGnify/ENA primary metagenome ERZ746982 (study PRJEB28758, sample SAMN06268862) | compost metagenome | isolation source: single cell | place: USA: California, Emeryville, Joint... | reverse complement strand
AAATATGCAACAAATAGAGCAAAAGTACTTTTTTTGGTGAGAATGCTGAAATGGAATTGAGAGAATTTGAAGCTTATACTTTGCTCCTCGAAGATCCGGCTGAATGCGGAACTTATTTGACTTGCAGAGTACCAAGAGAGAAAGATTTACCTCATGAAGCAGTGAAAGATATAACAATTCGACTCGAATGGACAAAAACTTAGGAATTCAGCTATTTCGAAGGAGAAACTGTTGTATCCTCGTAAATTATAGATGGCAACTTGAGTGAGTCGGAGATGGCTTGCAAATAAATTAGAAATTCTCTAGATTTGTGCAAAGATCACATACCTGAATTTCTTGATGATTAATGACATTCTTGATCTACCTTCCACTTTGTATTGGAATGAGATAGAAAGTCCTAATGAGTCAATTGCTCATTGTTCTCGTGGAAAATTGGTCAAAATGAGAAAGATTATGTTGAAATATCATGACAATCCCGATGTTAGAATATTTAAATTTCTTTGGCGGGATGCAGAAGCTGAGGATTTGCCGTCAGATAGACTGCCTTTGAGCGGAAATATATATATAGTATGATGTTATATTCGTGCATTTAACTATCAAAGTGCTCTCCTTAAAATCGATTGTCAGAATCTAAAAGTCAGAAATGATCTTATAGTTACAAAATTATAGATATATGTAACATAAAATCAGACAAGCAATGATACAGGAGCAAGCACCACGGCTGAAATTGACTAGGCGCATAGATCAAAGCTGTTTGATCTTAAATTTGGGGGAGTGAATGGGTTATACCTCCCGTAAAGTCATCGATAAGACTTATTGCGTTGAGTTTTATTCGTTTCAAAATTACAGATTTGAAATGTAACGCAGACTCACCCGTAGTGAGATATATGAATTAAATATAATTGAGACACTCATCCACCAGGATACTATTTTTGCAAGTAGCAAAACTTTTGATTAGGTAAGCCCAGAGTAATTAGAGGTGTTTGCTTCATCCACACTTCAAAGGCACGATTGATTCAAAATTTTGGAGTTATATGTGCAATTACGAACGGAAACAAAGGAAGCATCAGAACTTATTCTTCTATTCAATAAAAAGATAAGTTTTGATTAATCTTCAGCTGATTTACGTCGAATCGGAGTATCTGTGTTTATTTTATTTTTTTTAGCTTTTTCGAAGATATATGATACAATTAAAGGCAAAAAATATTACCAGCATCCATTTGTCTGCTCTACAAAAAGATTCAATTTGGCTTCATAAAATACAATACATACATCAGAGCGTTTTAAAATTTGAAGCCTATTCTGTTTTCATCTTATCATTAGAAACTGATTTGCTCGTAACAATTTCTTCTTCCTTTCTTCCTCCTCGATGAGTCAGTCCAGTGTTCTTACTCATTAATTCTCCACTCATTTTCACCAGATTAGACGCTGAAGATGAAGGGAGCTCGGTCTCTGCGCTCGCATTCGTTAAACTAATCACCGCCAGTTCATTTATCGTAGGATTCCAATTCTTCGGCTTTTTGACCTGAGGCTCTGCGTCGGTCTCTTCAAGATTCGAATCGTAAACTGTCAATGGGAGAACCAATCGCGGTTGATCACCAAAGTAGCTCCAACTTCCCATTTCCAAGAAGATCTCAATGAAATATTGCGAGTCAATAAACTCTCCTATCATCGTACTCTCTAGCGCCTGATCTCCTTTATTTTTTGAAAGCAGTGAGCCCGATCTTCCAGTTGATCTAGGAATTTTCGCTTCGATAGCAAGAGCATTTTTTCCTTTTACAGCTTGATTCTGTCCTATTCCTCGATATTGCAATGCTGATATAATAAACCTGAAATTTTTCTGTTTCTGAGTTTGGGATTTGATGCGAAGATGCTGACAAATTTGCAGATTTACCCGGTTGATTGCCACATTGCAATCCAAATTGTTGATTTCCACTGTTCCTTTCACTGTTTCACCGGGCCTATAGGAACTTTTCTCAAGAAGACAGCTTATAAACACAGCTCCTCTGCTAAAACACCAACACGTATGAATAGGAAAAGCCATCATTTGACTGCAACTAATAGTTGAACCGGCTTTCGGGTCCACGATTACTAAAGGGATTCTGTGAAATAAGTTTGAAACTTGTTTGTTGTTGCTTTTCAGACAGGCTTTTATAGAGTAGCTGACTTGTGCCTCGTACATGTTGCTTTCATTTTTCCCTCCTTTTTGATAAAAGGTGTTAGGTATCGCCTGTGGCAGCAAGAAGGTAAAAGGGAATATGTATTGGCTTGGGGGGATTTCTTCTTTGTCTTTCCAATTATGAACGATATTCTTCGTTTTGATTATAGTTCTGGTTGCACGATGATAGACAGGGGTAATTTCGCGTCTAGTGACTCCATCTACTGTTTTCGTTTGCTCTTCTCTTTCCTGGAACCATGCAGACTCGATGCCTTTGCATTTTAGAATTAATTCGTTTCCAGGAAAGGCTTTCGTGAGGTTGAGATAGATGTCGCCGTATACTTGCTGGCCTGGTTGGTAGCATGATCTTGTGAGCTTAATGTAGATTTGCCCGTATTGAGAGAGCGGGTTGGCCTGATCGGATTGGTCTTGACCCATATTGGAATAAAAGAAAAAATCTTTTAAATCGCTTTCAAGAGTTAAGTATAAAGAAAATGATATGAAGACGAAAACTTGCCTATCCCAAGAAATTCATGTATTTTGCTAATCCTCGGAAGAAGAAGCCGTCAGACTTTCTGAGTGATCGAGCAACCTTAACACACGTAGATCAGCATATTTAATAAAAATGCGGAGAATATGGAAGCGAGTCTGGGGACAAAATGTTTAGGAGAATACTTATTTGATTGGTCCTCATTCCTTCTGGAGCATTAGACCCATTTCTATTTGATATTTCTATTGCTATGATGATATTGAAAAGGTTCATTCTGGATTCCACTATGGTATGAGACTCGTAACAGACACATCCGCGAAAATTAATTTAACTATTATTGGTAATGAAGAAGTTTATCAGCCCTTCCAAATGGACAACAAACACTAGACAAGAAGAAAGTCCACCTCAGCAGGTTCCCGAAAACGACGATTCCAACTCATCCTCGGGGAATAATATTGAATTGGACGAGGTGATTTGCTCCTATCTCAGCGATCATCTCGACTATTTCACAAAGACGCTTCGATTTCAGAGAGTAAAGCTTTCGGTCATCGAAAAGATGTTTTTGGAGCGTCAAAAAGAACTCAAGGAAAAATACAATGGCAGTGATGAATCCTTTAGAAACGACAAAGAATGCAAAGACATCATAATTAACTATGTCCAGCAAATCTCAATTCTTAAAAAACTCAACTCGTATATCATGGCGATGGTGCTAGACCTCTTTTCAGAAGGCCTTGGCGAGGAAGATGATTCTTCGCCAAAAAAATCACCACAACCTGAAGAACCAGCAAAAGCAGACCATAAAGATATATTCTTTCAAATTGGTATTGCAAAAGCGAGTGTAACAAGCATTTGCATGAGTCCTGATGGCAGCGCTGCAGTTATCGGCGATTCGGAAGGGACGTTATCTTATCTCTCTGTAAGCAGCAATACTATTGAACATAAGTTCACACTCGTGGGCAGACACAGTACCTCTATCCAAAAAATGTGTTTTTCTCGGAATTCGACCCTCATGCTCTCATGCTGTAGTGAAAGACTTAATCTCTGGAGGGTAGAGCCAGAAAAGCTGACAATTCTTCAAAAGATTGAAAGAACCAACGATACCGCAGTCTCGCCTGATCTGTTGACCTTTTGCTTAAACGATACTGGCTTGATACTGGCTGATAGAACCTTCTGGTTTTATGATCTATCTCGCTCACCAGGCAGCATCACGATTTCCTCCACACAATTAAGTGATGAGTTCGCTATTCAATCAATCGATCTTGAAGGAAAACTCCTTCTGGGAGTTAATTCGAGCCGGTATCTAAGCATTTTAAAACTTAGAATCCAGGAAGACTCATCACAAAGCCCAACCACTTGTATGATAACTGAGCTAAAACGGGTGACAGCGTCCTCGAATCCCAGCGAAACAGTTTCTTGGGCTGAATTTGGATTGAACTCAAGGTTTATTTTTGGAAAGCTCACCTTTAGTGTAAAAATCTGGAAGGCTGAGAACCTACTGTGTATTCGAAGCATACGAATTCCGATGTTTAGTACAATCGCCTTAAGTAAGCAGAAGATGAAATTTTTCCAAATGATACAAAATCAAGGTCTACAAGTCAGATCTCTTCTCAACCCGCTCCGTTCCTGCCAATTGCTTTCGATCCGTGACATTCAAATGTTTTCGTTTGATGGCTCAAACAACTTCCTCTGTGTTTCTCAAGATAAACTACAATTACAAATTTGCCACTACTAACACTCATTGTTTTTTTTCCCACTTTGAATGACCACAACATATTACTTTAATATAATTACAATTTTTCTCATGAAAAATAGTCTTTAAGTGTAAGTTTTGCCATATCAAATCAAAGCTTGGAGGAAAAACAGCTTTTTTGTTTATACTCCATGTTGAATGTCCAAAAAATACGAATAGCTTTTGAAATGAAATACTTATTTGCCTTACTGAATTGAGAAATGTGAAAAATTGACTCCATGTTTGAATTGACACTTCATTAGTATGAACTGGCTCAAGAAATTAAAAATTATATATATATACCAACTCGTTATTGATTATGCCTTCAATTTTCCTTCCCTTGATCATCGTACTTCTTTGCGGGTTTGCTTCCGCTGACTTTCACATCTTCAACGAAAACCTCGCTTCAGATACCACTGTTGCCTATAATAACACTAATCTCCTGCGCTGCATCTCTCATCTTAGCCCTGGTGGTAAAGAACATCTAAATCTTTGGATCGACGCTCTAAAAGATGGATCTTATTCTCGCATCCAAATCGCCCTGGCAAACCTATCTGTCAACACCAGCAACGAAAAGCCAATCTCTGACGGCAGTATCTACAATTTCTACGCCGATCGCCACGAAAATGCAGGATATATCAAAGTCCTCAGAGATCGGTCCAGCACTTACAAAGTGATGGCTCTCTTAGAAGTTTATGACGCTCCTAGCCTTAACTTAACGAACAGAACAGTGATCTTTGAATCAAATCATTCGCTTATCCTCGATGAAATCAACTATTTTGGATATCAAGCGTTTAATCTCGGTGGCTGGTATGGAATCACCTTCATCAGAACAGAAGGCAGATCTCAAACGCCTATGCTTAATTTCTTCAGCAAAGAGGACATGGGCCCAGTTTTTGGCGAATTTCGACAGATAACCAATACCTCTCAAGATACCGAAATCTCCGTTGTCAAGATGACCAAAATGAGCAACGGATCAATTTATATCGTCTGGCAGGAGAAATTCTTCACAAGCAATGGTGATCAGCTTATTCGCTCTTCAAAAATATCTGCAAAAAGAGCTTATATGAAATCAGGCGGAATGGAATTTAGTGAGCCTATCGTAATATGGAGCAGCAATGCGAACACGTATTACGAACTTTTTGATGTTATTAGTACAGATGAACAAGTCGTAGTCATCGCTTCGCTGCAATTAAATGCCGCGCCAATGAATATCCAAGGGTTTGTTGCGAGATTTGAGCAAAATAAGAGCGATGTCATGCTCACGACGAGAAAAGAGATGGTGAAAACACTACGAATTCAGTTTGCTGATAGATACTTTGGAGGGATAATCATTGGGTTTTTGAGTTATTCAGAAGTGGATGCCTCATCAACACTTTATTATAAATTATTTGATGAGCAAGGCAATGTGAAAGTACTCAAAACGGTAGAAGAAACGAAGATAGCAACAGATCCCGTCAGGATTTCGGGAGCTTGGGCGAATGATAATGCGTACTATATCTCGTTTGGTGATAAGACTAGCTGCAATCAATACGTGGCTAAGCTGGTGGATAAAATTTCAAAGTCCGCCTGCTATGAAGAAGATTTTGGTGCACGGGATCACCCAGTTTTATATCTTTGCATTCTTCTTATATTCATCGTATTGTTGGCATAATTCTTTTATTGATGAACTTTAATTTGTCGAAGAAACTTTGAGACTCGGTTTCTTCGTGATTTGAAGCATCTCTGTAAGTGAGAAATATTTGTTATATCCAATAGCTGATTCGTTCTTATTTCGAAGCGTTAAAAATTTTAGTCTGATGCATTTGATAGTAAGATCCCACAGTTTTTTAAATGTTTTTGACAAATGTAGAGGAGGTGAAATACTTTTCTTAAAATCTTTGGAAGCACTATGTAAGAGCTGTTGATATCATTTCTGAATAAGAAGATGAGAGTTTTATGCAATTTTTCCCCAAAATTGTGTTGTCCACTAAATAAATTACTGTCAAGCGTATGCTCTGCACATTTGAAAAACATTTCTGTGAGCAATGAGCAGATGTTTTTCTCTTCTTCCACACACATAAAATTAAGATTTGATTGAGTTAATTAATCATTGATTACCTTGGTTTTTTTTTTAACATCAGTTATATTTATCTGATAAAAGCTAATTACCAAAGAGAGCTTCTATGTCAGAATCCGCAGCGCATACTTTAACTAATGTGGATGCCTCCAGAAGACCTTCTGAAAGTCAAACACATCAAAACAGAAATTCACTAAAACAGTTTGTTGTCAAAACAGGTTCAAAAACTCTCGCTAAGTCAGTCGTAGAAATGAGCTCAGAAGAGTCTGAAGAAATCTCTGACGATGACCAGATGCAGGAACATCCTGAGCAGCTTCCTAAGACTATCGCTGAGGAAATGAAGGCTGTTGCCTCATCTTTCTATAAAAGCGACCCATATTTTGGTCATGAACCGATATCTTTTAAAGAACCAGAAGACGGCTGGAAGAGCATTTCCAAAGTGATTCTCACGCGATTCGCTCCAAAAAACAAAGTCTATGACTATGAAAAATTCCTGCCAGTACATGTGCAAAAGAGAATGGGTAAATCTCATAAAAAACAAAAGCATAGCGAGGAGAAAGTTAAAAAATTTGTGAACTTTCTCGATCCCAAGGACCTGCTTACATCTGTGAAACATCTGAATGAAACCGTTATCAACAATAGTGAGGATCGGCCTCTTAGGAGCTCATGGGAAAGAGAGCAGCTTAAATTTCGCAGGACTGAGGAACTGCGGCATGGACTAAACCAAAGAAGGAAAGACATTCTCTTAGCTGCTCTTAATCAGCCCTTTACGACCAATAAATTCAGAGAAGTGATGAATCAAGTGAACAGATTGAGTCAGTCGCCATCAAAATTAAACGACAGTGATGAGCTGAAAGACTATAATCACGTCATAAAAGCTCAAAAACGAATCATTGCAAATGCTGTTAAACCCAAAATAAAGGACAATGGGGAGAAAGTCGCCATCGTTGATGGATCGAAGAGGGAAAACGTGATTCCTGTTGATAGGGAATTAATTATCTTAGAAAATGAGGAGAATAATACTCATTATGAAGTCAAGGCCGAGCTGGCACAGGATTTCGATAAGCAAAATGTCCCACAGAGAAATATCAAAAGCGATGTTTCGATTGAATTCAGTGGAATGCTGGATGACATGTCCGAATTAATGGAACTACTGGAGTCTCCGTTTGGGAAACCTCAATCCAAATCGAGAGAGAATTGGTATTCATCGACCAGCAAACTCAAATTCGGAGCAGGTCAATCTTCGGTAGCAGATAGAAGTGGCATGTCCATGGAGCGAGTGAGAAACCAAAAACTGCCAAGATACCGACGAAAAAGCGATACTTCCCAGTTTTCAGGAGGAGAATGCAAGAAACTTACTGCTGTCAGCCATATTGTCCTGCCTACAGATATTAAAACGTTCTCAGTGACGAACGAAAGCCCAGAAAGAGCCGTTTCACGCAGCACATCGAGGCAAAAGTCCCGAAAAGAGAGAGGCACTAAAGCGAACCTGAACTTTGACGGAAAGGGGAGGGTAGAGCCTGTCAGTCCAACGAAGTTATTGGAAGAACCAGAAAATTACGAAGATGCATCTCCAACGAATCAGGCGAGTCCAAGCCACAAGTCAGAAGAAAGACAATCCACAAGAAAATCAGTTTCGACTGCGCCGAAAGTTGTCCGTGTGCTTTCAACGAATAATAAGCCAAGAAAATCACACTTTGTACCCATCTCGAAAAAAGAGTCGAGCAATTTCGCTAAGAAATGTGATGAGACGGGAAGCCCTCGTCGTCGGGCTGAGGGAGACGCTAGCCTTATATGGGGAAAAGAAAAGATCATTTTGGAAAGGAGAACCTCTGAGCCATTGATAAGCAAGAGTGAAAAGAAAAAAGAGCTGAAGGCTGCTTTAGATATAGTAAAGAAGCTCAATGGAAAAGCAAAACACACTTTGTTCAGAGACACATCATCTTCGCTGAGCTCTCAAAAATTCCCTACTCTCAGAAAAAATAGTAGCGGTGCTATCGCTCAGGACACAAAGCAGAAGACCAAAACAGGATTCGACCTAAACCGTCGGGCTAATTCAGTGGACATTAATAGAAAGTATTCTTTCGAGCACATGGGAATTGCGAGAGAAGAGAAACCAGTCCCTTATCTAACGCACCTACCTTTCAACAGACCAGCTCATTCGACAACTAAAGCTCCGTTTGAAAAATTCGAGGTTGGTGTGGGACCGAAGAAAGGCCCGTTTGATAAAGATTTCAAATACGAGAGAAGGTCGCAGAGTTCGGTGAAAATACGCAGAACAGGTTCAAATTTTTATATAAGAACCTAATATTGTTACAATACAGCTTATAAAATTTTTCAGAGTTAATCGAGTGTTTGTTTACACAAGCTAATTTTTAGCAATACATTCAAAGCTTTGCTACTCATAATAATAATGCTGCAGTTCAGTTGTAGGTCTAGTATAGTACGGGTAGAGTATGATATGTGAATCCTAATAAAAATAAGTTGAATTGGTTAGCAGTAGATCGAAATATTGAGAAATTAAACTTGAAATCAAAGATAAAGAGTTCTCTTGAGATCAATAGAGAGTCAAGTTATCTATTTTGGAGTTATTGGTTTGCTCAAATCTCGATCTATTTACTTTAAAACAACAGATTCCTCCGTTGGGATGATCACTATATGATGTAGCGTGAAATTTGAGAATTAAGCCAACAATATGATTTTGTGTTTCTGCGAAATCTTTCTTTCACTACGGCAACTTTTTTTCTGATAGTTTTCTTTGTTAGGGGATAAATGCTAACTGTAAATCACACAGACTTAAACCTCTAGTGAATCTGTGAAATGTATTTGATACTGAAAGAATTATTGAATACATGTTACCCCAAAAGCGCATAATTGATATCTCAAAGTAAAATAAAGCCTTAATGTGTAGATTTACTTCATATTCAATCATTTAGTAGCTCCTTCCAGCTCATTTGTTAAAATTTTAAAAAATTTCCTCTGTTTTATTTAAGCTTATTTCTGCGAAGGAATTTTTCAATTCGTTTTTCTCCCTTATCACTTCCTTCTTGCATCAGCTTCGTATATTTAGCAACCGCCATTTCTTTTGTAGCAGGATTGAATCGGTCATACTCTTCATCCAAATCGAGCTTGCACTCATTGTAAGTCTCAGGGTACACATCAGGTTTCACTTCTCCAAAGATTTTCACGTTCAACCATTCCATTGGGAAAAAGGCATTGATTAGCGCGATTCCGAGGATAATATAATCGAAAATAGACTCATGATCAAAGATGATATAATCAAAGACAAAAGAAGACACACCGAAGATTACCAGACTCCATTCCATTATTTCAATCATTTGGATTGCGATTTCACTGCCTAAAGCCTTTCCCACGGAGAAAGCCCTCAGATTGTTGTATTTATCGACCCAGTAGCAAAGCACAATGCTAACAAGAGTCCAAACCAACGCGATTGGGACTACCGGCGCATAGAACGCAGCTGAGAATGCGCTTTTTATCAGGGCTGAATAAGAAGTCGCAAAATCGAACTTTGGGTATTCGAATAACGCCATCGCTTCTTTTTGAGTGAGGAACGATTGGTCCCCTTGTCCCTTCGCTCTTGATCTTTTGCACTTGCCGATCCAATACCAAATATTCGCCAGATTGTAGAGAGGAGTATAAAACGCGTTCACTTGGAAAACCGATATAATCGACTCTATCATCCCACCAGTTCCCCAATAGTTCTTGGAGATCAAGGCAACAGCGAACGTAATGATCGAAGTGTTAAAGAACTGTGCCCATGCGAGTTTCGTGGCAACAGAAGTATAGTAATTCGTCCAATTAGGATGTTTTTCCCAGAAGGTTAACTTTCTAATAGCAAATTGAAGGACGTAGTTTATCATGACGATCACGAATGAAGTGAAATAGGAAATTGCTTGGACACTCAGCGAGCTTGTGCCGCTTGAACCGTTTCCTAGACTCGCAATCATGGCTCCTTTCGCCTGATACATTCCCAGGACACCTGCGAAGCAGAGAAGAAGAATACCCCCACAAATGAGATTCACATGACGTGTGTTTCGATTTCTTTCTTGCTGACTGACTCCTAAATTTTCCCAAAACACATCGGATGGCTCAGCAGCCTCTTGAATTTCGAGTAAATTGCCTCTCATTTGCATGTGAGGCTTTGATTTCAAATTCTGACGTTTTTGCCAGAATGGGAAATAACCTCTTTTCCAATAGTTTATAACATCCCAATACTGCTTTTGAGTATTGACAGTCACGTATGCAACACCAACAAAGGTATCTGCTTTCCCTTTCGCGAACTCTATTTGCATTTTCCTCAGATCTTGTTTCAGTTTGTTTAAACTCGATTCCGCGGTTTCCAACTCCTGGTTGACTGGCTCTCCTTGCCGCTGTCTCTCTTTGAGTTTGGCCCTAGTTTGAACCAGAGCATCGATTTCTGTTTCAAGTTTCACTTTGTCCGCCACATCGAAACAACAGACGACCTTTTGAACCTCCACCTTTTCATTCGGGAGAGCATTATGTTCGATAAACTCCCAGATCTCCTTTCTTATATCAGCGCCAGGAATTTTGGGAATGTTCCTAACTTCGAAAGTATAATCTGAGATAGAAGTGTCTCTATCGTCACATGTCTTGGCAGTTAACCTTTGGCGATAGCGAAAGTATTGAAAGAAGCACAGGAGAACGACGTAGCAAATCAGATTGAGAACTTTCTGGGTTGAAACATAACCATGCATTTTCTCTTGCCACTCAGCAGAATCAGTATCCGTCCATTTCTTATTAGCCAAAGATAAGCCAGTCGCGGCGCCTAAAATGCAGTTGTTAGGGTCTGTTCGGTCAACAACGTCATCTGATTTGCAAAACTCTCCTCGGCTGTTTGTAATAAAGGCGTAGATCCCACTTATAGTGAGAAAGAAGAATAGCACACCGAAAACAAACAAGAGGAATTGAAAATACATTGGGTAGGCGGGTCCAAGGAAACTGAGATTTTCACGAGGAGTGCATAAAGGCACAGGTTGCAAGTCGACAGGACGACCGCTCATTTCGTCGACGTTGATGGGTTGGCCTTCTGGTTTTTTGACGGGAAGGCCAACGCTTGTAGCTTTGAGGTGATCTTCTGCCATATCCCAGTCAGGAGGGACTTTGCTTGGAATATAGACTTTGTTTTGGATCTTACCGCTCTGGGTAACAGAGTTGCGTAGTAGTTTTAAGCCAGATAATCTGAGATCATCGTCATCATTAGCGTCAAGAATTTTGTCAATCTCTTGGATGTTCAGATTGTCGAATCCACATTCAGCAGCCACAGGTCCCTCTTGGGTGGAATTATGTATCCGAGTCGAGTTTAGAGGGTCTTCTGTTCTAATGGTGAGTTCTACTGATGTGTCATTAAATACTGGATATTTCACTCCTCCGCTCATTACGAAATTTAATGAGTTGTCTTTCAAGATTTAATTCTTATTAAGATGAACCCATTGAAAAGGTGATTCGTGACTCTCAAAACGCTAAATCTGTTAGATTCTCTCTCATAATCAAAATCATTTTTCAAATATGGCTCTGATTCTTAACCTTTCTGCAAAGGTTCCAATTAATTTCTGAGAGATTGAAGAACCAAAGATTCGGATTTTTATTAGATATAGTCAAAATGATTAACACTGCTTTTCTTGCTGTTCTTGGGAAGAAAGACGATTCATCCCCTTCTCTCCTAATTGCCTTTTATTTTTTCAAATGACTTTTCTAAGAATTGATTTCTGCAATTTTTACTTCAATCATTTCCCAAAAACTAAAGAGCTCCAGAGCCAGCCCTCAATCATCAATGAGAAGTTTAATAATGCATATATGCTCCAACAAATTGAAATTGGGTTTCGTTTGATCTCTATTGATAGATGATGCATTTCTCACTAAATATAGAATGCGGCACTTACTCTCTCTCACTTTGCAAACTTTTCCAGGAGCAGTATGGACAAATTCCTTAGTTTTCTTGTCAAATGCGCAAAAGAGTAATAGTTTGTGGGGCTTGGAGGAAAACCGTGGGATAGCAACATCAAAAATTTTGAATTTTAATAAGTATATTCAATTTTTGAATCAATTTAGACTTATGCATACAAGCATCTAACTATCTAATACAAAAGTGCATATTTTTCGATGAGTTCAAAAGTACGGAACCTAAGTTTGTTAATTACGCTTTCTTCGGGAAGGCGATCTCGAAATCACCACTCTCAACATCAATTTCTCCTTTATCCATTTCATTGAAATAAATCCAAGCCTTCACTATACGAGATTCTCCTTCTGCTTTCTCCTCGTCAATCAACTCAAACTCCACTTCCTCTCTGACGTACCAATAAGGATGGTTCTCAAGTCTGTCCATGAGTTTTAGCGTATTATTAGAAACTTCGTATATTTCGCCAGTGATGTTGACCTCTGGAGTCTTGCAAACGAATGGTACGGCTCTCTTCCTTCCTCCTCTAATGATGTACTCTCGAGCAGTCATTTTATACAAATCTACAGAGATGGCTTTGCCAATATAATCAGTATCCTCTTCCAGGAAGTAATGATTGCAGTATCCTTTCCTTAAAGTCCCATAGACAAAGATTTTATGGGTATCTGACTCTTCCTCTTTGGTAATTGGAGTATCGCTAAGTTTTTCCATAGTTGAATTTGTTAGAATCTGATCTCTGTTTGGTTTCCAAGTGTGTTTTTATTAATAGATTATAACTCTACAAAAGCTTATTAAAGTTAAGCCGGGAATTACGCCGAATTTAGAATTCAGGGATAATCGTTTTCCGTTCTATTAATTTCTGAGCGTATTTTCTTTACTTCCTGGATGAATTGTCCGTTATAAATTTAACTCGGAGAAATTTGTTTAAACAAGCAAGATTTGAAAGCAAACTGAACAAACGGAAAGCTTACAACGTAAATGGATGCTCTTGGTTTATTTGCGAGGTGGCATTTTTTGTTTGGTGCCTGCTCGAAAACGATATCAAAGGTCATCGAGGCGCCCATTTCTAAAACTATCTTGGAAAATTATTGAAGAAGAATATTTCTTATGATTATTTGTTGTGAGAGGGCTACTGACTGCACAAAAAGACAAGGATTTCAACTTTCTGTCTTGCTGATTAATTAAACAGTCGTTTTTCTTGGTTTTTCTTGGTTTTTCTTATTTTCTTGCTTTTCTTTTTTTTTTGAAGAACTAGAAAAATAAGCAAATTGATTGATTGATTATTGCTCTTCTTCAAGGCAAGACTATGTTGAATCTGGCAGAAATGCATTGAAATTCAACAGAGAAGATAAAAAGACCAGCCTTAGAACTTCTATTATAATTTTAAGCTAAATATCAGCGAAATATTTTGGTCATTCAGTTGTACCAGTAGTCAAAGAATCTTCAATAGTTAACTGAAATCATTTTTCTCACCTAGTTGCTTAATCCAGCTTAAGAAAAATATGAAATGCTTAATCTGCCGAAGAGGTCGCAAGAAAAAAAAGTTTATAAACACAGGAGGAACTCTGCTTGAAGTTCCACGAGTTTGCTATCAATTGTTAGACTCTATCTATGAGAATTCTGAGACCAGCCACAATGAAAAAAGTGCTTGATTCGCACATCATCTCCTAATTTTGTTAATATAATCCGAAGCAATACATAAATAGCAAAAGACCATCTGACGTTTACAGAGAAGTATGAACTGTTTCTCTCAGCATTGAACTCCATTTTACTTTTCCATATTGCTGACGACTACACAACAAATTGATTAGAAAATTATATTGAAGACTTAATTCAACGAGTCACCACGTAAGATCGGAGCATGCAATTATTGCTCGAAAATGGGTTTTCTAACACAGAAGGTTCTCTAAAACTGAGCGCGATCTTGGTTTTTCAAAACTTCTTGAACCTACGAAAAATTTTGAATCATGAAGTCGTAATAATAGGTAGCGTCAGATAATATGACGTATGATTTAATGGTTCGCTGAGTAATTCCCAAAAAAATAAGTTATCCAAATATTTTACAAGGTGTCGCTCTATCCCTTCATTATTAGCAAAAAGGATCGATTATCTAATTGCTCTACAAGTTTATTCAAGAGACCGTCCATCTGATTCAAAGTTTAAGGTAGTATTCAGTGCTATGTAAAATTTTCTAAAAGAATGAATTGAAATAATTACCTCTTTAGACCAGCATCGCTTCATGCTTCACCTGGACCTTGTTTTATAGGATCACCTGGTTTAGATATGAATTGAGAAGATATTTTTCGAAATAGGTCTACAAACTGGTTCAAATTGGCTTCAAATCTCCGAGTTCGTCTGAAGAAACTCACTTTTGAGAAAACGCGATGGATAGAATGCAGTAAAAAACCAAACTTACGAGTCGGCATATTGTAACAAAGACTCTTGAAGTAGTCATCGACTTAAGAAATATCAGCCCTGCTCACTCTAACGAAAAGCATCTGACGCAATCTACATATTGGTGGAGTATGCTCTTTCAAGATCATCCTGTTCTTCATTTTGGAAGCTAAACATCCCTCGGTTAAAAGTGAGTTTTTGGATCAAATAAATATTTAATAAATCAGCGATGGATCGATGGCGCCGTGGAGCTCTTTTAAAATCACAAACGCTAATCCCTCCAAACGTGTTAAATTCTTTAGTGAAGCCATTTGCTGCAGTAAAAGTGCTACAATTTAGAAACATTCTCTCACAACGTTGGGAGCTTCTTTACGAATGAATAATTTGAAACCCACAAAAATTCATCAAGAAGATTTCATGGAAGTTTTTCTTGGAAATTGGAAGAAGAGATGCTGTTTGAAGGATTTTCAGAAGAATTTCATGCTTTTACGAATTTTCAATTGTTTTCAACAACGTTTATCACAGCCAATTATTTCTTAGGTATTAATACAAAAATTCAAAAAGAACTGTGTGAATTCCAGGAATCTCATTTAACAGCTACGAGGAAGATGGATGCACCTATGTAGATCCGCTTTCGCGGAGAATGAGTTGAATTTTCAACTTAAATCAATGTCAAAATTATTAGAAATAATTAGAGTTGACATAATCATTCGAGAAACAATTCAAATTCTAATTATTATTTTTATTAGAATTTGATTCAACTCATAAGATCGGTAGCATATTAAAATGCGAATTAGTAGGTTTATTCTCATAATAAGTACCAATCCTTGTTCTTGTGAATTTTAATGGAAACTCGGAAAACTGCCTAATCAATCGTGTCATCGAACATCGAGCTCATATTTACTTTGTGAATGCCCGAATTTCAGAATTATGGATGAAATGCAAAAATCAAATTTTTCCACGTTTCGGGGGTAGACTATGATCATTCATTTCTTAAGCTCAATAGGACGTTTAGGTTTCTTGCTTCATTCAAGATTATCGAAAAGCATCGAATATTGTGCTTTGACTTTTTCACTTTCGAACTTTTTAACAGGGAAGATTTAAGAACGCGGGTTTTTCGACAGAACAAATAGGTTCTTTCTATAAAATTTTTCCGAAAGTTTAAGAATCTGAATTAAACAAAATAGCATTTTTAGCAAACAACTACCTCAAAGTAAACTATATTAATTTGATATTTGCAGGTTCATCAACTTTAGAATGTGTTTTTACTGAAACAACTGGAATAAATAATTTTTTTTGATTTTCACTATCTCAGTTAGACAAGCTGTTAGGTGTCCACTACTGTCATGTCTAATTCACTACCTACACACAAGGCAGCGGTTGCCTTCATCATTTTATTAAACCTACTTCTGCTAAAGCTCTCAAGTAGCCTGATGCATGTGTCAATCGCTAATATATTTGGAAATTTTTACAGGTGCACAACCCTGCGATGCAAAGTTTTCAAACTATGATAATACTTTTACCTCCTGTGCATTAACTCCAACGGGAACTCAAATCATGACCTTCGACGGAAGTATAGTACTTGAACTTCATTAGTGCTAATTTTGCTCTTTCAATGCTTAGCTGGAAGCAGTTTTTCAATGGGCGTTTGGGTAAAAATCACGACAGTTCCAAGCGCCAAGGCATACATTATGAGGTTTACTCGAGAGTAAATAAATCTCTTTTTTTTGTTTACTAATGCTTTCTGTAGTCCCGACAACGATGCCGCTGATGAAAAATCAAAGATTGTGTCTATTGAGTTAGACCCTCCAACCACGCTTTCGATAAAACTTGCTGGCTCCAGAACATCTTTGTTAGATCCACAGCGATATAATTATGAAATGGCCTCTATCAATAACTACGTGTTGAGCAACTGGTATTGGATATATATAACGAGGTCGCATGATTTTTTTTGGGTGGGTGAGGATCAGGTGGTAGCAATATACAATCCTCAAACCGGATCTTTTCCTGTGACTGTTACTGAAAATTGGTCCACATTGCCAGTCACTAAAACGGCTTATTTTGGATCAGACTTTAAGGTCATTGTCAATGGATTTAAAGGAGTTGCACAGGGCTTTTGTGGAAGGCTGAGAGGACTAACTGTTCTGATTGGATCAACCTTGTCCTATATGTCTGCTTTTGAATATCTCGCACAGCAACAAAGCGGAGCAACTATCAACAAACTGATGCTGTACTACCCTTTCCACTCGAACACTGGACAAGCTGCTATAGATGGAAGCACTCACAATTATAATGGAGTTTTCGGAGCCTCATCGGAACCAGAAACAAGCGATCCAGTATGGGAAACAGTAATACTGTCTGCTTTCATTGATCTAACTAATGACTGCTTAGTCATTGAGCGATGGCTTACATTTTTTATCTTCAAGTCGATCACCAAACTACATTCAAGTTCCTCTGTTCTCATTCCTCGGCTCCGATGATTCTGTGACATTAAGCTTTACAATCAAAATCGAGACAGCTCCCTCGTGCGCCGCGCCACTAATCCAAAGAAAATCAGTAGTTTATTTCTCGAAATCTCAGCATCTGACATTTTCTCCTTAAGGCCACAGATCAAATAGTGTTTGGAATAGTCCTCAAGACAGACCGCAGTCTTTCTCTTTACATCAATAACGTTGAGAAAGCTCTCGGGATTACTTTGAATCTTGGTATTTTATTTTTCTTTTGTTTTGTGGGCTTACTTTTTATGACTGAAAAGGAACTATATACATCATAACAGTTGTTTGTACGACCTATGGAGGCGCTACCTATCCTTACTGTAAAGCTTACAATAGCAATACGAAGGTTCTTTCAAATTCTGTGGTCATGGCAGCTTCTTTGGGAGAGTCCTCCTCCGATCAAGTCTATATCGGAGATCCTGTTTGCGGTTTTGATGGGTATTTAAGGCAGATTGTTGTTGCAAAAGATGGAAATATTCGGGATAGTGGTATGCAATGTCTTTCTTTCATTGAGCTAATTCATTATTTATTACGTAGACTCCTGCTCAAGCAGCTGCCAACTTGCTATTTCAACTGATCCATCGAATCAATTTTGCTTGGTTTGTGCCTCTACTAAAACCTCTTTCAATGGCGTTTGCTCTTCTAGCTGCGGGTCTGGGTTTTCATCAAACCCGACCACAAAGCAATGTTATTGTCCTCCTGGCTACTATGTTAATGGGAACATCTGCACAGGTAAATTTCATCATTTTTGCCAGCAAAGACAAGTCAAATTATTAGCTTGCAGTATTGGTTGTAGCGGGTGCTTTTCTGTTTCTGCCTCCGCTTGTTACTCTTGCTCACCTTCCACGTTGCCACCGAAATACCTTTTGTCAAACACTTGCTCCGCGACCTGTCCCTCAGGCAAATATATAGATTCAGATGCATTCTTTTGTGTGAGCTGCGATGTATCTTGCGTAGCTTGCTCTGGCGCAGGTAACACCAATTGCGTTGGTGGCTGTCAATCAGGTTACTATCAGCAGCCAACCCCTGCAGCTAGTACCTGTTTGGACACCTGCCCACCGAACTACTACAAAGATAATAGCTTGAAGAAGTGTCTGCCATGCCATGCTAACTGCCAGACCTGCACAGGTCCTTCAAAATCATCATGCTCAGCTTGCACTCCGGGAAAATATTTCTTAAGTCCGTCTTCATGCATCGAAGATTCTGAGTGTCCTTCAAGCCATTATCCTGATACTATTACAGAGAGTTGTATACGTAACGAATTATCTTTCTTCGCAGTTTATAATCTTTCACTTTTTCTTAGCCTGTGTCTCTCCATGCAACACATGTTCGGACGCCACGACTTGCCTTACTTGCGTCAGTGGTTACTACATTCAACCAGCTCCATTTGCAGGCCAGTGTTTAAATTCATGTCCATCTTCCTTCTATCTTGACCAGGTCACAAGAACCTGTGGAAGCTGTCATCCTTCCTGTACCGATTGCGTAGGGCCTGATGTCACTGACTGCTCGATCGGGTGCCTTGCAGAGTGCCGGTCTTGTATACCTGATGGTGACTGCACGTCATGTTACCCTGGCTATTACTTATTAGAGGGAGCTTGTATACCATCGTGCCCTCCTGGAAACTATTTTCAAGACGAAGATACACGAAAATGCATTT
>ENA-UOTX01001355-UOTX01001355.1-compost-metagenome-genome-assembly--contig:-NODE-1355-length-18937-cov-9.623277_pt1 | contig 18937 bp, 10 predicted proteins | sample MGYA00238143_ERZ746982 | MGnify/ENA primary metagenome ERZ746982 (study PRJEB28758, sample SAMN06268862) | compost metagenome | isolation source: single cell | place: USA: California, Emeryville, Joint... | reverse complement strand
TCTTGTAAGACTCTAATAACAAATTATAGTATGTCGACCATCCCGAGAATCAAGAAACCTCTTACGAAAACGCCTGGGATTATGAAGGTTACGTAAACAATCCTTGATCTGAGGTAGCGAATGGACCGATAACAAAGCAGATACAAAACAGAGCCCATACCACTCAACCCCAAGGCACGATAGAATTCACTCCATTAATCTACCATCATTTGATCCTGAACTGAAGAAATCTGATCCTGATCCTCTGGTTTCTTGCTAAATTTCATGGTTCTCAAATTTTTATAAGTACCGTACCATACCTTAACGAAGTCAGTAATTGTTCTTCGGAAATGCATAAAAATAAACAGCAAATCTGATGAATTAAACACAGAAAAAGACTCTTTATTTCTTTCCTTTGAAATTAAAAATATTTTGAATCTCTTTGGTTGAGCATCAACTTTGAAGATAGTAGCGATTTTCTTTGGATGCTTTCTTTGTCTAATTAAACGGAATAGACTTCAATTTGGAGAATTTTGCTTGACAAAGGCGAGATACAAGAATATTAAATTGTTCATATTCTTGAGTTGAGTTCATTTTTGTATAAGTTGTTGAATTTGATTGGAAGGCTCCGAAGTAATCTAATTATATTCGCTTTTCGTTGTCACACATTCAATGTCGTTGTATCTTTGATAAGTGACAGTTCGAAAGAAATCAATTATCAAACGAGAATTACAAAAATTTCTTCTCGGTTGCAATAAGAATCACTATTCATCAATTGCTTATGATCAATCTCTATTTCAATTTCTGAAAGAGTAATTACGAAATAAGATTCAACTTTTTGTTCGAAAAGTTCGAATGTAGTGATTCAACTCTGATTTTAGAGTAACAACATCATTTTTGTTTGTACATATCGATAACCATAGCAATCCCAATTCTAACAATTCATAAATTTGGACCGGAATCTCTAAAACACTAATTCTTACGAAATTCGTTTTTAAGTATTCTTATGGCTTGCTATTAACTTGTATAAGCGTGACATTAATTTGCTACAGCTATAGAAATCTGATATTGTTGAAACATCTAGTTTTTCTTATCATTTCCGAAATATCGTGACCTCCCATAAAACCTCAACTATTTATAAAATTTGATTCGAAGAAAACACAAATTTTTCAGGTATATGGGAAGCGCAGGTTCAATTGGCTGAAAATTGATCATCTATTCAAATTAGTCTCTCTGTGAACAAAAATGTTAATTGAGCTTATTGTTTTCGTCTTCCTTCAGTTAGAATGAAAGAATCAATACCTTTTACTCTAATCTAAGCTGGCATTATGGAAAATTATTTCATCTTATATTGAGTACAAAGAAATGGACGAAAATAACACATCTTTCATAAAGCTGGATGGAAATGATTTACGAGACTTGAAACCTTTCTTAATCTATACGTTGATTCACCATGGAGGAACTACCTACTATTTAGAATTTCATTTTGTCGACTATGTGCTAGATGCTACTTGAGATAAAAGATAGAAGGCTAACCCAATGCTGTGACATTCCCACTGAAAAAAAAGGAGGCTTTGTTAAAATTCGAAGATTTCCATTTCTTAATTATGAAAGGAAAGGTAAGTAGTTGCTCTCTAAATAGGTACAACAGAGCTGTCAATGTCAAATCAAAAGACAATCCATTTATATATGCTTCTGAGAAATGAAGTCCTTGTTGATAAGTCCACTATCTATCTTAATGAGAAATAAACAACAACAGGCATTATTCCGGATATATTAGAGAAATTCCTGCCAATCAATGCAGCGTGCTTTCTCTTTTGAAAACGTTCCTTTCGCTCTCAGTAGTATCAATCATCGATTCATGGGAATTGGAGAAAGAATTCAAGCAGACGATACCAAAAAATATGCTTCGAAACCTTATTTTACACGCTCAGTGGACAAACTGAACGGGAAGCATCTATGCTTCTAATAGATTTTAATTACAATTTAATGTAATTCCTTCACCGACAATAATTTGCAAAAATCAATTAATTCTTCCTTCATTCAATGAAGGTCATTCGATTCACATAAACAATAAACACACAATGCAAGGGACCTTTATCAATGGTCGATCTGAGATGGAAGTGGGTAAGCTGTTCGAAAAAAATGGGAAATGCGCATGGATAAATACTGATTGTTTGTTCTGTAGCGGTTGCCTTTCATTGCTCTTCCTTATGTCTTCCTCTATAAATTTATATTGGAATCAATGATTCGAACACAATCAAGCCTTACCATTCGAATTTTTGTTGCTAACTTATTTCAAACACATGAACTGAGACCAAGCCACGCTGCTTCGAGCGCAAAGAGTCAACCTTCCAATTTGGCATTTCTCTAACCTCGTCAGCTCTTCGAGTGAAGGATTTGATTTGAAAATTCTGTTCTAATTTAGCGTTCAGAATTATTCTATTTTTTCATAAAGAATTAAGTTTCTATGCCCAGAGTTTGATAAGCTGAGAAAGTTGTTTTATCGATAGTGAATAAAAACTTTCAAAGGACAGTTTAATTTGTTGTCAGTGAAGCGAAAATAAATAACTTTACTAAATTCTCTCGTGACAATGTTCAATTCGCTGAGCCAAAGGATAACGATTAGTGTGAGTTTCAATCCCTTGAATTACAAGATCAGAGACAAAACATCATGTAGACGGAAGAAAGTTTTACATAATACAAATCCTTTGCATATTAATTGTGAAATGAAGGCTAAGTTCTGGATTCTGTGAACAAAATTTTAATTTATTTAAGTCCTTTCTGTGGCTTATAGAGTATTTCTAATATATTTATAATTCTTTTAGTAGGGGAAGGAAAGGCTGATTGATAAAACCATAAACACTGGTAATCTTTTTTTCAAGCACTGAATGTTCCCAAGAGAGATAGAGACTGTTTTACTGAGATGAGAAGCAATGAGCAGCAAGTTCAGCAAGAGAACGAGCAGGTCTCTTAGACCCTAAGAAAATTTCAATAAAATAGGGAGTTTCTCAAACCTTCTATTTTACGTCAAATTATTGAGTGAAGCACCCAACTTATTTTTAGTTTATTTTGAAAAAGTTCTCGAATTGATATTAAATTAATCGTCATCTCAATATCATTAACCAATAAAAAGCAGCGATATAAAATACTCAGAACCATCTATCTCTATGTAGTTTAAGGCTCAATTAATCAATCAGCAACGACAAGTAAATTTATTGCTTAATTTATTGAAACTTCGATCAGAAAAGGGTAGTACACCTCGACTATAAAAGCTAAAATCGCTATTCTTATAATTCATTTATTTTAAGAAATGTCCATTCGAAGTCAACTCTCTTACTGCAGTAATCCAGAAGTCAAACATTATTCTCAAGCCTTATATCCAAATGATATGGAAATTATTGTATCTGACGACTCGCATGATTTGAAAGGCGATGGCTCTACTGAAAACCCCTTCCTTGCAACTCCAAGCAAATTAAGCGATCCTATGCTCGCTAACCTTATTGATATCGAGATTCCGAGCACGAAAAGCACCACGAACCGTAAGAGAGACTGTCTAAAATTTTGTCGAGGACTCTCTTATATTGTCTTACGTCACCTAATCGAGAAATCAAAGTTCATTCAAAGGCTGGTGAGATTAAATGCTGAAGCCTTAGAAACCCTCATCCCACTTCTGGACCTTGCCTCTGTCAGCATTTATGAACTTGAAATCCTACAATTTCAGGTTCTTCTCCAAATTTGGAGTGATTTTAAAGAACTGCTGTCTTATCGTCGAAATAAGAAGATTTGTCTTGTAACACAAGAGTACTGGGACCTCGTTTTCGACAAAACAACTTGCGTCGACGCTTGTCAGAAGATATTTTGCAGTTTTAAGGAGACAACGAAGAGTTCTGCGATGGAGATGCTTTTGAAAGATGAGGCTTTCACTACGATTCTGGCTAAGCTTTTGTATTGTACGAGTAAGATCTTTGCGCTCATAGCGACCCTAAAAGACAACTCAGAGAGAGGTATGGATATAAGAAACCTGGAAACGATTGATAATTTCATCGTGCTGATGATCTACCCAAATTATTTTGGCCTCTACAATCATAGAGCTGGGAAATTTGCTTCGGAATGTTGTAATAAATGTAAGATTTGTTGTGGGAAAAAAGTCCCCTGGGATTTCCAGAATATTTTAGGAGGCTCAAGAATCCGAACAAGGCAGCTGATAAAAGAATTAACCGATATTATCGAAAACTACAGTTCAAATGACTCTGGAGCTTTCGCTAGTATTTTGGAACTAGCAATTAATATTTGTTGAAAAATTGTAATTCACAAATAGGTAAGGCTCTTAGGATGATAATTGTTCCATCCCAAGGTAGAGAAAGAGTATTCAAATGTTGGTATATTTCATTAGAACAGTATTTGAAATGTTTGTCTAAAATTGAATCAAACTCCTTCCTTTGTCTTGAGAAAGAAATTAAAAAAAAAACTTTGGTTTTCATAAGGCATCAGTTTAGACACGTTTTTGTCAGGAAATTATCTACCTAATCAGTCATTTGAACCCAAGCAGCCTCTAAGACGATTTTCTATTAAAGAAAAGCCCAATGCTCTGATCTATTGAGAGTACACAAGCAAAATGACTTATAGTTAAATTAAATGTATGCGTCCTAACTCTCATCATTGTTCGAGAATAGATATCCATTTGCAAGCGCAGCCTATTGGTTTCGGATCCAGTCTTACTATGGATTAAATAAACTCCAAAAACCCACACACATACATATGATTATTTATCTTAGCATCTTATTTTCAAATGATTCACTAATATGTATGTGCAATATCACTAAGGTATTGAAACCATTGGGATACCGCATTAGCGTTAATGGGTGATAATCCATAGCTTAGCTTTTGTGAATCAGAAGCTGACTGGAACCATTAGAGTTGGTACAAGGTGTATTAGAATAAGATCTCTGCCGTGCTAAAATATTAAATTTTTCAGTATCATTTTAATTAATTCAATTTTCTTTGAAGACATCCTGTTTTCATGATTCACGCAGATGATTAATTGCTTTCTATCTCATTACTCATTCATCAATAAGGAACGCAGGAAGAGAACAGACTTAGAAGTTATCACAGGAGAAAAAATGCTTTTATGAGCATTGTGGTGTTATAACAGAAGATGAGAGCTTTGTATACCAAAAAGATGCCGTTATGATTGAGTTCGCCCGCAAAGATGAGTTACTTATCAATTCGGCACTGATGAATTTCGAATACTGCTGGTAAATGGATACTGTACTAAATCTGATTTTATCGCTGGCGGGATGATGAGAAAGTTTCGATTTCATTAGTTAATAATTAAATTTTTTTATCGATTGGTTATTAAACTGAATTAACGATCGTCCTCAAAATCAGCCTGCTTTTTTTCCAGTATATTATAGCTTTAACTAACGTCAGAACTTTGAAGGATTTCAGAATAAAAAAAAAATCTTAAAACTTCCAAATTTATCAAAGAATTAAACAATGGCAGACTCTGCTCAGAAAGAAAAATCCAATATCAGAGAGAAAGTGGCTAAAGGCGTAAAACCAAAGCCAAGACGCAACCAATTTCTCATCTCTCTTCACAAGGTGCTTGAGGTAACTCCAATTCATTTATCTCTCTCACCAACACTAAACTCTTTATTCTGATAGAAAAAAGAATACGAACCTGCTATGTGCTGGGACACTGATGGAAAAACCTTTATTCTGAAGGACCCTGAGGTGATTGCTAACCGAATTCTCACTGAGGAGTTCAGTGGTATGAAATTCTCGTCTTTCATCAGACAGGTATGCCTTTCTTTGTTAATTATAACTCATTTTCTTATGATTTAGCTGAGCTATTATGGTTTCAAACGTATTTCTCAGAGAACCAGTGTGAAGGTCTATTTTCATGAACAATTTCGAAGAGATAGTACCAGGTACCAATTAAAACCGATTAAGATTTAATTTATCACTTATCCAATCTTCTTTGTAGAGATAATTTGAAACAAATCAAGAGAAATCACAAGGACATCAGCAGCATTGATAATATTTTTTTAGAAGCAACTTCTACTAATGAGGTAATTTCCCGAATTTATCGATATAGACAAGAATTAACTTTAATCTTTCCTAGGAAACTAATGCTGTTGCTGAGTCCATGGAGAACAAAATCGCATATCTACAAGCCGAGCTCAATAAAATGAGAGCTGAAAATATGGCCCTTCGATCCTGTATTAGAAACCTTCAGGAGACTAAGATCGAATATGAACAACAACAAAGAGAGCAATACATTCAAAGTGATTTTTCTGAATTGAACAACGAAAATGCTGCCAGCGGGTTTTACCAAACCTTTTTCGAGCCTCAAATCTACAGTAATGCTATCTCAAATGATGAGTCTGCATTCCCTTCAACTAATTCTAATTTTATAGAGGTATTTAGAATCTTGAATTAGGTTTCTGACATCTTAATTTTAGGTCTATCAACCAGACTGTCGAGGTCTAAAGCCATACTTCGCTGGCAAATTACAGAGCGGATCCACAGGTCCGTATGAGGATTATTCTCCAATGCTTGATGGCGATGAAGAAAATAATGTAAATTTTCAGAAAACAAGTTGATTAATCATTATTTGTTAGCTGTTCAAACCGATCCATGAAAAATCCGCAGAAGACTTTTGGAGAATTGACATGCCCACAGAAAATGACTGGTAGGAGACAATTCGAATACACCAAATCATTGATTATGTCTTTCAATAAGTTAAAAACTCCTGCTTTCTCAGCTACTACGATTGTTATAAGTTGATATTTATAAGCTATTCTTCTTATTCTTTGATCTTGTATTAGATCGTATGAGAACATCTCGTTTAATATTTTCGTACATAAAGTTTCTTTTATATGAAGTTAACTGAAGTACAAATATTTCAAGTCTTGATTTTAAGTTTCTCAAGCAAGAGATTGCATTGCGACTAAAAGCAAGGATACCCTCCCAAAAGTTATAGTTTTAGCTATCTTCAAACATAAAACGGAAAAAAATCATCTTTTCATTACCTGTTTCAAGTATAAGACCAATCCAGGATCCATGAGGCTAGCAGACCGAGAAAAGTATCTACACTCTGACAATTCATCAAGACATCTCAAGGAAATGTTTTATTGTCAATGAAACCAAAATCAATTAAATGTTCAGCAAATTCGTTGCAGTCGAATCAGTTGGAGGGAGATCCAATGAATTACAATTTTGGGCATCAATAACAAGGATTTGTCGAAGAAGCTAAATTTTCTTCCAAAGGTCGGCAACAAAGGCTCGAGATTTCTCGAATAAATTCTGAGAATAATGGAGCGAGTTTGATATGAAAAATCTCATGACTATCATGCACTATCAGTTTTCTGACTTTCTTTGGAAATGCGAAGTACCTGACCAGAATATCGTAAAATTTCACTGGAGCGCAGTTGTATCAAACTTTTACCGTTAAAGTACTGATCTGAAGAGCAGAACCAATCGTTCGAATAATTTATAAAATGAAGGATCTGATACTAAGTAAAGGAATTCAAGACGGCAAATGGGTTTCTAATCCAATGCCAGACATACAGCTGCTGAGTTTAGGATCCCATTCCAATACTAAGGAATCACGAGATATCTCTCAGTCTAATAATGATGTTAAGAGAGAAGTCCGGACCCTGTGACTAAGACTCATCTGTTGAGGATCATGACTTAGATTTGTTTGAGCGAGTACACTAAGTTTCGATGAAATATTTGCGAAATGAAATGTCCTTGCCTTATATATGTGATTCTATTGTCTTAAAGGCACTGGTATATTATTTTTGGCCAGAGTTCCTGATTAATTCGTTAGCATCGAAAATGATAAGAAAAGAATCTTAAGCTGAGCTATCATCATAACAAGAAGAGCATTTGGCAAGATTCGTTAGTTTTATGTAAAAAAAAAATGAAGAATTGAAAGGACAGTCAGCAGCAGTTGAAGTTATCTGTAATCCTCTTTATTGATATAATCGACAGTGATCAATTGAGACATTTAATACAGTGATACTGACGGTTTTTTAAGTTTCAGTCGAAAGCAGAGACCATAAAATTAAATTTTTATATATTTTTAATGTTTGGGTATAAAGAAGGTTCACGTGCCCTTTCATAATCTTGAAATAATTCATCAGTGACAGCCATGAGGCTAAATAGCACCTGAATTACTTTGATAATTCAAAACATTTAAACTCCCGAATTTATACAAGTATTTAGCCATGCCGCATACTCTTCAAAGAGAAACTTCCAATATCAAAGAGAAAGTGACTAAGGGCTTGAACCCAAAGCCTAAACGCAACCAATTCCTCATCTCTCTTCACAAAGCTCTCCAGGTAACTCTCCGATTTTTCATACTCACCATAACTAACTCGAAACTATAGAAAAAAGAATACGAGTCTGCTATATGCTGGGACAGTGATGGGAAAGCCATCGTTCTGAAGAAACCCGAAGCTATTGCTGATCGAATTCTTACTGAGGAGTTCAGCGGCATGAAATTCTCTTCTTTTATCAGACAAGTAACTCTTGCGTTTTTTTTCATATCTCATAACTCATGCCACTATAATTTAGCTGAGCTATTACGGTTTCAAGCGTGTTTCTCAAAGAACCTATGCGAAAGTTTATTCTCATGAGCGATTTAGAAGAGATAGCACTATGTACTAACCAAAACAATATTGATTTTACCTCTTATCGCCCTCTTCTTTGCAGAGATAAGTTGAAACAAATCAAGAGAAATCATAAAGACATCGAAAGCGATGAATCTAATCAAGAGGTAATTTCAAAAATTGTATTAAAATGACCAAAATTCAACATTATTTTTCTCAGAAAACTGATCCTGTTGCTGAGGCCATGGAGGACAAAATCGCATATCTGCAAGCTGAGCTCATGAAAATGAGAGCCGAGAATGTGGCCCTTAGATCCTGCATCAAACACCTTCAGGAAATTCAAGTCGTCGAATGCGAACCACAGCAAAGAGGGCAATACGCTCAAAGCGATTTTCGTGTCTGGAACAGCGAAAATACTACCAGTGGATTTCCTCAAACATTCTTCAATCCACAAATGAAAAATAATACGACTACCCAAACACCGGGTTTTCATGGCTATAATGAGTCTGCATTTCCTTCAACCGATCCGACTTTTATAGAGGTTATTATCAAAGTTTCAATCTTGATTTTAATTTTAATTGCAGGTCTACCAGCCAGAGTGTCGAGGCTTTCAGAGAAATTTTTCTGAGCCATTCGCTCAAAACTCCAACTCCACAAATATGCATCAGTTCCCTCCTTCAAGTCTCTTTGATGATGAACAGAATAATGTAACACATTTTCTAAAGCTATTTTTTCAATCTAATTTATTAGTACTTCATGCCGATTAACGATAAACCTACAGAAGAAGAATATTGGAGGTCTGAAAGATTTCTATAGCAAATAAAGCAATCTCAGGGTCTAAGAAGAAGGAGTGAGAAGAATTTCCAAACACTTGTATTCACAGATTTCTTTCTCCGCAGACGCTTTCGAAGACCCTTCGTTTTTGTAACAAATATATTAGTAATATAGTAAGCTGTTGTTTTCTAATGGTATTCTAAATGTCCATTATCGTATACTGCTCAGATTTATACAAAATTTCATTTCATATTTTCGTACAACAAATTATAGTACTTGATTAACAATATTACAACATGCTCTCAAAAAGACTCAGTTATCCAGAAGCTGGTGACTTAAATAGTAACTGGTTTCAAGAGACGGAATTATCACAAAAGGGCTTTAGAAAGTGGCATTCAATTCGCTGATCCGTATCGCTAACTGTTATTGAAAAAAAATTAAATTAAGAAGGTCTATATAGATAAAATTCTAATCTCATTTATCCAGCGCACGTGAAATTCTTAGTTCAACAGACTAGGGTAAAGGGCGTAGGCTTTTGATAAGATGAAGAAACTAATATCGAGATATAATTGCAACCTCGCCGGGTTAAGATAATTATATATGACTTCTAAAATTGATGAAGTTGCCGTAAATTGATATATCGCCTTTCAGTTATATGTCTCTTAATGCGAATAGGAGAGTGATTTCAAACATCTGAACTGGAAGATCGAAGTCTTAGAACGAAAATAGAAGCAAGCACTTTAGATTTTGCGAGACTGAAAATATTTACCATTTTATTTTGTTGAAGCGCTTAAAGGCAACTCAGCCAATTGTTATTGAAAAAAATGCTTCAATTTGCAACTCTCCTGATCCAAAGAAGCGACTATATCCTTCTTGAGTAATTAATTTTCACAAAATTATCAGTTATTCCAACTACTGGCTTAGTTTGAAATAATTTGAGAAGCGTCGAATCCACAAACCAAAAAAATTCGTTTCGCATCTAATGAGAAAAATCACCTAAAATCATGACTAAATGATAAAAAGCATTGAAATTTTGCTGAATGATGCACTTGTTGGGCATTTAAGGACAATCCAAAGGATCTTGGCAAACCAGCAGAGCTGTAACTCATAAGAATTTAACGTTTTCCACTTTGTAAGTGAGTTTTAGGAACCTCATCTTTAACAGACTTATTTTTTGTTTGTTTTTTTGTTTTTCTTTTGTATTCAGGACAATGGAGCTTATTTTACAAGTAACCAGCAAGATTCATCTCAGAAGAGAATTTCAGCCAGGTTGATTCTCTCATTTTTTGAAATTTATCGTTTGAATTTTTTATTTATGGCAGAAAGCTTGAGAAAAAGACGACCGATGCTGCATTCAAATACTTGCTTTGGTTCCTTCTAAGTGGCTGTCTTTCTTAAGGTAGAGTCGACAATTTTTCATTCAATGCGATAAATATCAGGAGACATCTGCTGGAAGGTGCACCTTAGAGAAATTTTGGACTACTTTACATACGAGATATATCTCAATTTCAAAACTTTTTCCAGTTCTGGATAATGGAGATTCAGCCTGGATCTGTTGAAATTGTTATAAGACTTATGTCATCCAAAGAAAAAAAAAAGAGCTGGAAAATGTCTAGTGAGTGTTATAAGACCGAATGTCTTCGGAGTAGCAAATGCGGAACTTTTAAGAGCTGATTTAGGAACCGAATGCTGAATAATTTGAGTAATATGCTATTTCGTTGTGGGAATTTAATTTAGATTTATCAGTTACTTCTGAACCAGCAATACGAGGAAATTAGTAGAGCATATATAACCAAAAAAAGAAAAGAGAAAAGGAAAAAACATGATTTTGTATCTTGTCTCCAACAATAGATGACTCTTGAAGAAGACACTCATGTTATTAAGAATGAAAGGAATACTGGATATGTGATTCCAAAAGAAATAATCAATCTTGATAAATTAAATTCAGTGCAAACGAAAAAAAAAAGGGTTTTTAAAAATTTATTTAATTCTTCAGGAACTATAGATTACTGGATAAATTACCGTAAATATTCTCAAAAACTGGCTAAAATCTTCTTACTTGACCTTTAATATCTCGAAAATCATTACAAGCCTTCGTTCAAGATTAGTGCTTTTAAAAGTTATTCAGGGAAGGCAAAATGTACAACAACGGCCTGATGAAAGAACCCGCTGTAAACTTGTAAGAGTATTTATTAAACCTGGAACTATGATTTTTAATTGGAACTATGTGAAACTCCTATAAAAGCCGGCACTGAATTCTCAAATAAAATTAAATCAAAACATATCAACACAACAACAAACAACAGCTGATTAATGAATAACGACATCAAGATTGAAGACCCAGAAAAACTTAAGAAGTTGCATAGTGAGACCCCGTGCATGTGGACTCCAGAAAACTACGAACGTCATTTCCATTCACACGATGAACGTGCACCGTACTCATTCAAGATTAAAGACACGATCTTGGACGCAATTGGATACACTCCTCTCGTCCGACTACACAAGATTCCACAATCTGAAGGTGTGAATTGCGAAATTGTAGCTAAATGCGAGTATTTGAATCCCGGTGGGTCTCTCAAAGACAGACCAGCCCTTCGCATGATAACTGATGCTGAGAAAGTGGGAAGAATACAACCAGGAGACACTTTTATCGAGCCTACTTCCGGAAATACTGGTATTGCAATGGCACTTGTCTCTGCAATCAAAGGCTACCGAATGATTTTGGTCGTTCCTGAGAAATGCTCAGACGAAAAGGTTGCAACTATGAGGAGTTTAGGGGCAGAAGTCGTCGTTAAACAGACTGAACACGAATGGCACTCACCGGAGACTCATATCTCCTTGAGCAAAAAACTCCACGAGCAAATTCCACATTCTCACATTCTAGGCCAGTACGTCAATCCTTCAAACCCTAAGGCGCATTATGATAGCACTGCCGAGGAGCTCATCGAGCAATGTGAGGGAAAGATAGATTACTTTTTCGCCGGCGCAGGCACTGGAGGAACTATTTCTGGAATTGGTCACAAACTGAAAGAAAAGTTCCCTGGCTGCAAAATCATCGGAGTTGATCCAGTTGGATCCCTTATTGCTCTTCCCGAAGAGCTGAATAAAACAGAAAAGAAAGTTCATTTCCAAGTTGAAGGAACCGGGGACGAGTTTATTCCTAAGACACTTGATAGGCCAGTTATTGATGGCTGGGTCAAGGTCAACGACAAGGATAGTTTCCTAATGGCTCGTCGTCTGATTAAGGATGAAGGACTTTTATGCGGAGGTTCAGCAGGACTGGTGGTTGCTGGTGCAATCCAATATGCTAAAGAGAATAAACTCGGCAAAGACGTGAGGTGTGTTGTCCTTCTGGCCGATTCAATCAAGAATTACATGACGAAATTCATCGATGATTTCTGGATGATCAGACATAGATTCATGAGCATGGAGTCGCTATCAGATCCAATCCACCCTCTTTCTGGTGTCAGTTGGGAGAAACTCGAGCTTAAAGAAAGCCAGGTTGTGGATACTGAGGTTACTCTTGCTGATGTTGCCAAAATCATGTCTCAGGGTGTAAGGTATTTGCCTGTTGTGGATCAGAAGAAAATAGTTGGCCTCATTTCACACCACTCTCTGATGAAACAAATGATCAATAATAAAAAGACTGGAGACCAACCAGCGTGCCCTGCGGTCGTGAGAGACATCCAAATTGTAAATTACAATTGTTTTAATGATTTTGCTAATTCAATTATAACGTAGGTTCCTAAGGACACTGACCTATGCGTGATTGCGAAACTTCTGGAGCATAACGAAGTCGTAATAATAAATTCTGTAGCAAAGAGTGAAGACATTGAGGAAGCCGGAACTTTGTATGTGGTTCAACCCGAAGACTTGCTCAAAGTTCGTTTTGAGAAAGTTGTCTGTAAGAGTGACTGCTGAATGTAATTATGTTACTCAACTGATTTAATCTAGTGGGTGTTTTTTGTCAATTCATGAATGCAATTGCTCTTCTATGTGTTAATTTTCTTGATCTTTTAATTTCGGCTGAAAAATGTAAATCAGAACCTCAAAATAGTAGAGATACAAGATTAATTGTATAGTAATGAAAGTAAGCGATCTTTTCCTGAGTGAATTTAGCATTGCGAATTTCGCCATCCTGAGCATTGTTGTGATCATTCCATTTAAAATTTCTTCCGCCTTGGGTACCTTTTGTAGACAACGCTGTCCTCTTGAAATTGCTTTCTGAAAAAGTTTCCAAGATTCTCACGCGCTCATTTGCGCTTCGAGTTTGATCTCTCAGCGTTCAAAAGATGGCAATAATTCTCCGTTATGAACTTCGAAGCCATGATTTCGGAAGAGTATTTGCTTTCTTAATAAATTTGTTCTGCAACTTCAACAGCGCTTTTGGTCAGTAAGTGAGGATCTTATTATCTTTATGCATCAGATTCATCTATTTTTAAGAGAAAATCTTTTCCAGCCATAAATTTATTCGTATGAAGTCCGAGCCCCGCTTTAATTCCCTGCTACTAAAATGTTACTCGAGTCGCATAAAGAACTTGACACAAATATTTTTCAGTGTAGATATGATCAAAATCCTAAGGCATCCTCCATTTGCTTCTACTGCCGAAGAATTGCAAAATTCAAAATCCTTTTACATAACTCCGTGAAAGATGGTTCCAATCATATCCATTTTACTTCCTATCAGAAAATCGATCATCGTAAATTACATGCTGACTCTTAAGAGTCAGAAAACTTTGAAAACAAGGCCAAGCAACTTTAATGTCACAGATAAAGCTGCATAGATATCTTAATAGAGTATTATCCTTTCAAACATAACATGTTTTGCGACAAAAACGCATATTAAAATATCTCAAGGGCTTGAGGATCTCTTGGAAAACGGAAAATTGGGAAAATTAATGCTAATTTTTTTTTTCTTAGAGTAGATCTTTTTATCTGTTGCTTCTCTAATTTGAACTCGACCCCGAGATGTGTTTTATCGCTTTCTAAATAAACAAAAAGATGAGCAGTTTTTGATATGAACCAAAAGTACAGATTTTGGCTATATCCAAAAAATTTAAATTTATTGGAATCATTCATGGACTGAATCAATTTGATTCAAAAAATGAACGGTCTTTTAATATATATCTATATAGATCATTTTCACTAAAGTTGGTAATAAGTCACCAAAATTTTGATATTCCATGCCCAGGATTCTTCAACTATTTCGTTTCACACATATACACAGATTTAGTTAATTATCGCTGAAAATTTTCAATAATGTTTACCTACGTGGGAAGCCTGTTCAGAATAATTTGAAATCTACCTTTCACTATAGAATGTGTAACTTAGCTTATTGCTCCATAATTATTAATTGAGATTAAAATTACCATTAACTTTGAAAAACTTCGCTTTCGAACCACAAAATAATTATTTAAATTATATTCTACAAATTTACGCGCAGTTCATGTTTTGGCACAATGAACGACGATGATTTGTTCTTTCAAGAATAACTGCGTCAGATATTCTAGCAGTTGAGATCTCACTGAGGTCTACGAGATTTCTTATTTTTATTTGCAGACGAATATTGAATTGTATCTTGTTTCAAGAATGCTGTAGTTCATTTATGAAGTGATCCTTGGTTATTCTGAAAAATACAGCTCTTGAAAGAGTTCCCTAAGTGTGATACTCAGTTCATATGTTCACATATCTGCCAATTTTTTTTATAAACAATATTTAAGATATCTATCGATTCTCCGTGCCAATCCATGGAATGCTCTGCATCTAAACAAAAATCATCGTAGCTACGTAAAAAAACTCCATTCACTCAGCATTTCATGGAAATAAGGTGGCTACTCCTTCATACAAGAAACCTCTAACAATCAAGAAAACATTATTGTTCGTAAGCTATTTAATAAGTAACATAATAAGAAATTATAGAGAGAAAGAGAAGACCGATAATAAAACTGGAGGCTTGAGAAAGTTGCTGTGTACTTAGTTCAAACTCGTCACCATGATGATGTTCCGAACTTCATCAAATTTGGCATATGTATTGAAATGAATTGCTCACTTTTTTCTTAATAGATATAGTCTTTCAGTAATTTAGTCACTAACTTATGCACATTTTAACAGGAGATATTGGGCATAACTCGCGCTTTTTCTTCTCAAAAAGCATTGCTTGAAAACCAACTACTCTTCTCTCAGTCTCACCAGACCTGGCTTGAACTTAAATGGTAGATATCGAGGCAAAATAACTCCCGTAAAATGTTGCTCCTAGACTACAATAGGCTTTGAAAGGCCTCTTTCTACTAATGTATTACAGATAAACTCTTTGCTTAGAAACAAATCTTATAGCATCATGTGCACCGTTTTAAAACCTCCAAACGAACCCTCTGACAAAGTTATAAAAAAAGCCTCATCCAAATTCGTAACAATAAGTCGTAGTTATTTCTTGAAAAAGAACGAAGAAAATTAATCGAACTGAGTTAGGAAGTATTTAATCAAAAGAATTAAAGCCTCAATTTGAGCCTTTAAGATTTACTCTGCCAGTGAAGCGTCCTGAATCAATTTCAGGAAAATCTACCGATTATTTTCAGGTTAGCAAGTCCTCTCTGAAATAATTTAAGATATATCGTTCTGATTCTGAGACTGAAGAAGAGTTACTCTCTCAAAAGCGTTGATCCTTGGTTTAGAATCTTCCCTTTACTAAAACAATAAAGAAAGCGATTTTGCCTAGAGTACTCTTGTGCACTTTTATTAAAAAGCCAACTGAGAAAGGAAATAGAGTTCGAAATCCATGGCCATTTTTTTTTAAATCATCCACCATCACAGGCAAAAATTCTCAGAAAATCGAGGCTATCCTCTCAGAGTAAAGCGTCTGCAACATACCAAGTGAGTCATTTTAAAAAAACAAAAGGACCGAATCGTTTTGCGACCTAAATCATTGTAGACTTTCTTTCATTGCCTTTGAAGGCAGTTCTTCATTAATAGACCAGGGTGCGCTGCAGAAATCATTATGGAATATCAACGAATGATGCACAAGAAGTCTAATCTCAAAAGTTCTAACTTCAAATAACAGGATGTTGGAAATATCTTCCTTCTCAGTTTCTTTTCCTACATAAACTACGAATATTAGTCGTTCTAAAGATGCAGCAAAGCTTAATTAAGGGCCTTGTTGGGTATTTTGGAGCCTTCGCTAACTGCTCCCATTTACAGAGAGAAGTTAAAATAAATCTCATTCGATTTAAAAGCAGGATAAGCTTTGTAACAAGCCTTAGACTTACATAGAACAAAGCAAGAAACTTGGAGCAAAAATTGGCGGTTCCATTCAACTTGAGACATTCAGCACCACTTTAGATCACAACGTTTATAAAGCGAGTCTTTGCCTCTCAATGCCTTGGGCAGTGTGGCGGTGCTATTTTCAAATTCATATGGACAATTCGTGCTAGTTTCAGAGCTCAAATTCCGAAATTATTGTTTGCTCGAAATGATTATTGGGTCAATCCAAAATAGTCATACTATCTTTATAATGCACAAACTTCTGCGCCGAAGTCGAAGAAACTTGAATGCAAGTTGCCGAATATCAACACACTCCAACTCAAAGTCTAAAATTATAAACACTCGTGTTTCTCGAAGCATTATTGTAATTTTCTGAGATATAAGAGTGACCAACAAGTCCTAATATTTTATGCACTTCACTTGATTAATATATTTCGTTTGAAATCTCCGGCTCTTTTGGTGAACCCTATGCCCTAACAAGCTAAACAAACAGGAATCCTCCATTTTTCTTGAATTATTGAACCTTCGATCCTCTGAATTGAGAGATCTTTTTACTTGTCAATGAAACACTTTCAATAATCTCCCTCTGAAACTGTGTTCGATACCAAATTTATCTATTAATGAAATTTTAGTTTTCCATATTAATGAAATTATTGCATCAATTTAATATACAACGGGTGTTCGATTTTCAAATTTTGATTTAATGTTTGATTTAGAATTCCAATTGAGAGCTACAATTACGTTAAATGAATCTTTCTTGGAAGTAATATTGCTTCCTCCTTGCTTAGAAACAGATGAATGAGCTTTTTCTGACAATGAAATTAATCGATTTGGATTCAAGTTGCCATATATGTGATGTGATTCATCAATCCATATTGGTAAGGCATTGAGGAATCGTTCGGTCCGCTTGTGATAAGACTAACTAATTTCTTTCCTAACAAAGGAAAAAAAGTACCATTGTCTTATAAATAATGAAAATTAGAAAAATACCGGTAGGGATAGAAATGAGTCCAGTTACCGGAATCCCGGTAGGTAAGCAGATTATTAATCCAGTGCACATTTAATAAATTCTTTCTATTTAATTCAATTCAGGAATTATCAGTATATTAGTTTTTTGGGCAAGTCGCAATTAAATACAATTTTAGATTTGAATTCACAATGAATTGGAATAGAAAAGTTTTCTTCACTATCTCAATCATAATATTTTCTATTATGGTTGCGACAAGTAATTCTTGATTTCGTGAAGATGTTCCTTAGCATTATTTGTAGGGAGTTGGGAGTTTGTGACTGTAATTGGCTCCACACCAAGAACATTCGCTGACACTGATAATACGTTCTATCCAATCCCCCTTTCATCACTTATACCATCATGGAGTGGTGCTCAAAAGTTCTCAATGGGTTTCTGGGCATTTAGAAAAACTTACTCAGATACATACTTTCATGCATTTGTTAGAGTAGGGAACAAGGAGTAAAATTCTACCTTTATTTTTGATATTTATTTCTGATAAGGGAGAATGCAGGAGATGGGAGAATAATGGTGACACAGATCCGAGAAAGTAACCCCAAAGAATACTTATTCGTGGTTGATTCGGATGAATACCCGAGCGGCAGATATAATACTAATCTCACCTATGTACAAGAAGTTCAAAAAAAATTGGCTCTTAATTTGGTAATTGTTAGAATTCAGTAACTGAGTTCCCAGCCGGTCAATGGGTTTTCCTTTTCTGCTCAATAGATGCAGACACTCATGGGTATTATTCTGCAATCCGAAGATATGATTCTGGCACTAGCTCAGAGTATCAGAATTCCCTGCAAAATTGGTTTTTGCCCACAGTCATCGAACCATATGCCCTCAACGAAAATGCATTGGTTGGTCTGAATCATGAATATCCATGCAAATGTTCGATTTCGAGATTGAGACTGATCTTTGGGGAGTTCATCAACCAATCAGATATGCTCTCTATATGGTCTGGAGAATTTACATGTAATACTTCTTACAAGTTGAACGATCAAAAATGTTTATTTAAAATATTGAAGTGCAAATGCTCATTTTTGATCTGACGCCACCATCTACACCTTCTCAAACGATTTCAGTCAACAGAACCTTTTTTACGGTCACCACAGATCAGAGTACTCAAGCAACCTTAGGTATATTATGTTTTTCAAGTTCTAATTTTTCATTCTCCTTAAGGTGTAAGCACAAGTAGTGAAAGTTCTGATGCAACATTCCTTGGATACTATATGGATTGCAACACTGACCAGACTGCTTTCTACTCTTTCACTCAAGATTTCACTGAAGGAATTTC
>ENA-UOTX01001354-UOTX01001354.1-compost-metagenome-genome-assembly--contig:-NODE-1354-length-18971-cov-11.306499_pt1 | contig 18971 bp, 13 predicted proteins | sample MGYA00238143_ERZ746982 | MGnify/ENA primary metagenome ERZ746982 (study PRJEB28758, sample SAMN06268862) | compost metagenome | isolation source: single cell | place: USA: California, Emeryville, Joint... | reverse complement strand
CAAAGAGATATTGAGTAATCGGAGTTACAGGGAAGCTTTCCATAAGAAATATAATGACTATTATATTCCGACTTCGAAAGAGATGTTTACTCATCGAATAGGAAAACTTCCATAAGAAATTTACCCACTACCCTGAAGAACTTTCAGTTGGAATATGGAAAAATTTAAATAATGAGAGAATGGATTAATATCTAAGGTAAAATGTATGACTCTTAAAATTTTTTTATATCGATCAGAGCTGCCCCTTAGAATATAAGTGATTATTTAATAGACTCATGAAAAGCATTTTCCACTCAACAAATCAAGCGTATAGAAATAACTATAAAGCTGTTCAAAAGACATTATCATAACACTGAATGTTTACTGAGCAAGCTCAACCTCATGGATTTCAGATATTGATTTATTTTTTACTTGATAGCTTATAATATTTCCCCTCGAATCATGAGGTCTGCGAACCTTGTGAGCTGCAATGGGTGATTGGCGCTCAAAGGGGAGGTGAAATCTCCTTTCGCTACTATTTTGATCGGGCTGATGCGCTTGCATATTCGAACCAATGTGCAAATTGTTGGATGACTGCTGAAGCTTCGAAGCAGAACCTGTTTCATCCACAAAATTCTGCTTGCTGGAATCTATCTCTTCACTTCTCGAATTTTTCGCCTTAGAATGCTCTTTTTTCCGTCTCGATCTCCATTTTTCTTTAATGGTTTCATAAAATGATATTATTAAGATCAGGAAAGAAATTGCCAAATTGATGATCACCACAGCAAGAATCAGAATCATTAATATGAACCCCATCAAGTTGATTTGATCTTCGGTGATAGTTTGCGTCTTCTCGTTGATTCCGAAAATGACACCAAAAATTCCCATCACAACCTTGCTTCCTTGATTTACTAGGACGATCGCTTGGTTTACTTTTGATTCATATGGTCTTTTCCAGGCGCTCAGCAAGAAAAATCCAAAAACGATTATGATATACAAGATTGATTGAATTAATCCGTAGTCTTGGAGAAAGAAGATCACGAGAATTTGGAGGAAGGCTTCCAAAAGCATCATCAGCACATAGTTCCTAGCAAATCTTTGGTTTTCGCGGAAGTCTTCAACAAGAATTCCTAGGCTATCTGGAATTTTTCCTCCATTTTTGACCAGTTTCTATAGCACAAGTTGATTTGGAGTGTGGGCTGTCTGGAGCGATTTGCCATTGTGAATGTCTTTTATTCAGTATGTATATAAAATATACTGCAAGAACAGCGTACGTAGACACAATTATCACCGCCATTGCAAAAGAGAAATTAGCGTAAGCACCTGACACGTAATTTTCTCTCAGTTGGATCATACTATTCAGAAGTAAATCTGGAAAATCTCCCAAATAATTGGATAAAAAGCCATTCCACATGAATTGGGCTCGCACTTTGCACAGAACATCGGAGATCCTCGGAAATCTTTTCAGTAGAAAAACTAAAAGATTTAGTCCAAGGATAATTCCAAGCAAGATCATCAACTTGAAAATCGCAAAGGAGGAGTTATCCAGTAAGGTCGCACTCACCTCCAACAACTCGAATTTCCCAATTGTCGAAATGGGATTATCTCCTCCGTTTTCAGAGTCCATTCTTTCAAAAATATTAGGAGCGTCAAAACTATCCATTTGTTCACAAAACGACACGAAATTTTCTGGAAAGGGGACGTTCAGATATTTGTAGAGGCCAACGTCAGCAAGAAATCCCACTAAAATCATGGCGCTCGTTGATCGGTCAACCAGCAACATTGGCATTGCAGAGGAGGTTACAGATTGTATTTGAGAAGTGACTCCGGTGATATCTCCAGCAGCATTGATGAATTCTTGCGCGACAAAGGAGCAGGTGGAATTTTCAAGGTATCTTCCACCACTGCATGAAAGGCAGTTATTTGGAGATGCTCCATTGCAAGTGAGGCAACTAGGATCGCAATAGGCGCATGTGCCATCAGGCTCCTATTGTAGAGAAAAGGGAATCAACATACTTTGAGATAAAGATTCTTGATATTACCATCCAACCGTCTTCATATGGACATTCTAGAAGTAAAAGTAGATACGTATGTTAAGGTTAAGCGTTTAGATAATTGAAATTACTTTGACATGAGTTAGTATCTGCATGGAGGACGTACCCAGTTGGACAGCTGTCCAAACATTTCGTTCCAACCCGCTTGTATCCCGTCTTACATTGTAGACATGTTGTTTGAGCAGAATTGATGAATCCTTCCAGCTCACAAGATGGATCTAATTGCAATCAAATTCGTATAAGATATAAGATAAGCAAAATTTACCTCCGGTTGGTTCATACAAACCTTCTGATCCTTTAAACCAAATGAAATTCATCATATTATAGCTTCCTTCCTTCACAATATCGTTAGTGCCAGGAACTGTTGTTGAACAAAGATGGATCTGATCAGTATTCATATCAGTGAACAGGTGTGTAGAGAAGGCACCAAAATAAACCCTACTCATGCCAACTCCATTTACCCATATCCTGCCCGAATAATAGCCAGTGGGAAATGTATAAGGATGGGCTGGAACGATTTCCACGATCACTCGATTCCAAGCGTCTATTTTATCGTGAAAGTCAGAGATTAAAGAAAAAAAGGATGAGATTTACTGAGATTTAAAGAAGTAGCCGAAGTGACTGGGTTGTCCCATGATCCTCCGCCAATATTCCGCATTAATTTCACGTAGTTGTCGGTATAAATTTCCACTGCAAACCCCCTTGCAAGTGTTTCTTTATTTCGGAAAGAGAAAAGAGTATGCTCCCGACCCCCTTCCAACACAAAGATATCAGCGGCAACAATCACACCATTTGCATTTGGTTCTGTTAGATCTAGTCTTAGCTGGGTATTGGGTCTGCATTGAACCATATTCCAAGCTACGAAAGCTGGATCCCATGTGATGGTGGTTGTGCTCGAACCTTATGTGATCAAATAAAATTTATTTTGATCAATATTTAAGCAAGAGAATTTGAGTACCTACTGTTCCAGTAGTAGAACCAGTGGTAGAAGGAGTATAAGTATCAACGGGGAAGGTCTGGCTGCGATTGACACTGGCTTTCGTTGCAAAATGGAATACGTACAATTTACCTAATATATTACAGAAAAAAAATGCCTGTATATCAAGTTAAATTGTTACTTTCTTTATCCATTAATGCTAAATTGATCATCATGTCCTCATTATAGGGAACAAAGTCCGTGTATAGTCGCGAATATCGCATCTTGCAGCTGCAATGCAAATGGTCATGATCGTTTGTCCATAGGAGTACTGCGGCTGAAGTGAGTTCATAGTAGGTTCCTGAGGATGGATTTCGAGTCTGGAAAAGGGCCGTGGGCGCTACAGTATAGCTACTTCCCAAAATATATCGAAACCCATATTGAATGCCTGCCGAAACATCAGTGCCCTGAGTGAGAAAGAACCAAGTATCATTCGGGATATACACATTGGCATCACCCTAAACAATAAGCATTAAGGATGATTTGGAGGCATTTACTGATTCAAAGTCCCAAATAAAGTTCGTTTCTGTTGTTGTTGAAGATAAGAAAATCGTTGGGTAATTTGGGTGAATGAAACTCGCGGCAATTCTTCCAATTCCCATAGATTGGCTAAATTTCAATTTTCAGAGGTTATTGGAAGTAAAGTTGGTACGATGTATCGAGAGAAATTCTAAAATAACTCTCCCAGTCGCCAGCCCAAGAAGTTTTGTAAATCCAGGAACTCCATGCGTATTGATTCGTGCTTGTGAAAGTCGGCGAGAGTGAAGCCATCGTCTTACTAGGAATTACTGAAGGGCTTGAAACTATTTCTTCTTCTTGTAGATAAAAGATTTCAGCTGTGGAACTGACGACTTTAGATACGACGTTATTTTGATGTGAAGTTTAATTGCTTGTTACTTCTCAAAGCGATTAGTAGAGCCAAAAGTCCATTGTGAAGGAAGTTATATTTTAGATTCGCGCTCATTAAGTTTGAATTGTGATTAAAAAATCAATTATGGGTTTTAAAGTGTTCAATTAAAAGAGACTTTTATTGACGGTTCCATTAATTTATTAGCAAGATCATCATTAAATTTGAAGATCTAATGTTCAACATGATATATGAACCTTTTGAGGAGAATCTGACAATAGTTTCTGAGGGGTTGGGACAGCCAACTATGTAAATTTAGAAGAAAAAGCAACAAACAAAGGATTCGATTGTCTTTGAGTGAAAAACAAGCAATAACCATGAAAAATAGTTTTGAAATTTCATCAAAACACGCAAATTGTAGGAAAGAGGGAATGAATTTTTCAACTTAGTCATTTTACCGATCTACCTTAAAATAGAAATGATTAAAGCAATTATTACTTAGTCACCTTCATCAATGATTAATTGCAACTGGCCAAAGATAGCGACAGAATGACAACATAGGGCTTTGACCTCATCAGTTGCAAAAAGGACATCGCAATTTAGAATTGTTATTCTTATCAACATTCAATGATTTAAAATTTTAAAAGCTGATAAAAAGCAATTTAAGTTGTTGCGTTTCAAAAATAATAACTTTGAAGAACTGACCAATCAAGCCAATAAAATCTTGCTATCTTTTCTAGAAATAGATGATAAATTCTCAACATTGAGAAGACTTTTGACAAACAAATTTGTCTTTGTAAGTGAAATATATTGTAAAACTTATGCTACATGGATAGAAGTTGAAGAAAATTAACAAGGAGTCAAAATTCAATTTCTATGGGAATATTAGCAAAAAGAAATGCAAATCAACCAAAATCCACATTTCAAGATTGGATTATATGTCACGGAAAATATTGTATAGCACAAACATTTCAAATTTTATTGGAGGTTTTTGAAGAAGTTGATTTGATGCGTTGAGTCTCGTGATATCTTGAGAAAACGAGGGGTCTCTAATTAAATTACTCGTAATCAGCAGCCTAGTTAGTTAATGTACGTACCCTTTTGCTTTGAGCTTCATCATGCCAGCGCTCCTTTTTACTGGTATCCAAAGAAAGAGTTATATCTAATGAGATTAAAATTCTAAATCAGAATTTTAGTGTACTGCGGAAGGATAAAATTTTGTATCATCCTCGATAGGTCAAGGTAAAATTGTCAAGCCAGTTCTTACAGTGGCTGATAACCGGCCATCATCTTCCTCTACAGTATTTTGCTCAATTGGATACTTCATTTTCGTGGTGTTAAAACTCTGTCAATCTAAAGACAGCAAGTTCAATTCAAGTCATAAAGTCTTTCTCTGTCATTGGTCAAATCTCAGATGAAGGACCGATCTTTAGGATAAATCTGTTTGCATGAATGTATTTATGCTCAATTGCTATCAATTGCTATCGATAAAATAATTTTTCGACAATTGCTTTCTTTTTCTGAGAAGGAAAGTACTTGTTTTTGATAAAGTGTAGAATTTTCGTTAGGTACCAGCACATATGATTCGTACCGATTCACAGGGCCCGAAATAGCTGGTCACAACATGATTCTAGCAGAAAGACTCGAAAAAATTGCCGTTTCGCTTGGAAGATGAAAAGATATGCCTATATTTGTTGTTTGTTAGCCGACCAGACAAATTTTTTCGACTTTCATTGTCCAAAACAGGAGAGCAATAACTATACTTGCAACCACACACAAAAAGATGTACAATATCTCTCAGGAGGAAACATCCTCTGCAGCCGGCTTCCTAAAAAATGAGTTTACTTCTTTATTTTCTGATGCCCGAATAATATGAAAGCGAATATTGAAACTTTTACTTTCGACGTAGGAATAGTTCTGAATTTATAGCAGATTTGAGTCAAAACGAAAACTACAAAAGATATTTAAAACTGCCTCTTGGAAAATTAATTTCGATTAGATTTATTTACAACTTCTAAAGGTATTATCTATTCTTTGAAATCGGCCTCAATTCCTTCTCTAAACGTATCTACTTTTGCTCGATATCAATAGCGTGATGCCCCCAAAGCCTAATTTGACTTTCTTCATTTATTGATTAGGAGGAGCTTCCTTATTCTTCCGCCAAGCAAAGCACGAAAACTTAATGCTAAAGGCTATAGTTTCCCTCCCATCTTTCCTGCTCGAAAGGAAATTGCATTCAAAGAGCATCACGCATGTTGCGTTGAATTAAAATGAAAACAAATTGCCAATAAAGCTGAAATAGATATAAAATTGTAAATCATTTACGACTTAATTTGCTGCTGACTTTATAAAAACTTTTGCACATAAGTTTGTTGAATGACTTTATGCGCTTGACAATAAAAAAACTCCTGTTTGTCAGATTTCAGAGAAATTTATTTATTGATTATTTCAAGTTTCTGATAATAGGGTTTGCACTTTGGGATCGATCCCCTGAACAGTTGGAATCGGCTTCAATTGAGATATTAAATTTATGAGGTGTTCGAAGCTGAATTCGGCTCTCCTCGTCGACTCGCTTGCCTTTTCGTTTCTCCTGTTTTTTCTTTCTTCTCAATCGAAAGAAGTTGATAATTTTGACAACAATTTGAAAGAGTATAATCGCGACGTTGACTCCAATAACAGTCCAACTCAGTCCGAGCCTCACTTGATATAAATTTGAATTCTCAAGAGAATACATAACCAGAAATAATATGGCTACAATGATAAATCCAACCTCTGTACCGATGACGACGATTTTATTTGCAGTTGCCTTGAATACGTTTTTGGGCAGTGCGATTATGATTGCAATCACATTCAATACTATCAAAACGCTAAGTTGAATGATAGTCCACTTCCTTAGGAGCTGTAATGCAAGCATTATCATAAAATTGCACAGTAAGGTCCAAAATGTCATTATTCGTCCTAAAAAGCTTTTACTGTGACACTCTTGACAGAGAAGAGTGATCAGGCTAAATAGTGGCCTGATGGGTTTCAGCTTAGCCTTGTTTCTGCCATGATAGAAACTGACAGAAATTGCCAGAAACCAAGCGAAGACAACTATAATTGTGAATAAAATAGCGAATCCAAAGCTAATTTGTTGATATACTCCATTAAGAGGAATAAAAGCGAAATTAAGGATGAGAGCCGAGCAGAGATAGGAGTACCGAGACACAAATAATGTCGTGAGAATACTTTTCTCGAATGATTGAGCTGCTGCAATCAGAATCTTTTTGAATGTGGAATTTTCATTTTTGAAGCATTTGGATGTCACTTTGACGAGAAGGTAGAGTAATAGTGAAATACAAGCGGAGAAGGTGATGCCACCATAATTGTCAAGAAAGACTTGGCTGAAGGAGGATTCAAAATAGTCGTTGAAGATGACCTGGCCTTGGGAGTCTGTCTTAAACGTTGAGTCGGCTGATGCTTGGCTATTGTTAAAACCAGGTATTTCGTTGAAAACATTGGGCAAGCCGAACTGTCCCAAATCGGTATAGTTGTAGAATGTGGCCAAAGGTGTCAGATAGTTGATATTGATCAACTTCATAAAATTAATCCGAGCCATAATTTGTAAGATTCGCATCAACTGAGTGCTTGCTCCTTTAGATTGGATGTAAACAAGGAAAGCAGAGGCTGCTGTGGTGATAGCTATAGCCTGAGAGGTAGTTCCGACTGTAGCTGCTGCTTGAGCCGTCGAAGAATCTGTGAAAATGGGGGCTGTGGAATTTGAAGGGGATATCATGTAAGAATAACTTGAATTTGAATTGAACTTTTCGAAAGACAGCAGCAGGTAACGATCTTCACGGCTTTCAGTGTATGAAACAAGATTGAGTTGATAAGAGCTGGAAGTTAGCTTGGTCAAAGTGAAACTCATTTCAGATATACCAGGGATGAGTGGATTGGTAGAGTTCGAAATTTGATAGAGATTGATCTCTGCCAAAAAGGCTTCAAGATCTAAAGGGGTGTCAAAGCTAAGAAGATAGATTTGAGGGGAATATTGCAGCTCAAACTTGAGGATTTGTATGGTAGTTTTGAAGGAGCATGTCGAAGCGGAATCGCACTCCAAGCATTCGTCACCAGAGATGAAGTAACCGACAACATTGCATGGAACGCAAGAATTATTCAACGAGAGTAAGTAAGTTCCTGGCGGACAGCTCAAGCAATTAGTTGCAAACTTTCCAAAGCAAGTCTTGCAAGTGGAATCACAATAGCCGCAAGTACCGTCAGTGTCCTATATTAGAGAAAAGAGAATTAGCATATTTTAAATTCAGAATGTGGTAATTACCATCCAACTGCCGTCATATGGACATTCTAAAATGGAAGTAGATATATTTAAGATAAAGTCAACAGATAACTAAAGTTACTTTGACATGAGTTGGTATCTGAATGGAGAACGTATCCAAGTGGACAGTCGTTCACACACTTCGTTTCAACCATTTTGTATCCAGGATTACATTGGAGGCATGCTGTTTGAAGAGGGTTAATGAATCCTTTGAGTGCACACGTTGGATCTAGAGCCTCAATTTAATATAAGATGCAAAATAAGCAAAATTTACCTCCAGTCGGGACATACAGACCCTCTGATCCTTTAAACCAAATGAAATTCAACATATCATAATTTCCTTCATCCACTATATCGTTGGTGCTAGGAACTGTCGTTGAGCAAAGGGTGATCTGATCAGCGTTGTTATCGTAGAACAGATTTCCAGCGGTGAAAGTTCCAAAATAAACTCTATTCATGCCAACTCCATTTACCCATATTCTGGCAGAATAATAGCCAGTTGCAAATGCATAAGGTTGGGCTTGAACAATTTCCACGATTACTCGATTCCAAGAGTCTAGTTTGTCACAACAGTCAGAGATCAAATAAAAAAGAAATTAGAGTTACTTAGATTGAGCTTTTCTACCGTTGTGAGTGGTTTCTGCCATGACCCGCTGCTGGAAGAATGTCGCCATAATTGCACGGAGCAGGTAGGATAAATTTCCACGGAAAGCCCCCGAGTAAGGGTTCCCTTATTTCTAAAGGAGAAAAAAGTGTGCTTCCGGGACTCTAGCAAAAGGATATCAGCGGCAACAATCACACCATTCGCGTTTGGTTCTGTCAGATCTAATCTCAGTTGAGTATCGGCTCTGCACTGCACTATATTCCAAGCTACAAAAGTTGGATCCCAAGTGGTGTCTTCAGAACTCGAACCTTTTTGTGGTGGCCAAATAAAGGTTATTTTAGTCAATATTTAAGCAAGAGAATTCAAATACCTACGATTCCAGTGGTAGAGTCCGTCGCAGAAGGAGTATATGTATCAACTGGGAAAGTCTGTCCGTCATTGACAGTAACCTTCGTTGCAAAATGATATACGAACAATTTACCTATGATGTCATAGGGAGCAATGAGCTGCCAAATGAAAAAGTTTTACTATCAGGGTCCATTAATGCCAAATTGATCATCATGTCTTGAGAAGAGGGAACAAAGTCTGTGTAGAGTCTCACATATCGCATTTTGCAATCACAATGCAGTTGATGAACATCGTTTGTCCAGTTGAGAAATGCGGCTGAAGTGAGCACATGGTAGGCTCCTGAAGGAGGGCCTTGGCTATAGAAAATGGTTGTCGGGGCTACAGCAAAACTACTTCCCAAGTGATATCGAAATCCATATTGAATGCTCGCTGAAACATCAGTCCCCTGAGCAAGAAAGAACCAAGTATTTGTCGGAAACAGTGAACTAACAGTATCTATCTCCCACGAATCGGATATCTCTGTTGTTGTTGAAGTTATAAAGACAGTCGTCCGAGTTGGGTTCATGACGCTTCCGGCAATTCTTCCAAGCCCATAGTTATTACTAAATTTCAATTTTCAGAAGTTATTGTAAGAAAAATTGGTACGATATATCGCCTGAAATTCTAAAATAGCTCCCCCATTCGTTGCCAGACCAAGAAGTTTTGTAAATCCAGGAACTCCATGCGTATTGGTTCGTATTTGTGAAAGTTGGTGAGAGAGAAGCAAATGTCGCACTGGGATACACTGCAGGGTCGGAAACTATCTCTGCTTCTTGAAGGTAAAAGGTTTGAACAGTGGAACTGACAACTAGAGAGAGAGACGACATTATGTTGAAGTGAAGTTGGTTGTCTGTGTACCTTTCAATACGACTAGAAGAGGGAAAATTCCACTGCGAAAGACGTTATATTTTAGACTTTTGGTCATTTTGAATTCTCTGAAAAATTCAATTGTGGGTGTATAGCATTTTTAATTAACAAATGACTTATTAGTATTGAATTCATCGATTTAATCTCGAGTCTAATTTTCAAATTTAGCACTCTACGCCCAGAGCCTGAAATTCAGAAATTTTAGAGAACCCTTGACGATAATGATAGCTATAGACTCATTAGTATATGTGTTGACTTTGGGTTCGGGTGTTTTTCATAGAAGAAATTTCGAAATGAGTTGTTGTTTGAGGAAAAACAAACTCTCTAATGAAATGTCCAACTGATATAAGAAGACTACTTAAATTTCCTTGAGCTCAGAAAGCTACGAATTTCGATTGTAACTGTTCAACAATCTCATCCTAAGAATAGCAATAAAATTTGTTGATACATGTCCAACAATACTTTAGATCAACACGAATTCATAAGAATCTGTGTTAGGTAGTTGTGCAAATTCGAGTTGATGTTCACTGTGTATGTGCTTTTTTATAAAACATGTTTTATCTGTTGACACTGAGCAACGAATAAAAGCATTTTGAATGAAATAACAAGTAACAGAAATAAAATTTTAACGGAATCAAATGGATTGATTTCTTAGGAAGTCGCTTTTTTTTCTTTTTTGTTTTTTTGAAAGAGGACCACGATGTTGAAATTTTCCGACTTCGAAAGAGACGTTCACTCATCGGATAGGAAAACTTCCATCAGAAATTTATCCGTGACCCCGAAGAACTTGGAGTTGAGATATGGAAAATTTTAAATATGAGAGAATGGATTAATATCTAATAAGGAAAAATGTAAGACTCTTAAGTTTTTTTAACATCTAGAGAGCGGAAAATTTTCAAATCTTTTTTTACTTTTTCTTTTCTGCACCCAATTTCTGTTAACCACATCTACAGAAATCTCCATCCTTGCCTAAGCGTCTATTTATAAGAAAACGTTATTAAATGTTCCTCAATTGTAGATCTCAGCTTTAATCTCAATAAAGCGTCGAATCGAAATTTCATTTTGGCTAAAGACAGGTCTTGCTGCCCCTTGAAGTTGAAATTTATATATTTCTGGACTTACTTTCACTAAAAGTTTCACGTTCAGAAATGAAAACAAGTATGGATTTAAATAGTTTCTCAAACTTAATATAAATTACATAATATTAACTATATAAGCAAGAAGAACGAGAATTGTTGGTAACCTGAGTCCTTCAATCAGAAAGCCAAAGATCTTGTATCAGTGCCGAACCAATTTTATTTCGCAACTTTGTTAAGAAAAACGAAACCTTATTGATGTGATTTTGCTGTGAAATGAATAATTAACTAAAACTCCGAGACTTGATCTTAAATTGTTTATTGCAATGGAAGTACACATTGTGATTAGAATAAGGGCGAAAAATCAGGTTTTGAGGGGAAAACCATTCGTCATGAAAGCGAACATATCAAACAATCCCAAATTGATTTGCGCCAACAAGCTGAAAAGGTTTAAGAGACTACGTGGAATCATCAGTGTTATCTTTTCTTCGTGTCTTTTCTTGTTGGCGACGATAGTTTTCTCCCAGCGCCTGCGCCAACTCAGAGATCAATTATTCGAACTTTTCCTTTGCAAGCCCGGGTGCTTACTTCTATGCAGTATATACTGACTGCTCCGTCTCATTTTATAAATAAATAGAAATTATGTAAATGAAACAGAAAGTGTTTCACTACCTTACTGACAAGAGCAAATAATTCGTAGACATTCACACAAATTGGACATGGTCTGTTAAGTCCATCGAGCGGATCTGGCCGTTATTGAACAAATTAATCCTCAAAATTATCGCTATTAATTATTCGTTAATCGACTCATGAAAATAGCTGTTCACTCAACAAATCGAGTGTATAGAAATAACTATGAAGCTGTTCAAAATTCATTTTTTTCAGTCGATTAAGATTTCTCTTAAAAAATTTGTTTAAGATTATCATAATATTGAATGTTCACTGAGTAGGTTAAATCATTTGGTTTTCCCCGATTGAGTTATTTTCAGCGTGATCATCTATATTATTTTCCTTTTGAACTGTAATGAGTGGTTCTGGTTCAAAGCAGATGTGAAAATGCCTTTCGTTGTTATTTTGCTCGTGCTGCTGCACTTGTTTTTTCGAACTAGTGTGCAAATCGTGGGAGGACGACTGAAGCTTCAAAGCAGAACTTGGTTCATCTACAACATTCTGCTTTGTGGTTTCTATCTCTTCACTTCTCGAACTTTTCTTCTTAGAATGTTCTTTTTCCGTCTCGACCTCCATTTTGCTTTAATAGTTTCATAAAATGATACTATTATGATCAGCAAGGAAATTGCCAAATTTATGATCATCACAATAAGAATCAGAATCATTAATATGGTCCCTAGCAGGCTAATTTGATCTTCGGAGATAGTTTGTGTTATGTTATTGATTTCGAAAATGGTTGCGAAAGTTCCAATCACAACCTTGCTTCCTTGATGGATTCGAATGAAAAATTCCTCTAGAGTTGGCGATTTGACTGCTTCTTATGAATTTTTCAAAGGAATCGCCACTAATAAACTTGATTTACCTTATACTTCATAATTAAAACTGTTTCTGCCATTGGTAGCAATTTTTTTTTTGAACATCTGAAGAGAGTATGATATGAAAAAACATAGACGACAAGCAATAAGGCAAACGGTAGAATACATGCATAAATAAGTTCAATTTAATCAGAACCTTAAATTTCAAATGTTTATTCATTTTTGAGATTCTATAAGTTTCATTAAAGGGAGAATTGATCATTCTCGGACGAATGCCTTAAATGTTAGGAGTGCCTACCTCAATTCATTAAAGGTGACTTTGTGAATAAAAAATTTGGCAAGGCTTATGCGCTCTCCAAAACAAAGATAAGCTGAGGAGTAATAGCTTAAATGAGCTTTAATTTCCAGTTTCTTTGATTCAGATCTATGAGTCATTATGTAATCTTTGATAAATCAACCGTATATTTAAAATGCATGCAGTCGACAATCTATAAATTCAGATTCATAAACAAATTAGATGGAAAGCAATTGAGGAGATGAGCACGACCAAAAAAAACTCCAATTTGAATCTGCTTAGGAGAATTCTCACATCTGACACCACTACATCTTGCAAGAGACGCATATTTTCATTCGAACTCAAAATTTTCAATAAAAAAAATAAAAATCGCTTGGTTCGTTGGAATGGCAATATATAAACTACAGTTAGTGCAATGCCTATGTAATCTGCTAAAACTTGTTTGTGGTCGCCTATTTTCGAATTTTAATCTTATTAGATTTAACTATTCAGTCGAAATCATTAGAGTGGCAGCAAAAACATGATGAAGACTCGAACTGAAAAAGTATTCGTTAGCCTCGACTGCTAGTAAATTCAATGAAAAGCCTTTCTTTCTCAAAGGATTGCAAGACTCATGGCAGCACACCCAACTTGTTCAAGAAATATCGAAAAAATGATCATACTGACGCTATACAAACCTACCTATTCAGACCCAAATGTAGACTTCCGACTAATTATTTCCAAATACTCCTCTTTCCAATCACTTAAAACTAGCAAGTTTTGAATCTCTATTCCTATTCGCATATCAATTTACTTTTTTTGATTGAAAAGCTGTGACTTCGAATCACATTGGAAACTTCACATACCTATTGGAAAATAATAATAATATTCGACTACAGTCTTTTATGCGAAATGGGGAGTGCTAGAGACATCTATGAGCATATAATGGAGATTTAAGTTTATATCATCTCTGAATTTTCTACGGTAAGAATTTATAAAATTGTTAGATTCTTGGTTTTGGTTTTTCATTCTCTTTATATTATTTTGCAATATGACTCGAGAGATTTTACAATGTTTGCATGATAAATATAAGGGTTGCTTATGAGAAACTACGTAATGGCTCAGAGATCTCGATGAAAGAAATATGAAGCATTGCAGCACATTTAAAACGATGATTTTTTAATCGAAGCTTCTACCTCTTATTCTTTGAGCTCCAATCCTGATTTCTTCAGATCTGAGATCGATTGAATGATTAGTTATCCGATCGCTTCGGAATTGAATTTGGCTATCTTCATCGACTGCATTTTGGAGCTTTGCCAGTCTTTTCTTCTCTTCGCGTTTCTTCTTTCTCAATCTAAAGTATTCAATAATTTTGACAATAATCTGAAAGACTATAATCGCAATGTTATATCGGAATCCATATTGAATGTCCGAAGAAGCATCAACACCTTGATCAAAAAAAGTCTATGTGTTCAATGATATGTATGTGTCAGCATCCACCTCATAAAAAATTTATTGAGTAAATTCATAGCATTATCCCATCCCACGTATTCCAATCGTAGTTTGGGGTGCTTGTTTGAGAACCACTAAAGATAATATCTTGGTCCTCCTTTATATGACTTCCTGCAATTCTTCCGATGCCTGAGATTTGTCTAAATTTCAATTTTCAGACCTTATTTAAAGCAAAAAGTGTTGTACCAGGTATCCATTGTAATTCTGAAGAATCTCTCCCCAATCAGCATTCCAATCAGTTTTGTAAAACCAAGCGCTCCATGCATATTGGTTGCTGCTCACAAAAGTTGGCAATTTGGAAGCAATTGTTGCGCTGGGTTCCACGTCAGGATCTGAAATTATCAGTTTTCTTGAAGTAAAATGATTTGAACAGCAGCTCCTACGGCTTCAATCAAGGTATTGTTTTAGAGGTGAGAAAGTTATAAGTGTTTTAGGTTCAAGAGCGAGAATTAGGTTGGCGTTGAGCTTGAGTCAAATTTTATTTGGAAATTATAGATTTGATTAATTACAGTATGAATATAGAAATGAAATTTCTACCCTTGGAGTCCCTGCTATCAACAAATCAGCCTTGGGTTTGCTGTTTTATATACAATCGTAATTGTCTTCTTTTGGGTTCTGGCGATCTGTGCCAGTTTCTATCATCGGAAGAGCAAGATCAAACTGAAACCTATTCGACCACTACTTAACTTGGTCGCTCTTCTCTGTCAAGAGTATCGTAACAAAACCTATTTCGGGAGAGTAATGACATTCTGGACTTTGCTAACAAATCTTATAATAACGCTTACATTACAGATTCTGAGAAAGTGGGTGATTGTTCAACTCAGTGTGCTGACAGTATTGAATGTGATTACTATCTTAGTCGCACTTTCCAAAAAGGTATTCAAGGCAACTGCAAATAAAATAGTCTTGATCGGTACAGAACTCGGATTCATCATCATAAACTTACTATTTCTTGCTTTGTACCTTCTTAAAAATTCAAATTTATACCAAGTGAGGCTCGGACTGAGTTGGGCTGTTGTAGGAGTCAACGTCGCGATTATACTCTTTCAAATTATTGTCAAAATTATCGAATTCTTTCGATTGAGAAGAGAGAAAAGACAGAAGGAGCGAAAACAGAAGCAAGGATTAGCACAGAGAGTCAACGATGATGGTCAAATTCAACTTCGAAGACATCATAATTTTCGTATCTCAATCCGAAATGATCTCAATCGTTCCTGGGATAGATTCCGAAGTGTACACGATACCGTCAGAAACTTGGAATAATCTGCAAAGCAGTCTTCTTTCTTTTCAGCGTAAACTATTATTGTGGGAATTTTCTGCTCATTAGTTTTTCAAAATATCAGCTAATCCCTTCCAATCTATTATTGATTGTTCATTCATATTTCACAGTAATTTCAGATTCATGAGTCGAAATTCTTTCGTTCATTCGAATTCAAGCGATAGACATATGATATAGACTAATCGTAAGCAAATTTTCTTCAATTTGTTGTCAAATCTGTTCGTCAAGCGAATTCTTAGTCTTTGTGTTCCAGTGGAAAATTAAGGAGGATAGAGTCCTATCTAGTTTAAAACAAGGGCTGTAGTTTTTATTTGGGGTAATGCTTGCTCATTGTTCAAGTCTAACTCAAATGAAAGCAACTACATTGCAATTTTGATGATGAAGTATTCAAACTGAAATTTTTATAACAACAATGAATTCTGAACATGATTAGTGAAGTTTTTGAGTTTCTTTTCATGAGGTTTACGAAGGTGCGAAAAGTGCGTAATTGTTCCATTATACGATTACAAATTTGCACTTTTTGCACAAATGGTATATCATACAGACGTTTCTTGCCGTCTTGAGTTCGCCTCTTCTCATTGTGTATTATTTCACATTTACTTATATTTAGCGTAGCTCAATTATTGTTTGCCCTTTGTTCAGGAATGTCTTCCTGTCAATTTTTCAACACAAGTTGCATCTCAACTCTGTTTTCAAGATTCCATCGACTAATCTAGCTAAATCTTTAGCTGTTCCTCTCGCTCACTTCCTATGCCGAGTTTTTTCTCAAATCTACCGGCTGAGTCTAGACTCTCATCTACTTTCCTTTTGAGTTCCTCCACGTTTCGTAGTCGCCCTGTAATTGCAGTATCTCTAAGAACCAGCAAGTCTCTGTTAAGTTTCTTCTTCTAACTTTCTGAAGCAGCTCACCTTAAACACTTTGGAAGAAGAAAAACACTTGTTACTTTATTTAATTCATGAAAATGGTTATCTCTGAAATATGAGCAAATTATCGGCTCATTTATAAGCCTCGATATTCACATATACTTCTGAAATACTGCAGAGAACGATTATACGATTTATTTGAATTTTATTCGTTGTTGTCGTTGTTGCATTCATAAAATTTCAATAGCATTCACCGTGTACATTAGAAATGGAATAGTGACAGTCAACCGTGGAGATTAGCAACCAAAAACTGAGAAAGCTCTCTCAAAAGCTAGCTTTTTTAAAACCAATAGCAAATGATGCATTTATTTCCGCAATTAGTAGATGGTAGAGACTTTTGCATCTCATTCGTTTTAACTCTTAACTTAAGAATCATCTCAGGAATAAGAATGCGGAAGGCGTGAATTAATGAGTTACATCAGCAATGCTGTTAATCATGTTTAATATACAGACTTTCTGACACAAGGTGTACGAGACTCTGAAAAACACACTCAAAGTCTTCAAAGAATATCAAGAATCAGAGATTCCAACCAAAATTAGAGATGCAGTTGCCAGACGAACCTGTCTAGTTGGATTTCTTTGAATTGTAACTTATGACTCAGCATTCACTTGTCAATTCTGTCTTCTTTAAGAAGATTTCTTATGGAAGGTTTTTAATAAGCACGATGTGTAAGCATCTCTTTCAATTTTGGAAAATTTCGACTTCTATTGTTCTCTTCAGATGACAAAGGTGGAGATCTCCGGAATCAATTATTCGGTCTATTAAAATTTTATTTCTTGTTCCTGTTTTGCTTTCGAATTATCCTTCCAATTTTGAAATTCTGAGAAAATTATTATAAAATTTCAGGAACGTCAACTCACAGAATATTTTGTCCAAAGGATTAGCTCAGGTGTTTACGAGTTTTGGCTGATACAAAACCGTAATGAAGTCTAGACTGATGAAGACAGCAGCCGAATAGAGACTAAAAAAAATGTTATCGATATTCCCATGATCAGGTTATTGAATACTTTGAATTAGAAATACGTGGGTTTCGGGTCCTCGTAGAAATTTGGAAGTTTTTATGAAATTTTCGATATCTTATATTTTGCAATTTATGTCTATTCGCGCAACAATTCATATCGAAATTACTTTTTTCTGATCAAGGTTACCTGGGCCCATAATCGACTCATGTATTAATAAATCAGCAACCATTATTGGCATGGCTTACAAAATTGTTGAGTTTCACGCTCAAAACATGAGTTATAAAATCCGAATTTAGACTCAAGAATGAACTACTCAATTATATTTTCAATAATAAGCTCTCTTAATTAAACTCGCTATTCGATCGAAAATAAGATTCTCATCCTCAACTTAATCTCAATGACGAGAAAGTCGGTACTTTTCTCCTTTCGCAACGGAATTTTAGCTTTAATAATTGCTATGCGAAGTAAAAACTGGACTCATTCTATTTCTAAAATAATATGATGGTTCTAAAGCTGCCAGCTCTGCTGTCCAAATCTTATATCTTCAAGAAACTCCGGTAACTTCATCTAGTGTGATTCGAAGCGCAACAGTCACCTCCCAAATACCAAATTTTGAGAGCAGCAACCAATATGCATGGAGTGCTTGGTTCTACAAAACCAGTTGGATAAGTGGGTGGGGGAGAATATTCAGACTTGCACTCGATACCAGGTACAGCATGTTTTGCTTTCAAATTAAAAACACAAAATTGAAATTTAGCCAATCTGTCGGTACTGGAAGAATTGCAGGAAGTCATATATTTCCGACTGTAGACATTGTCTTTACGGGTTCTCAAACTGGCACCTCAAATTACGATTGGGATGGGTGGGAAGGGGTAATTCTGCTGTAATAACACTATTATATTTCATTAGGCGCATGCTAACACATACATTGCATTGAACACCTGGATTTTTGTTGCTCAAGGTGTTGATGCTTCTGCGAACATACAATATGGATTTCGATATACACTAGGAGCTGATTATTCTGTTACGAAGGTTTTTAAAACTCGGACTCCAACGTCAGGAAATTTTTATACGATGACATCAGCAGCCACATTTCAGTGGACCTATGACGGGCATATCTACCATTGCTATTGCAAAATGCAGTATGTGAGAGTATACACGGATTATGTCCCCTACAATGAAGATATGATGATCAATTTAGCTCTAATGAACCCAGACAGTAAAAATTAATTTATTTGGCAAATCAAAATTTTTCAACGAAATAATAGGCAAACTGTATATATTTCATTTTGCTGCAGACTCCTCTACCAATAGCGGGCAAACAATACCCATTGATGTTTATACTACTTCGACCACGAGCTCTGCTACAGGAATATTGGGTATTTGAATTAATCACTCAAGCAAATGTTGACTAAATTAATTTTATTGAA
>ENA-UOTX01001353-UOTX01001353.1-compost-metagenome-genome-assembly--contig:-NODE-1353-length-19008-cov-18.300724_pt1 | contig 19008 bp, 14 predicted proteins | sample MGYA00238143_ERZ746982 | MGnify/ENA primary metagenome ERZ746982 (study PRJEB28758, sample SAMN06268862) | compost metagenome | isolation source: single cell | place: USA: California, Emeryville, Joint... | reverse complement strand
AAAGCCACAACCCTTTGTTTTTCAATATCGCCATATTGCCGAGAGTCATATAATCTGTCTGCCTGTCTCGATCCTTTCCTCGACGCAACAGACTCGGGAAGAAAGGATCTGAGGTTATCTCTCGCTGGACTCATCGAGGATTTTATTATCCTCTGCTTTGCATCTGAACTCTACTCAAAAGAGTCAAACTTAATGGAACAGGGATGATTTACTCTCATGTCCAATTGTAGGTCGCGGACGTTTTTAACTGGCGCCTTTGGCTTTGATTGACTGGCCACGACTTGTTTCACTAATTCAATCAATTCTTCTGTGGTGAAAAACTGAAACATCGATCTTTTTATTAAATATTAATAGCGAGATCAATTGTAAGCAAAGGGAAATTGATTTACTGAGGGAGAGTGATCATTTGATTGAAAAATTTTTCTGAGTTGGTGATTGCTTGGCCCGTCCGATAAAAAATAAAGTAATCTCTAGTAATGCTCTTCGATTCGACTTTAATTGGTGTTTTCTCTTCTATTTTGGTTTCTTCTGGCTGATTTTGTGCCTCTGCTTGCTCTATTTCAATACGCTCAGCAGCAGGAGCTTTTGTCACTTGATGGGTACTCTCATTCTCCTGGAACTGCGCTGTCACAAGAACAAAGTCAGATGGCTTCTCCTCTGCCTTCGGATCTGCTTGAGCATCCACAATTTCTTTGCCTTCTGGCTTAACACTTTTACTTTCTTCGAAATTAGCTTGGTTTGGATTTTCCTCAGAGCTGTTTTGGTTCTCCAATCCTTGCTTTACTTCTTGTTCTTGTTCCTTCACTTGCTCTTTCACTAGTTCTGGCTGAACAGTGTAGTTTTTCACATGCTCTTGCGATTGCTGGACCTCCTCTTGAGGTCTTTCTATATTATTATTTCCATTTGTGGTGTTCTCAATGGTCTGTGCTGCCGTTGAATTTTTCTCACCCGACTCCTCTGGGGCTATCAATTGATTATCCTGCTTAATAAGAGTTGAATTCTGAAGCTCAGGAGTTTCTGCGCTGGTAGTGAGAGTCACAGTTTTTAGTTCTCTGATAAAATCAGTGATCAAATTTCTTTTCTTTTCTTCTTGAAATTGCTTGAATGTCAGCAATATAGCGAGCTGTTGCTGCCAGTCCGATAGTTCCACGGAACCATAGATGCATTTTTCCGCGGTTTTTCTGATCTCTTCGTCGATACCTTTTTTCGAAATTACCAATAACGCCAACAGTCCTCCTAATAACGATAAGGATGTATAAATATACTTTCTGAAGAGAGTTGTTTCTACCTTGAGAAATAAAAAATTGCCGAATTTTCTCATTTTCGCGACTTTCGCCAGGAATATATGTCTTTTTGTTCATCATTCCGCCTACATTACCCAACGCACGCAGTGCCGTCAGTCTCAGTCGATGCGTTGATTTATCGCATTCTTTCTCATCACACGCACCAATTGCTATATTGATAAGATCGTGAATCAGTTTATTGCACAGAATCTTCTTCTTTATCACTATATCTCTTATCAAATTGTTAAAAGCTTCAATCTAGACGAATATGAAAATAAAGGCCTTGAAGCAATTGAAAAAAAACTTACAACTGTGATCTTGATTTCCGGTTTGACATCTCTGATGCTCAGCAACTGCGACATGTTCAGGATATGTTTCTGGTCAGCTAGAATAAGACTCGCTGGAGAATTCGAAAGTGCTGTCAACGCCTGGCATGCAAGGTCGACTTCTCTGGGGCTAAGCTGGCTCCATATAAGCAAGCTTGAGTTTATACGAGAAATATGCGAATTAATGAGATCTGAGTCTAAGATGGTTCGATAAAAGAGAGGAGATTGCAAATTTTTTATTAGACTTTCCAGTATGCCTTTGAGGCCCGTTTGCTTACCATCTATTGACGAAGAACGAGCTTGTTCCTGGGCTTCATTCTCCCAGAAAGGCTTCATCTCCTGATTTCCCGTGTATTCTACAATTCTGCTAGCAGGATTAAGCTCAATGATTGGATAAGGACTCTTATTGAAAGGACTCCGAACGTTAACTGGCTTTGGGCAGTTTGCTGTTCCTCCTTCTCCGTAGATTAGTTCAAAGTCATTCGAGCGGCCGTCCGCCCTTACCGGATTCTTCGGCGGAAAGATAGGGTCTAGCACGATTTCAAACATATCATCGACCATTTTAGGAAGTAAATCAGCAATGAATAAATTCGGAACGCCTAAATATGGGTTTGTATTGACCTATATCGACCACAAGATAAGACTAAAGCACGAAATGGGTGAACTACCTCGATCAGCCATACTCTCAAATCTTCATCGATAAGAAAATCATAGCCAAACAACTCAAACACGTTCTTTCTTCTAAAAGGGTTCAACTTAGTTTTCCAAGCGAGGTAAGAATCGATAATAAAATCCTTGAATCGAGCAATGATTTGTGTCTCTAGATTAATATCATATTTCGAATATTCTTGCCGCAGATAGTCCTCGAGTGTTTTGAAGCTCAGCGTGTTCCCTTCTTCAAAAGCACCGTAATTATCTCCATGCTGCTGTAGACAATTATTAGTCAGATGAACGTAATTATTCTGCTCTTTTGTGTCATAGCTCGAGGAGGAAGTCCTCATATACCCGTGCTTATAGAAAAACACTTCGTTCTTCTGAGTGATCAGCACCCAAACTCGTATATCGAATTTCCGCTTATGATATAACAAGGGTTTTTCGACGTATTTCTGCACTACCCACTGCGAGTTATGAGGTTTCATGCTCAGAAAATGCGTAATGTTTGAAAGACTGCGAAAAACCTCAATTCCTCTGCCTAGACCCAGCTGAATCGTATGTGACAAATGCATGATGATTACCCTGATTTAAATTCGCTGGCTTCACTAACCACATATTTTCCATGCAATGCTTCGCTGGAAGGCTCTCTCTTTGGAAGATTCGTTTTGAAATGTCTTTTATTCTGTTAATGAGCTGCTGATATTCGATATCGTCACTGCCCGCGGATATGATAAACGACGTTGGCGTCGTGTCCCAAATTTGATATTTCGATGTCCCTGACATGACCTTATGAAAACGAGCTCGCTGTCAGGAAATTACTTGCTTCTTCATTGTATAAGTAGTATTGTCGCAGTGTTCTAATGAGTCCGGTTTTAGTGCACATACCAGCATTGTCTTGAAAATGATTAAAAACCTATGAGAGTAAGGCTGCTGATTGCGGAGAAAAGAAGCTAACTTGAATAAAATCTCGGTTTTTTCTTTGAGAGTCATCGATTTTTTGATAACCCTATGCAATTGTCAAGGAAATGGTCAGGTAAGTGCATTTTACAGTTGGTCCAAAGTTGCAAGGTCTCCATATGAAGTTGGCATGGTAAATGGCGTCTTTGGCGGTTTCAGGAATCTAATTTGCAGAGTAATTTGACTGTTATATAAAATTTGGTCATATTCAATGGGTACCTGTTCCCAGTTGCCTCGTTTTAGTAAGGCATCGCGTATGACGTCGGGGTTATTGCCTGAATACACTACAAACTTGTTCATCCTGAATCCGCGATTTTATTTGGCGATAGTTTATTAACTGAATTCGCTGACGAGAAATAATGAAGATTTCTAAAATTTGTAAAGCATAAGCCTTAGCTAATACTAATATATATTTTCAACCTAATAAGAAGTTCCAGAATGGGCACAAGAGACTCTATCCGCGCTTTTTTTTTTTGGTTAACAATCAAACAATTTTTGTTAATACCCTGGGATCTCAATTGGTGGTAAGCAATTTATATAAACATATTGTCTGGTCCATTTGGAACAAAAGGAATTATTTTCCATTTTGATAATGCTAGCCGAAAATAAGACATGGAAACAAGCGACAGTAAAAGTGATTTGACACGAAATCATGGAACTAACTTTATCCTACGAAGACTTGAATCAGAAATTACGGTTTCTCTCACATAGGGTCAAAAATAAGGAAATACTTGTCAGATTTCACTCGAGTCCTCCTTATATAATCCGTTGTGTCGACAGAGAGAAATTTACAAATGTAATTATGCAAAAAAGTGGGTAAAAGATTTATCACAAGTTTACATATACGCTACTGTGATTTGAGATTCGCTTTTATAGTGAAAATCCGTACTACATCAATGACATATATTTTAAGAGAGCTTTTTCAAAAGGATGCGTGACTAGTTCCTTTTTCGAAATCAGCATCCCAACTGAATGAACTCTATATTAATTTAGTTTACAAAAATTCATACTTCATCTTCTATGAATTCGGCCAATTTTTTGAGCTGTATAAAAATCGAATTCGCATCATCAAATATCAAATACTATAAAAATAATTGATCAATGATATATAAGCTTCCTTTTTAGGGCATGTATTTCGCAAAAGAAACGCTTCTTTTCTTCTAACAAAATCTGTTTCAATGTGTCTTAAAAGCTGAAGGTATTTACTTTCATTGTTTATCCCTTCGGAAAAGATTTCCTCTAGTTGTCTCTCAATTCTCCTAATTCGAGAATAATTTCATTATTGTCCTCGTAATCCCATCACCCAAAATTATTCCTTTTAATTCTTAATTAAGCCATTGCAAAGTTTGTTCTCATACAATAGTCAGTAAACAACGGTGAAAATTAAAGAAAACATCGTACTAGAAATTAATCTGACGTTCCCTTAGGATATCTCTCTTGAGAGAGAGAACCTTTTGAGTCTTGAATTAACATCTTCTGACGCCTCGTCTATTATATTAATGAGCATTTCAACATTTAATTAGAGATCCATATCAGAGACTATCAAAAAATAAATAATTTCAAATAAAACTATAAAAAACGCGGGATGAGTGACCTAAGCAACTTGAAGCGAAGAAAGCAAAAATACATCGATGATGATGATTCCTATCAGATAAAGAAACGAAAGACTCTCCCAAAAGCTCGACATAATTTCGTAACACCATCAACTCGCTTCATTTTGAGCAATAAATTACATTAGAGCGATTCTGACTCTAGTGAATACAACGAGGACGAAGAAAATATTCCTCAGAAGAAGAAAAATCAAAAGAGTGACCTTCGTGCCTTTGATTTCTATCTTAGTTTTTTACAACAGAAAAGAAAAAATACGTGGAAGATGCAAAGCAAAGCGACAACGACGACGATACTATCAGCAGCAATGAAGATGAATGCCATATTTGCGGAGGTACGATCAATCAATGAGCTTTTTACAACGTTTTTTTGCATTAGATGGCGGAGAACTCCTTTGCTGCGATAATTGCTACAGATCATTTCATTTACACTGCATTAATTCCAGCAAACAGCCATCAGGAGAATGGACTTGCCCATACTGTGTCAAACTCAGCGGAAAGAACGCGAATTTATGTGCAGAAAGCAGGAAACCGCTGAACACTAGCACCGAGAAAATTAAACTCAAATGTTCGAAGTGCTTACGATTGTAAATAACCCATTATTCCTGGCTTATTCCTCGCAAAAACGCAAATAGCATGAAAAAAGAAACTGTTTCTGTTCCATTGCCTTTCCTACTCGAACACCCGCATAATAAATACTTTCTCCTTGATGCAACCTTCGTCAAAGACATTACGCATAAACTGGCTAAACAACTGAAAAGCGAAGCGGCTGTATTAAATGAAATTACGAAACATACGGATTATTTATATCACATATGTACGGATTGTGTGGAGCTGTTTGAGATTCTCAAGATAAAGAACCTCTGTCTGGTAAGAGCCATAGCATCTGAATACGAGAGCTAACTGACTTGAGTAGTACCCGAAAAATGTTTCTGATGGTGGTTTGCAATCAAACTATTTTTATGTGAAATTTAAGCGTAGCAAATCTGCTTTTTTTCACGGCTTATTCATTAAATAGGTTGCTCTGATGCGCATTCTTGTTGGCTAACGGAAGAATCGGTCCGAAATGTGAATCCTAAGCTTCTTCAGCGGTTCATGAAGAATTATGAAGGAGAAGAGGCGAGAAGGGATGAAGATGGAGAAGATGAAGGAGGAGAGGAGGAAGAAGAGGAAGAGGAGTCACTCAGCATTGAGAGAGTACTTGCGTTCAAAAAATCAATCGCCAACTCCAACAAAACGATTAAGACCATCGCTGAGGACTTGCTTGGGTCAGTCTTGAATCAGCCGAGCTATAATAACTACAAGTTTCTTGTCAAGTGGGAAAACCGCGACTATTCTCATTGCAGTTGGGAAGACGAATTCATCGTAATGAAGTTCCCTGACAAACTCAAAAAATTCTTAGATAGGAAAGCAAATCCCAATTTTCCAGCCCTTCCCTTTGCGGGCAGCTTCAAAAAGCCCAATTCCTCTAAACTGCCGCAGAAGCTCCAAAAGCAGCCTGCCTATATTGAAGGAACTTTATACGATTATCAACTTGATGGGCTATCCTGGCTCATTAGTTGCTATCATAACGGCAACAACGCGATTTTAGCTGATGAGATGGGTCTTGGTAAAACAATCCAAACGCTTAGCTTTCTCAAGTACCTGGTCATGGAAGTTGGCAGTAGTGGCCCATTCCTTATCATTTCGCCGACAACGACTATCTACAATTGGTATAAGGAAGCACTGCGTTGGGTTTCTAACCTGGATACAATTGTGTACGCAGGCAGCAAGGACGCGCGCAATAATATCATGAAACTCGAGTTCTTTAAGAAAAAGCCGGGGAAAAAGTCTCCTAGGAAGAAGCCCAAGTTCCATGTATTAATCACCTCGTACTCCTCCGTAAACCTGGACTTCGCTAAGCTCAAAAACGTTGCTTGGGAGGCAATCGTGATAGATGAAGCCCAGCGACTGAAAAACTCTGACTCGAAGACTTTTAAAATTTGCAACGAGCTCGACGCGAAATTCAGGCTATTACTCACAGGCACACCGATCCAGAATAATATCGACGAGTTGCATAGTCTCGTTAAAGCGATTATCCCCAACAAGCAGACTCTTGAAAGGCTGGAAACTCTAGGAAATACCATCGTCTCTAAAGGTGGGGAGGAAGGGAAACAAAATATCGAGAGGGAGAACGCTGTCAAGGAGTTCAAGAAGATTCTTCAAAATCATATGCTGAGACGTACAGTACAAGACGTAAATTTGAAGTTTCCAGAATTCGAGGAAAAAGTCGTGAAGATCCCGCTGACGAATGTGCAAAAGACGCTGTATAAAAACATATTGGTCAAGAACTACAAGTTGCTGTCGAACGTAGAAGCCATAATGGGAAAGCAGACTGGTAAAGGCAGAAAAAGTGCCGAAAATAACAACATTCGGTTGAACATAAACAACATATTAATGAGCCTGCGGCTCGTGTGTAACCATCCAGACCTCTTCTACAACCGATACGACAACATGATAACAGCCGATGAGGATTTCGAGACCTCCTTCCTAAATAACTCTAACAAATTGCGGTTTTTGGACCGAGTGTTGCCTAAGCTGTTTGCCCAAGGGCATAAGATGTTGATTTTTTCACAGTTTGTAATGATGCTTGATATCGTCGAGAACTATCTGATCGAGAAGGAGATCAATTACCAGCGGCTCGATGGCACGACGAAGCAGTCCGAACGGCAGAAAATCATTGACAGCTTCAACGAAGGAAACGCCAAGATTTTTCTGCTATCAACTCGTGCAGGCGGCCTCGGGATCAACCTGACTTCCGCAGACACGATCATCTTTTTGGATAGCGATTATAATCCCTATCAAGATATGCAGGCTTTGGCCCGCGCTTATCGTATTGGTCAAAAGAACAAAGTCGTTGTGTATCGACTCGTTAGCAGCTACACTGTCGAAGAAAAAATCGTCGAGAACGCCGCAAAGAAGTTGATGCTTGGAGAATTGTTTGTAAATCCAGCCGAGGATAACAGGAAACTGAGCACGAGCACTGTGGAGTCTATCCTGCGGTTTGGGGCGAAGGAATTGTTTGAGAAACAGGATGATAAAATGCAGGATGAGGAAGACCTCACGGATGAGAAAATAAACGATCTGCTCAATAGAGAGTCCAAGAGCAAGGCGGCTGGGTCAGTGATTAAAGCGGGAAAAGACCTGAATGATGTCTATCTCAAGGGATTCAACGTCATAAACTTCAGCCCGAATCCGATTCTGGAGACGCCTTCCACAGAAGACGCTAAAGAAAAAAAATACTGGGAGTCGCTGCTAGCTCCAGGCTATGCTGAAGGGAAATACGACGAGGGCGAGGAGCTCGGAAAAGGAAAGCGGCAAAGGAAGCATATCCAGATGAATTGGAGCCAAGATTTTTCAGATTTCGATTCTGATGAAAGCTATGATCTCCGGATCGACCTGGAGGCAGATTCGGTGATGGACAATGTATCTGTGGGGTCAAATCCGAAGAATGATTCTGATAGCCAAGTGAGTAGTAAGGGAAGAATGGAAGACGAGGATCCGAAGAGCTTGCCGGAGGATCTTCAAGCGATTTTTGGGGAGTTTGTAGAGGAGTTTAAGAAAATCCAACGCGTTGAGTTCCAAGATGAGCAATTAGCGCAGTTCATGTTGGGACTGGATAAAGGGCAAAGACTCAAGTTTCTGGAGTTTGTGCTGAAATTTGGAATTTATTTCCCGAAGTTCCACGACTTTCACAAAGCGTAAGCTAACCGCTTGCTTATAGTCTCTTTTTTTGCTGATATATCTTCCTTTATTTGAGGAAAGAAGCTAATTGTTGTCTTTATAGGTACTGTGACTACTTAGAACCGGTGAGCCATTTCTTGAGCAACCCAAGTTCAACCGATTTGAAAAAATACCTCAAGGGCTTCTTTGGAGCGCTTCTCATGGGGGACGAGAGCGAGAACATGAACTCGAAATTTTATTTCTTCTCAGCAGATGTAAAAAAAGCACCACTGCCTTGTACTGAATTCCTCATGCCTTTATAGAGAAAGTTAGTGCTCAACAGAATCTTCGGGATGTTTTTACTGTTTAAAAAGCTTCCACTCTACGCGAAGAAACCAGATAATTTCAAAGTCAACTCGAAAGGTAATAATCATCACCAAGCACCATGAGGACTCATCCTTTCCTTATAGGCTACAAAAAGATGATGAAAAGTCGACCGGCGGAATCAAGCTGGAAAGCTCTTGATGACTACAATCTTATGACAGGAATAACGAAACACGGGTTTGGATCTTGGGAGCAGATCATCCGAGACCCTGAGCTTTGGAAAACGGACTCGCAAGAGAAAAAGACCGAAGAAGAGGTGAAGAAACTTAATTTTATAAAGATCACAGGGAAGAAGGACCTTGAGAATATCCCAGAGGAGACTATCACAAAGTAACACTGCCGAAAAGGGTTTATATTTAATAACATGTTTATTAGTTACCTGAAGGACTATCTGTGTATGAGAGCTAACAAAATTCTGGAAGGTCTCTTGGAGGAAGATCATAAGAAAAAGGACAATTGATAATGAAACTTGGTTTGTGCATGAAAGAGCTTGAAAATTTAGAAAACTGCTCTACTCTGTTTAAATATTCGCCCAATGTAGTTATAGTTCCTAAAAAGTTTGATTTTCTATTGAAGTATTATAAGAATCTCAATACCTCTATAAGTTTATATATATTTATCTGTCGATATCCGAGCCTCTCTTTAATAAGGTCATAAAACAGAAGCCTCAGTGTCATTGAAGAAGAGTCAGCGAAAAAAAAATTAGCGATCTAGCAATAAATTTCGAATAAAGGATTTAAGAGAGCTTAAGAAGATAAAATCAAGTATGGTCAGTCCCTCGAATTTTGATGGATATGAAGCTCGACCTGAAGGAATGATTGTATAAATCCGTTTCCAAGCACTTAGCCTTAACATATTTGCATATAGCACGACGCGCAATATGACTACTATGGCAAAAGACTCGCGACTTGTTCCACGGATGGTATTTTCCTATTCTTTTGCTGAATAGCGCTAAGCATAATAGGAAATATTGACGTATATGACGTCTCTAAGGCAGACGTGTCGAAAGGTGACAACGTCCCAAGGCTCTGGGGCCAGAAAGGGTAATACTAACTACGATATTTCAAAGATTTATTCTAAAATTTGGTGTTTTTTTTGTTAGACATCACGGGCCTGTGTGGCAGATTAGTTGGGCCCATCCGAAGTTTGGAAATATTTTCGCAACATGTAGCTTCGACAAAAAAGTATTGACTCAATAAAATATTTCGAAGAGCAAAACTCTAATGCGGATCAATGGGGTCAGTAGGTGATTGTCTGGAAAGAGGTCAGGTTAAACGAATGGCAAGAGGTAGTCAGCTATGAACATCAAGCATCCGTGAACGCTATTGCTTGGATGCCTCAAGAATGCGGACTGAAACTCGCCGCGTGCTCTGCTGATGGCTATGTTTCACTTCTTTCGAAGAAAGGTACTGTAGAGAAACTAAAGAATTTTATCTAAAGAGATTGCAATTCTTAGGAGAAGACTCTTGGGAAAAACCAATCAAATTTCAAGCTCACGAATTAGGTGTCAATGCGCTTTCATGGGCTCCTCTGCCAGTATCAGATGACGTTTTCGGAGAGTTTTCTCCCACAAAACCCGAGCATTTCCCGAAACTAACAACAGGCAGCTGTGACAAAACCGTGAAAATTTGGGAGTACAGGCCAAGTAAGTGCCTTCATTTCTCAAAGCCCCAAATGAATTTTTTTTTTTTACATTTCGAAATAGATGACGCGAATCCCTTTGTGGAAGTTGCAGTTTTTAAAGACCACACTGATTGGGTACGAGACGTGACTTTTTGCCCAAGCATCGGAGCTCCTTACGACGTATTAGTGAGTTGCTCAGAAGTAATCAAGATTAAAACATTTTAAGATCCAACTGAATTTTCAAAATATTTTAGGATCATCACTTATTTTTTTACAGAAATGACAAACCCGGCAGCATTAAATTTGAAATCATTGCAAAAGTCAAACATGAGGGACCGGTCTGGAGACTGAGCTGGTCTTTTGGTGGCAATATGTTGGCTGTGAGTTCCGCAACTGAAGATGCTGAAAACGTCGTTGATGTCTATAGAGTAATTAAAAATTTACATTATCAAAGCTCTCATGCATCGTTAGGAAACGGAACAAGGCGAGTGGAAAAAAATTTCGAGGATCCAAGATGATACGCTCATCTCAACTAAATAAACTGTTGAGGTAGTTAAATAATATACCTTTGGAATTTGCGGACACTGACCGAGTTACTGGATTCATTCAATGAGTCAATGAGTTAACATTTATAAATAGCGTGACAATAAAGTCCGTTAAGTCTTTAATTGATTGTAGAATATCTTAAATTTCTTGTTTTCGGAGTTCCTAAAAAATCGAATGAAAATCGAAGCTTGTAGCTTTAAGGACCGGTAAATGATAGAGCTCTCTTAGCAACATCACATTTACTCCTTAAGACCCACATTCGATCTGACCATACTTTCGGTATTGCCGTGTTCTTCATTCATTAGAATAGTCGCATGAGCGGACTCAAAGCACATTGCTCAAAACACAAGTTTTTTAATAAAATACTATTCAAGTCCATTACTCATGGAATAAATCATGCTTGTTTATCTTGACGCTTTCTTTTTTCAGGCAAGCCCTGAAAATGCCTAACCAGTATTAATTTTTCTGTTTACGAATACCACTGATCAAATACCCACCTGCTGCCGTAGTTAATGCCTTTTCATATGAGAATATCGATCTGCCTTGGCCTGAAAACACACTCTCTTTAAAAAATTTTCAAATATGTCGGATGAGCCCTTTTAATATAACGGCAAACGAGTGTTTTTTTCTCTCTGGTTAATTATTCGTTATCAATTTAATAAACAAAATAAAACAGTAAAAATTTATTAAAGTGCACTTTGGATAGCGTATATTACACCTCCTTGAAATCGTAAGAAATTAATCTGAGCTTAGTTTGATCAAATAATTTCCAGTCTGGCTGATTCCATCATGACCCAAAAAGTTTTCAAGATAACCGCTGGCATCGGCATCTTCACCGCCATCCAGCTTCCAGCCTTCCTCACTCTCGGTCTGAAAGAAGAAGAAAACTGTCTTCTTGAGGAGAATTACTCTCGCGTGCTGATATTCTCATCACTTCTCATTGACATCCACGCAATTTTTTGGACAATCCTTTTCAGAAGCAATCAACTCTCATTTGACGAATCAACTTTCTTGCTCGGCCAAAAGCCTTTGAGTCGTTTCCTTGCTTTGAGTATTCCTCTATTGGGTTTTTCTTTATACGTGCTGAATGATCTTTTCGAAATCTTTTTACTCCGCAGGCCTTGTCACGCCGAGCTTGCTGCCAGCCTCGCAATGATTACCTCGATCGCCTTCAACTCGTTTTTGACCCTGGTCGTGTTCATCATGTTTTGCATCTGGCTTCGAGCCATCATCGCCAGACGCTTTACTCGTGTGATCGCCACCGCGATCTTTCTGGCAACAATCTTCATTGTGATTGCTTGCTGGGGTTTCTCGGTCCAACGATTTGGGTCTGAGGAAGAGTGCGTTAACGTTCAGAGCTGGTTTAATATCTCGCTTTTTAACTCAATAGCGCTTTTTGGAGGCGCATGGGCCTACCCGTTGGTCTATGACTGGCAAGGAAGCAGGGGATTGTTTAATAAGAAGTTTATTGCGTCAATGGTGATCTTAACGCTCTTTAATCTCGTTTGGGGCGTCCTTGATAGCTATTGGCTCGCTCGTTCTGATGGGCCAATCGCGAACCCTGATATTATCTTCGAGTGCTTCCAAAGTCTTCCAGGGTTTTCAGCATTCTTGGTCTTTTCGAAGGTACCAACGTTCACTATTCTATGCGGATCCTCGTTTTTAGTCCTTTGGATCGGGTCTTATCTGGTACGATTTGGATTTTTGCAGATAATTGGGAAAGTGAACTTGAAAGGCGTATCCGACGCTGTGGAGAACGCGATAAAAGGAAATTCGGCGATAAGAATTGAGAAAATCCACCAAACTGACCCTGAGACGCATCCTAATATGCCAGAGTGCTCCATTTGCATGGAGGGAATTGGTGTTGAACAAGAGCATGCGGTGATAAAGGATTGCGGACACCGATATCATAAGAATTGCATTCTAGATTGGCTGAAACAGTCGCCAAATTGTCCTATATGCCGAATTACGGTGAGATCATAAGTAAGTATAATTATACATGTTTTTTCAGAGAAAGTAATGCAAACAAAAGTCAATTTGAATGCTCCAGCTTAGCTGTATAATATATAATGATTTTTGTCATATATTTATCCTGTTATTGTTCGAGGTCTATATAATCTCAATTAGATGGTTGTTGATTTTTTTTCTGCAGATTCAACGCCAAAATGAAATGTGTTTTTGAAGATAAACTCGCAAAATCAAGAGAATTTGTTAAACAATGCGCCGCTTTGGATTATACGAGATTTGTTGGAAGGAGAATAATCAGGTTTCAATCTATTAAAGGTAAATTTGAAATTTTGTTAATAATTTATTTTTGAAAATTAGGAATTAATTTTTCAAAAAAATGGACTTTGTGTTCAAGTTATGAAAAGATTGTATTGGTAATTTAGCAGTAAATCGCTTACTTTCCGAGCAAAAGCAAATAGCAGCGTTAATAAAAATCAAATCATTTCAAATTTGATGAAAGTATAGGTATTTTGAAATTCGTTTTCAATGTTTGAAGTTTTAGAAATTCAATGGTAATGAAGGTAATTTGGTGTTATGGTTGTAAAGTTTCTTTCTCATCATTAGTAGTCGTATAATAAGATAAGTCAAGGATGTGTTGCGATTGGTATCAAGGTATTGATTCATCATTCTTGCCTCAGGGATAATTTGAAAAGTGTATCACATAAGAACGAAAATGTTGCAATAAACTCCAATATTCAAATACTAGTTAATATATGTACTCGCTTCTAGTCGTATCCTCTAAATTCTATCAAACGTCAATTTAATGGCTTTTCGAGATTAATCAACTCCCAGAAAGTGTCATTTAAACACTAATCTACTGTAAAAGTTCTCTCATAAAACTCCTCTAATGAACTCATAAAATTCATTCGGTCTATAAACTCTTAGTAGTTAATTTCCATTCTTTCACCACTTTATAATAAGCTGGAGTAAAATTACTTTTATTTGGCAAAATTACTAATCACTAATAAAGCCTTTTGTAACATTTAGCATAGACTAACTGGCTGTGCTGCTCAGCTGCACCAAAGATGAAGCAAAGCTCTTAATCTTACTCAAGTCGTTTGTAACAGTAAGTGAATCTTTCATTTCATTCACTCTGATGACAGAAAAATTCTGTCGCTTCTTCTCAATCAGAATCCAGTAACGCCACAGTACTAGATCTTTCAGAACCAGACAACTTTAGCTGACTAAGAATTCCTCATTAATGCCCAAATAACATTTAGAGTTTCTTTCTTCCAATGTCTAAACAATTCTATTTCTTACGAAACGATCATCGTTCAGATGCTCCTAGAGCAGTATTAAACTCTTTGTCTCTATAGGCACTCATCCTAAGATATTGATGTCTCTACATTCCGAAGAAAATAGCCAATTTTTCCAACACCAGACCCAACGAACGAGCCAGAATTAAGGAATTTTCTTACCCGTTTTCTGAATTCCGTTCGTATCAAAAGATCTTTTCTTTCGATTATAATTTTATTATCTATTCAGAACAATGGTTGAAGACTCCAGCGCCGCCTTAGAGAAATTCAAGAAGGGCTTAGAAGAGTTCGGGGACCTGGAATTTGTCGGCTCTTACAAATACGACAAATCTCAAGGGAGATGGGTTACCATTTTCGAGAAAATCCCTCTACCAGACCTAAAACTAGAGAAATTCAGCGTACTAACCTGGAACGTATGGTTCGAGAGCCACAATTTCGATCTCAGAGGAGAAGAAATCCGGGCAATCACCCAAAAACTGGATCCAGATTTTATCTGCTTTCAGGAAGTAATCGCTTCTTTCTACCAAAAACTCTGCGATAGTGAATGGGTTCGTGAGAAATATTCAATTTCTGGCTATGGCAAATTCTCTAACCCATACGAGTGCATAATCCTCTCAAAACACCTCTGCAATTTCTACAAAAGAATGTTCCCAACGCTTATGGGAAGGACGCTTAAGGTCGCTGAGCTCAAGAACAACGGCCAGAAAGTCGCGGTTGGGACCGTGCATCTCGAGAGCTTAAACAACGAAGACTACCGTGAGACTCAAATGAAAATTTCGTTTGATCTTCTAAAGAATTATGACGAGGGGCTTCTCATGGGAGATTTCAATTTCGATTGGCCCAAGGAAATCGCGAAGATCCCTTCAGATTTCAAGGACATCTGGAATGAGCTGCATAAGTCAGAGGAAGAAAGTTTCACGATGGATAAGAACGGAAAGTGGGATGCTTGGCGACCTGATCGCATTCTCTTGAAAAAAAGCGAGCTGATAACTGCTCTTACGATCGATCGTATTGGAATGGACCCGATCAAACTCTATAGAGATAATCCTAATATCCCAAAGACCGGGATTCTTACGCCTTCTGACCACTTTGGACTGTATGCTACTTTTGAGTTCAGTCGTAAACCGTCTGAATTGGTCATCGTGTGGAGCGATCCAGGGATTCAGAACAAAGAAAACATGGAGTACACTGAGCAGATTCAGCAGAAGTACAAAGGGAAAGGCTTGATGTTATTCGAGAAGAATTCAGAGCGAGTTCTGAATATTGTCGATGGGGTGAATGAGGAGCAGTTCATCATCATTGTCAATAGCAGCATTGCGTTAGAACTTGCTGAGAAGCATAAGAGTAACTTGAAAAAGTTTACGAGTGATAAGAGAAATCTGCTAATTGTGTTTACAACCGAGGCAAGAGTTGGTGTAACCCAGCAAGCGTTTGAGCAAGATGGGATTAGTGAATATACTATAGCAACATCGTTTTCGCAAGTCACCAAAGCGATAGACGGGTATCTGGCGTCACATAAAATAGCTAAGAGCTTTACTGAGTTAAAATGATTTGTTATATGGATTCCATCACTTGGAATTGATATTACTCTAATTATTAAATCATATAAATAACATCAAAATAGAGCTTCTTGAGAAATTAATGTCTGTCCCTAAATCCTAAAGCTCGTATATATAGCAGTCTGGCGAGACCTCCTCTGCACTCGTATTTGCTGAATGAATAATTGTTACGTTTGCTTGCATTACCTCTTTATGTTTAGAAAAAAAAAGCTCAGCTGGAAGAGGGGTCTCTGCTTATCCTGGACCGCTTTGATGCCAGAAGTATAGAATATTATGCTTTTATTAATTCCATCAGTTATTGACAATTGCTGTGATCTGTGGATAACAAGAACCATGATATATATAGATAATTTGTACTCTTATGGAATAAGAAATACTACTCACTATGTAATTGTTAGCCAATAATTCATAAGCGGGAGCTTGTCCTCGCCTTTTAGATTAAGGAAATTAACTTCAGCGTTTTATTATTATTCACGCTTTTTCTTCAGAGCACTCGTCTCTTGACCCTCGTTCTTAGCCTTCTCTGTTCCTTTTTCCTTGGCAAGATCTTCCTTCTATTGAGAGTAGTTTAGAAAAGACCAACCAAAAAAAAGAGTACTTTTTCATGCTTTGAAAGCCATACCCAGTAGTCACTGTTCGTCTTGAACACCGTATCCCAGAACGTGAAAAGCGAGCAATAGTTTCCAACGTTCGCGGAGTGATGGAAATCGTGGTAATTCGCTGACCCACTCAATGGAAGGATACGATATGGACTCCAAGAGAATTCGTATCCGCCGTGCCCATCAACAGATTCTCCAACACGAGCGAAAACCCACAGCCAAAACGTGATCAAGTGCATCTGTTTTCCAAGGAGTTTAGGACCTGCCACCGAAGGGAGCTATACATAATAAATAAGTCAATGAACGCAAACAAAAAATTTTTTGTTACTATGTTGGAAATCAGGAATTCAACAGGGTGTGTATACTCATTCGCAATCGAAACAGTATGAGTAAAGGTGTGATGGACTTTATGAATGTGAGGGTAAACCCACCGGTGATGCAGGAAGCGGTGGCCCCAGTAGAAACAGAAATCTTCTATCAGCATGCAGAAGAAGATCTGCGAAATGATCTCTTTCCTATATGCGTTATCGGATGAAATCTAATGAAAATCCAATGAGATTTACGCTGTTGGCATGCTCTCTGCGCTTATTCGCTGATGCACAGACATCATAAAAGTATCCACAATCATCATGCCGGGTGCAATGACGAGATTATTGAGGAAGAAGAGCCCAATCGATTTCGGGAAGAGTTTTTTCCAGGTCTCCTTCTCTCCTTCCCATGGCCAAGGTTTCTATAGATTTGTTTAATACTTCTAAAACAGATGGTACGTTTACATGTAAAATCCTGTATCTCTCAAAGAAGGGTAATTTGGTCTTGTAAATGACGTAGTAAGTAAGGTAGAGCGTGGTATTCCAGCAGAAATGCAACGATGACGCTGAAATGATAACAAACCATCTCGCTGTTAGGAAATTTCTATGACTATTTCAAGAAAATTGCAGGTTCTTACGATCCCATCCCTCAAGGAGACGAGGGTATATGCTCTTGATTATTTCAGGAACAACCGTAAGGTAAGTAATCACTATGAAAATCGCAACGACAAGTCCATATCCTATGTAAATGATAGATTCAATAGTATTGTTTTCGAACGGATGAGATTACCCTTTCTCTTGTATCGCACGATATCGTTTTTTACGACTTCATCTACGGATTCATTCGTTGGAAGAGAATGATCCAAAAGCTTTGAGTGTCCCATTCCTTAGTTTACAATTTTAAAAGTTCGTTTAAATTAATTATTCTCAGAATTTATCTATCTGTGGTTACAATGCTTTTTTAGAAGAAATGTAATTCTCAAATTCTCACTGGAACAAATAGATGAGATAGGTTGGTAGTGAATGAATTGTCTCTCTGGAAGGGCTGTCTAGGTTAATAGAACCTCATTCATCACCATTTTAGTAGCATTTGTTTCAATTCCCAAAATAGAAAGAGTATTCCCAAGTTTATTAGATCGGCAAATAGTGCAAAAAAGGATTGTTGATCAGAGATAGTATAAAATTCAGGAATCTCTGATGAGAATCACAGCTCACAGAAAACTCAGGAAAAGCTGTTGGTTTTTGGGTGAAGCCTGGTACCGAAAGGCGCAGCAAATTAGAATCTAATGGGAGAAAATTCATTATTTCTGAAAAACTGGGTCATCTCACTGTGCTGTGGTAGGCAATGATCTTAGGTGTGTATTGCTGTATTGTTTTCACGAATGAAAGTTATACCAAAAGATGGATCAAAGATTATTCGCCGATGTAATATATGCGGTACCTTGATCACAGTAAGTTAGTCTGACTTCAGCAGAATTAGCTGAATTAGATCCAGATTAAATAAAAATTATCGGCGGCGGAACAAGAAATGCTGCGAAAACAATTGCTCCACCGAATATGTAGATTCATCACTATTCTTGGAGCCGCGGGCTTTTACTACATTTTCGTTGTTCTTAATGGATTTTCATTGGGAGAAAGTAACTCCGATTAATAAATCACTCTAAGTTATTTCTTCAAGAAACATTAATAGACCGCATTTATCTGATTTGGATCAACATTATTTCATTATTGTTAGCACTGTCCTTCTTCAGCACGATATTCACAGATCCTGGAAGGGTTCCTGACCAGTTAGTAAGTTTCTTCGATATTCTAAAGAATAATCGATATAAGAGGACCAGCCCTGATGAGTCGGCCCTGCAAGAAGAAGGAGAGCAAGCACAGAAATACTGTTCTATTTGCGAAAACGTGAAACCGGAGCGTTGTCATCATTGCTCAGTCTGTGGTCGGTGTGTCTTGAACATGGATCATCATTGCCCGATGCTCAACGTTTGCGTTGGCTTCTTTAACAGGAAATTTTTCCTCCTCATGCTAATCTATGCAGTTATTTTCCAGTTGACCGTCCTGCTTTATTTTTTCCCGACAGTCCTTTCCAACATAATTTCCATCATAGTAAAAGACCTACTTTGCTCTCGTAACTAATTCTCTCTAGAGCAATCGATTCCGAGTGCCATTCGTCCCTGTGTACCTCACGACAATT
>ENA-UOTX01001352-UOTX01001352.1-compost-metagenome-genome-assembly--contig:-NODE-1352-length-19048-cov-5.857572_pt1 | contig 19048 bp, 19 predicted proteins | sample MGYA00238143_ERZ746982 | MGnify/ENA primary metagenome ERZ746982 (study PRJEB28758, sample SAMN06268862) | compost metagenome | isolation source: single cell | place: USA: California, Emeryville, Joint... | reverse complement strand
TATACTTTGGTTGTTATCCACTCGCGTTTCAAACAAAATAATTTTTAACGAGTTGTGCATGGAGAACCAGAAGAAGAAGAAATTTCAATTCTTCCAGAGAGCAACTCACGCTCAAGTAGAGTTTATTAAGAACAACTCTGTTAGAGACAAGAGAGCTCCATTCATGATTTTAAAACGGCAAGACGAATTGCAAAAGGAATTCCAACAAAAGAATGTTCAAACTGAAATGGACCAGAACTTTCGGCAATTTGAACTTCAAGTAGAACAAATGGCATTTTCCCATCAAATATCCTTAATGCTTGCTTTTTGCTAGTTCAAAGGTGAATATAATCAGTTAGTTGCTGCAAATCAGATACGAAAAGAAAATTTTGTTCACTTGCAAAATGAACTTGGAAATTTGCCTCAAGGGGACCATGGAAAAGAAGGTAATGCAATTGCACGAACATAATGGGTTCTAATTTAATACAAAGCGGTTAATAATTCAGTGGAAACAGCCGAGTTGGAAAACTATCAGCGAGCTCTAGAGGAGTTAAATTCAAAGGAGAAAGAGTGCAGTGATTTACAAGACAAAGTGGTCGTGGCGGAAGAAAAAACTGATTCCTTGAAGAAGGTTTTAGCCGAAATTGCTGAGCAAACAGTATATTTTTCATAGTTTTCAAGTAAAATGAGCTGCCTAGGATCTTCTGCGAAAAAGAGTCAAAGAGACATCAAACTTAACCTATATCCTTGAAAAGAAATCACCAAATTTTCAAAACACAATTCATGATGAATCATATAAACAAGTGAATAATCAGTAGGAAAACCCAGCAAGCCTTATTGTTTTAGATAATGAGCAGAAAGCAGTTCACGGAGTTAAATGCAAAAATATCTCTTGAAAAGGTGGAGCAACAGGAAGAGATTAAGCGAAGGAAAGAAGTGGCTAGCAAAATAAAACAACAAATTCATTGGTTAGTCAGTGAAAATGTCAAGCAGAAAAAATTGTTCGAGGTACTGCGGTAGATATTTCTTGAAGTCGTAACATTGCTTTCAGGTGACCAAAGCTCGTAATCAAGCTATGCTTCGAGACCTTCAAAGAATAGAAGATGATATCTTACAAAAAAAAGAAGCACATTTAGAAGCCCAAATGCTAATTCTGTATGGAGAGATATTTGAGAAACTTTTCAAGTAATCTTGATGCTCAGCGGCTCCAGTTTTTTATAATATTGACACCACTCTCCTAGTTCTTACGTAGCGGAAGATAGACAACATCCAAGAAAGTTTACCTTTTTTGAAAATACAGATCATGTAGACTCATTGCAGAATTCGTTTGATTATCATAGAAGGAGCGCTTTCTTTGCAGAAACTCCTTCTCCAGAGAGACCAAAGTCGTCTGATGTTAGAAGGGAGCGCTTATCACAATCATCACACACTCCCAAATCATCTTTGAAAAAAGGATGGACCGTCTCAAGCATGATGCAACTCAAAACTTACAACAAAGAATTTATTGCAAAACGATTGAATCAAGTTTATGAAAGAATCAAAATGCATCCTGAAGAACTAGCTCGAAAGCTACTCGTAATATATGAACAAATGCAGTTGAAGGATACCACACTGCAGAATCGTTATATGGAGTTGGCTACGAATGTTCAGAAAAAGGACGAAGAATTGCTCGAACTGACGAAGAGATTGTCCTTCCTGCAAAAAGGAAAATTATGCGATCTTGTAGAAAACGAAGAAGAACATCATCGTACACCTGATTCAGATCAGCAGCAAATGCCGCCATACAACGAGAGTTCAGTAGCATTGTTAAAACAAGAGTTAAGCACTGCTACTGAGTGCAATAATAATAGCCAAGATAAAGCCGGAAACTTCGTCTTTGGTAGTTATTTATTTTTAATGGAAACTCTCCAAAGGTAACTACCCAATTTCTTTTTTTACTACAAGTGCTAATTCAATGAATCTTTTTTGTCAATTAGGTTTTGCGTTGTGGTGGAATCAATCCAGAAGGTTGATGACTTCGGAATAAACATAGAATTGCTTAGACTAAGCAAGAAAGTTAAAGAAAGTTTGCAAAAACTTCGCATAGGGCTGAGCCAGAAGCCTTTCTTGATGCAAGAGACCAGCAGCATTAAAGGCCATGTTGCGTTTTCAGCCATGATTTTAAATTCTGATGATGATGAATCTGACAGATCTATAGCTTCATTAGATTCTGCATCGGATTACTCTTCAAATATCAGCAAATTGGCAACACCTACAAAACCATTCATGAGAGGGAGTAAGAAGCACTTCACGAGCAAGTTTGCAGAAACCGTTCAACCTTTTCTCCCTCAAACGGAGTCGGAGCTCCATGATCATTTCCTCGCAAAATTTCCAAATTGTCACAGAGAAGCAGAACTCTGGTCCAATTTAATTCGAAAGGTATATTCATTGTTATGTTACCCACGGTCCAATTTAAAACTTAATCTTTCAGGATCGGCTTGTCTATTATTTTACCACAAAAGCTCGCTACACACTCTATCTTGACACTTATGCTTCAAAGACTAAATTTCCGGAGCAGGTTCGAGCGCAGCAAGCTTTAGAAAATATCCATATCCTCAAGAAAGAATCCTTAGAGATTCAGCACGCGAGATTTGCAATGCTATTTGACTATATGAAAGATTTGTATGGAGCAGCAGAAAATGCTCGGAGTTTCCAGCTGGGTCAAATTAAAGTGAAAAATCCGGCATTTGAGTCAACCTTCTCTATGTTGGAAAAAGAAGAGTGCTTTTCTCATCCTGATGAACAAAAGAAAAAGACACTGACAGACTTTAAGAGGAGAATTCTTGCTGAAAGAGCAAGAAAAATCCAGATACAGAATGGAAATGAAGTCAAACGCAATCAATCCAAAGCAACCATTTCACTCATTCAGCTCCTACAAGACCAAATCAATGAAATGAGATCAGACCCTACTTACTTCAATGATACAAGTGAAAATCAAATATTAGAAGAAAAACATCTTGATAAAACTCGACATGACATTCAAGAATTGATCAAAACTCAGAATTCTGGTGATGGAAACGATAATACTCAAAAAATACCTTTTTATCTCAAGAACAGTCTCAGCGAGTCCAATAAACTGCTGAATAAGCTCGTCCATTTAGACGGAAGCTTTAAATCACATCTTGCAACTGCAAAGAAGCAGTATAAAATCGGTAATACCTCCTTTCTCATTTACATAAGAGGAAGTTTAATCAACTCTAGATCAAATTCAGAGGAAAGAAAATGGAAACAAGGAGAAGAAGAATGTTGGAGACATAACAATGAAAGAATCGAAATCACAGAATCGGTTTGAGGACCAACCTGCGTCTCGTACTACACTCACAGGTATTTGCTAAGTTTATCAAACCAAACCTAAATCAATCAACTTAGAATTCAATAGAACGAAGACCAAAATTTTTGGTCAGGTGCCATCTGAATCCTTTCGGAATCGTGCGAGCCCGAGAAAGATTACCATGAGACCTCATTTTATATCTCAAAACAATGATCCTGAGTGCATTTCTCCTCTTACACCGGGCTTTAATAAAGAAAGCTCGTTCTCAAGAGATTATCTAAATTTAACCACTGAAACGAGCATCACTAAACAAAAGGGAAATTTGAAAGGGGGAGATCCTTTGAATCGTCAAAGCCAAATATCTATTTTACGGTCTAATCGAGAGACACCTACTTTGTTAGAGATGAGGTCTGCGCTTGACTTGGGACAAACCAGTCAAAACTCTTTAATTAAAATTGAACAAGCTTCATCAAAAAGCTCGTCTCAAAAAATTGCAAACCGATTCTTGGGTCCGATACTAGGAAAACAATTTGATACTCAACCTCAGCATGTGAAAGCGAAGGACCAAGGTTCCCTGAAGCAAATAAGACAGACCTCTCCATTAAGTGAATCTCGTAACTTGACTATGATGGACTCAAAGATAAGGCTTAGAAGAAAGGATCAAGAAAAAAGTCGAGCACAATTCGTCAAGAACAGAAGTAAATTAAATGATACTGACAATGCTGCATCCTACCGCAAAGATTCAAATGAAAATAGTCTAAAGAGTTTCTTTAGTAATTTGGAAACTCACCTCCCTTCTCTTGGAAATATTTCCGAGAATGTTGGGAATAGGACCTCTTTTAACGTAAGCAGAAGGTCCCCAATACTCGAAACAGAAGGGAAAAATAGCCCAGTTTCGATGCTTCAGCAGAGCTTTCAGCGAAGAGGGTTTTTAATACAACCTTTCGAAGGACCTACTTTCAATCTGCAAGAGTAATGTGGATTCTTCTATTAAGTATTAGAAAACTTTGAGCACGTAATTTGATTTATCTATCGTTATTGAACGTTATTGCGTGTGAGAAAATGCTTGAAGAAAACTTTTTTTTATTCAAAATGAATCTTTTTTTTTTTATTCGAAATGAATCTTTTTTAAAGCTGAAATCAACAATTGACCTATATCTTTGATTTTATCAATAGAAATGTGAGATAATTCCAAATCAATCTCTTTAGTTTAAGTCGCCTCTCACCAAAGATTGTTTGGGTGCTTCATTAAAATTGCTATCTTCTCTTATACTAAACTTTTGGCATCTTCAAACTAAGATTTACTTGTTAATGATGAGCATCTTGAAAAACATAGTAGTGCAGTTTGATTAAAAGATAAAATAGAAATTTTAGAGAGATGTTGGTAAACTCTCGCAAAAACATCGCAAAATCCTTCAATTCTGCTTCAGCTCAGGAAATTATCCTGCAGGACATCTTCCAGCTTAGAAACACCGGCCTGCTCACTAATGTTCCTAAAAGAAACAAGATCTCATGGAATAGCACCAACCCATACAACAAGAGATGGCAATATAAATGGAAGCATGCTTACTACACATATCCAAAGGAGAATCACGAGCACACTTATGTCAAAAAACCAGAAGACTCTAAAGAAGGAACTCCTCTTTTCTGGTATTACTGGCAAGATCTCTTCCTGAGAACGTTCCCATCGCTAAAATGCTGGTGGGACAGACGTCACAGAATGTACGATAATTTCTCTCTCTATTTCCTACCCGGCACCTCAGTTTTCATGCTCCAATTCACCGACCTCGCTTTCGGCTTCAAAGTAAATGCAACTTTGCTATAATCCAATTAAATTTTTCTCTCATACGCAGTTGCTTGGAGCTCTCCCATGGCTCTGTCTTTACACCAGAATTAGAGATAAGACTCTTGACCCTGATCTGAAGGAAACGTAATTAATTACTACTGCTGCGAAAAAATGTTTATATATTTACAACCATGCAGCTACCTGAGAGATATGCTCTACAACAACAAAGAAATTGCTGAGCTATTCAATGAGGAAACTATTCATGTCATTGATTATGACCTTGAATATGATAAGGGATTCCCAGATCCAGAGAAGTTCCCTGAATACAACAATAAGCTCTTCAGTAAATTTTTAGTCGAAATGGCAAATGTGAATTTCTAACTCAATCTGCTAGGATTTTTCAATACTGACACAGGTATGTGCACCGGATTTTTCAAATTTGGTGATGTCGAAAGCGGAGCAACAATGACTTTATCCATGAAAACCATGCCTGTTCCAGGACCATTCAGATACCAGGTTGGTGAGCCATTCTACTTCTATGACTTGAGAGCACATATTCACCATAACGGAGTCTACAAAGAAGTGGTCCTAGTGAATGAGAATGAGGTTCTTAAAACCGTCAGGCCATTCCTTTTCATCATTTAAGCAATAATATGCTTACTATTCGATAATGAACAACATCAACAAATGTTTTTGTATGGAAACATTCATATCATGGCTCTTATTAAGAGGGGACTTAAAACCTCTGAAACTACTAGTTCTGGAATTTCTTCGTGAAATCCTTTAACACTCACTCTTGCTAATTCTTAGAATTCTAGAACATAAGTTATAAGAATCAAGTCGGGAAGATATCTTAGAATTAAATTAACAAAATTCCGAGCGAATGAAAACTTTAGCAATATTGTTACTTTTATCAGCAGTCGTATCTTTAGCTCAGTGCGACTGCCAGAACGGCGTAGCACAGTTCGTCCATAAGCCTTCCCACTGCTTCCCAAGACAAAAAGCTCCATATTTCTCAGCCACCGGTGTCTTCCATGGAAAATTTGACAAATACTCTCTCGATCAATATGCTGGCAAATATCTTGTTCTTCTCTTCTATCCATTTGACTTCACCTATGTTTGCCCAACGGAACTGATTGCTTTCAGCGACCGCATTAAGCAATTTAAAGAATTAGGTGCTGAGGTTCTTGGAATCTCAACTGATTCCCACTTTACTCACCTTGCCTGGACCAAAACTCCAAAAAGTCAAGGAGGAGTTGGTGATCTAGACTTCCCTCTACTCGCTGATATCAGTAAAAAAATATCTAAAAGTTATGGTGTCCTTGTCGAAGAAGAAACAGATGAACTCTATGGGGCAGCTCTGAGAGGTTTGTTCATCTTGGATGGAAACGGAGTGATTAGATCAATGCAGATTAACGATGCTCCTGTGGGCAGATCTGTTGATGAGACCTTAAGACTTATCAAAGCTTTCCTTCATACGGATAAATACGGCGAAGTATGCCCGGCGAATTGGCAACCAGGCGATTCGACAATTAAACCAGACCCAGAGGAAAAATTGAGCTACTTTGAAAAGGCTTATCAAGACACTAACAAGACCTGAAATCCAGATTCATATTCATAAGATATCAGTCACAGAAAAATGAAAAAACTATATAATTATCGTAAAACTTTAGAAGCATAATCAGCATTCGTATTTGCTTTCACATGGGAAACTAGAATTTACTAAATAATTTAAGATAATTTCTTCCGGTCGTCTCTAAAACAAATCGAATGAAGGACATAAAAGCTGCTATCCATTTGGTAGAAAGTAATATTTCCTGCTTTAAAAAAGTTTCAATTTTAATAAATAAAAGTTATCAAGAGTCTTTGTTGATTTAGTGCTGAATTTCAAGGATGTCTGGCGTATACGATGATAAATCTGTCTCAAGTCAGTCACCTCCTTTGGGTGGGAAAAAAAGAGGAACTATCAAAACTTTTGTATTGAACCCTGACTCACCAAGAACAATTGAGGCTTGCATGGAACTTGGAATAAATCCTTCAGATCTCACACAAAAGTAAACTTATTCATTGCGGCTCTGAAGCTCAATAAAATAACTTATTACAGAACTCCAGAAAGCTTTTTTGACCCCAACGTCGATGAGGACATTGTAAAATTAAGATACAATCACTACATGAATCGCTATAATCGTAATTTTTCAATCGATTCACATTTTCCTAATCTTTAAACAGAAACTGTCAAAGAAGTCACTGCGAAGCGCAAGGAATTGAGTAACATTACCTCCAAGAGAATTTCCTAATTATTGAAAAGTTAGGTTCAGACATCATCATCAACACGCTCCACAAAGTAATGCGAACACACAGCAAGCTCATGAAGGAGGCACGGTCACTTCAACAGGAAAAATTCATAGTTCTGGATCTCTCACGAATCTGAATATAAGCCGAAATGGTGAGATGCCACAACGAAATAGCATGCGATCCTCTCTAAACTTGAGCACTCGTTCACTGTAAGAACAATCACTCGATGAAAACTTCATGGCTTAATTGTAAATTAGGGTTCCCGTTAATCTTCTTGCAAATTACCATCGAACAGTTTCATATCTCCGACATTCTCAAGGAGCACTCGCTATTAAAGACCCAGATGAACTCAATATCGAAATCGACGAGGAAACAAAGCCATTCGATTTGCAGCTGAAACAAGAAATTGAGAAATATAACGCTGTGAAAAGAATGAAGCAGGTAGAACCTTTACTAAGGTTACACTGACCAGTAACTCATCTATTTTTAGAAAGAAGCGCTGAGAAAGTATGAAGATGACTTGAAACGAATCAGAATGACTGAAGATATCAAGGAGAGGATCAAAAAGAAAGAAGAGTTGGAAAAGAAAGTAAGAAAAGAAAGGCAGAGAGCGATTTCCGAAAAAAGGGAGGCTGCCGCAGAGAAAATGGGTTCATTGAAAGAGCGTGAGAAAGAGTTTAATCAGAAGAGGAAGGAGCTTGAAGAAAAAATGAAAAAGAAACTCGAAGAAAAGTAAACATCATTCGTGATCATAATGTTTAAGTCGGTTTAGGCAACGCCTATTGGAACAAGGTCAAGATGAGAAGGCGCGCTCAATGATGGAGCATGAGCAAAGAATCGCCGAAAGAAAGAGAAAAGCTGATGAGATTAGAATGAAACATGAAAAGGTAGACAGACAAATGTTGCATTTACATTACTCTGATTCGTTTTGTAGGCAATTGAGGAGCATGTTGAAATGTTAGATCAGAAAATTCGAGATAAAAGTAAGCACTTGTCCTTTTTTCCAATTGATTTTCTTCTTCTACTTAAAGTGATTGAATCACATGAAAAGCATGAGCAAGTTCTGAACGATAAAATTGAGACAATTCGGGCTAAGATGCAGCAGCTCAATGAAAAAGTTACCCATATCCAAGATCAGCGAATCCAACGAGAAGAAGATTTCATAAACGAGTTAGTCCATAAAGTGAAAGATAAAGAGGAGAAAAATAGAGAGTTTGAAAAGAAAAGAGAGAAGGAAGAGAAAGAGCGCCTATTGAGGATAAAAAACAGGAACGATGCGTTCAAAGATAACAAAAGAAAACTGAGAAGCGTCGAGCGAGAAAGAGTTTCAAACCTGGAAGAACGCCAGAAGAAAGCTGATGAGCGCATACAACAACAAAAAGTAACTCTTTAACAAGTGTGGTTGATAAGTACTAAAACTAATTAGGAAGAAGAGCTTAAGCATATCAAGTTGAAGCAAGAAATGCATCAATTGAAAATATATGATAATCAAGAGAATTTTGAGAGGAAAAGACGCATGGTGGTATCGCCTAATCTTTTTTTAAGTACCCAAAAAGCATAACTTTCTATCAGGAATACGAACAAGCCAGGATCTTAGAGCGCGAACGTGTAATGGCAGAGAAGATCCAAATGTTGAGGACTCAAAAAGAGATTATACAAATGGCTCGGCTGTAAGTGATAGAACGAGCAATTTGTGTACTATTCTAATTTCGTAGAGAAAGCTCGATGCGAGCAAAGGTCGAAAGAGAACGGCTAACTGAAGCAATGAGGGACTTGAGCAAAAAAGTCAGGTTAGTAGGGGCTCAAAAGTTCGTGGATGCCGAGGGTGACGCTGAAGAGAAAAAGTCTGATAACCCTCAGCAGCCTCAGCTAATGAGTCAGCAATCTCAACTTAGTCCTGCGGATATGCAGCAGAGTCCTCTGAGGTAAGATAATTTTTTTTTGGACGGAGGCATTCAGGATTTTTAATAGCAAAGTGGATAAGAAACTAAAGAAAGTGAACGAACAAGGGCTAAAGTAAATTTAATTTTCTTTTCTTCACATATTTTATCTTTCTTTTGCATTGCATTTCCATGAATTATATTAATTATGACTTTTTAGATTGCTTTCCACGGTGATTCCGATTGGTCAATCAGAGCTCAACGAAATTGAAGATGTCTTATTAGGTCATGATTCTTTAAAATCAAAGAAATTGTGGGGCACAAGTTCAGCAAAACATAGCAATTCTGCGATAAACTTGAATAAAGTTTACTAAGATTGCCGTCTATAAATACATCTATCCATAAATATCTACAGTTCATATGTTTTCTTGCTCGCTTATAGAATCTAGAAATCATGTGACTACAGAAACAGAACCAAATTAAAAAAAAAAAATGAAAAATCTGCAGTTAAGAAGGTTTAAAATTTGTTGCGTTAGAAACATAAATAAGTACAGAATAGCGTTTAGAGGCAGTAAATGAAACACTTTTTTAATAAATACAGCGCTTCGTTTTTTTCAAGCACAATTTTGAAATCTGTGTTGTTGTTACGGAATAGAGAATAAGTTTTCTATATTAGTTACTGAGATGCATTAGTTTGTACGAGATGAAATAATCAATTTTAGTTGAGAATACATGCTAATTATCATCGCTATTCGCAACCGAGTCCTTTGTTTCCGTACTCTCTGATCCTGAGTTGCAGGACATCTTGCAATTTCCAAAGGATGCGAATGATGCGAAGAGGTCTTGTTCACGGCTTTTGAAAAATTATTAACTAACGAAAAGTTATATTAATTTACTCTTCCAAGAAGCAGGGTGTCATGTAAGACAAATCGCTTTCGGTGTCGGCAGTAATTACAAGTTGAGGAGGAGGCTCTTCCTTCTTTGCTTTTGGGTTCTTTTTCTTTGGGGTTTTCGGTGGTTTTCTTAGATCTAGATGAAATTATGGATTAGTCTTCGAAAACGCTTGGTTGGCTTACGTTTAGGAACAGAACTCAATCTGTAGTGGAAGCTCCCACCGCAGAGTGTTTGTTGTATCGGAGAGGGTTTTGATTGTTTTAGATTATCACCTGTGATATCGTAATAACGTCAGAAATGAGGAAAAGGTGGGATAGGAGGGTTACTCTTATAAATTTCTTGGACAGAACAGGCCAGTCCCATTGCGTTAATGAGCGCAGTAAAAGCTAAGGGGGTTTGAAAGAGATCACAGCTCCGTTACGAGGGTTTGTGATTTCAATGAGAGAATAAAATTTCTCAAGAAAGTATTATAAGGAATTAATTTCTTCCGGAGTCTATAGAGGGTTTTTTATATATGTTAGGCGTTTTGGGTGGAATTTTGCACTATAACGTGCCGAAAAATAGAAATTAACACGGATGACTTTCACGAAATGGTAAATCGGCACTTTGATTCCCAATTGATCCGATTAATACGAAGTTGCTTAGTAGACTCTTCTGTTTTCAAGAGCAAGAGATGTGATAGAATTGATTGACCACCTCAGCTTAACAAACAGATAATTAGGATAATCTATGGACTCTATTCCACGAAAAACAAATTTTTTTTTTGAAAAGTTACATCTAATGTTAATTCTTTTTGGAATCATAGTTAATTATGCTTTTGTTCAATGCGATAATTGGGAGAGATAGCCCTATAGAAAAGACTAGAAATGGAAAATATTGATTCGAAATCTGGGAGTTGGATGCGTATATTAGCTGCATGTAAATATGAATTCGGCTAAATGAGTTTATAGTGATGAGAAACACGAAAGGCTACGATTATAAGAAAAACAGCAAGTTAAAGTTATATTTCGATCAATCAGAAAAAGATGAGGGCAAGTTTAGTGATTATCAATTTCTTTCCCTCTACAAGCGTTTTCCCATTAAAACTTGATGAAAAATATGATTTTCTTTAAATTATCCAATGTTTCAGAGAAAAACTCTAGAGATCTGTTAAGAAACGAAAAGTATTGCTTGTTGTCTTAATTGATTAAGAAGTATCGCCTGAAGAAATTGATTAGACTCTGAGTATTGCAATCAGTATATCAAGAACTAATGAGAATTTAAAAACTTTTGTATTTTGTTTTTTGACAGTTCTGATTGCGAGGTCTATCGATATTTTCAACCCGCAAAATATTTTAAGATGTTTTAAATGAATGAGCCTTTAAATCGTTACGATATAAAAGAAAAAGAAATAGGAACTTGCTATATCAGAGCTGTTGTCTTCTTTTTGTCCGTGTATGAAGTGACATTAATTTTTGTGTTAAGTTCTCAGCGATTCTTCACAAATCGAAAAATTTTGTTGATTCTTGCTGTTATGGAAGGAAAGCTTTTTTCTTCATTTTCGATAAAAAAAAAAAACTGCAACTAAGAGTTCGTGCCACTATCCATTGTCCATATCTTGACTCTAAAGGAATGAGAGAGAGGTCAACAAACAAAATTATGGCCTTTCCACATATTATAATCCAGAATTAATCGTTTCTTTGCTTATATCTCTAAGATTTGCTTCATAGACTCCTACTCTAAACAGATGCGACACTAAAGACGATCAGGCACCTTCATTTTTATGATTTAAACAGCCACCACATGAATTACTCCTTCTCAAATGTTGATGCTTGAGTTAGTGATGACTTAATGGTGACTTGGACAGGTTTTGCGGGAGTAGCAAATCTGTAATAAAATTCAGGAAGCGCTGAATTCCTACCTATTCAAGAGGAAGTTCGATGACGGTTTGTTTTGCTACCAATATGACTGGCTTATCATGCTACTACAGTATCAAAATTTTGCAATTTGGTATTTCCAGCTTATTTTTGTTCCCAGTGATTAAAAGCGAACTAAAGCTCATCTGGCGATATTTGAAGCTGATTATTCCTTTTTATCAAAGAGAGCCTTGTTGGATTTCTTATCGAAAAGAATTTAGTTTGTAGATTCGTTAAAATACTTTGATTAATTTAATTTCTTCCGCAAGACGAGTTAAGAAGAACGATGATCAACCGCGAGCTGAAAGAAAAACTTGAAACGCACAAACGATGGTATTCATAAATCTTCTTCATTCATTTGCTGATGAACAGTAAGGCTCGAGAGTCAAATTCAACGACAAGAGCAAGGTACAACCAATTTTTACGTGAGCGATGCTTAACTAAGAAATTCAGAGCAAAAGACCAAAAGCCCTCATTCAGATGATAGCGGAACTTATTACAGTAATGATGAATCTGAACGACAAGACCTGGGGTACTATATGGTTTCGGTTCAAAACCACGAGCCAATCTCAAATTATCAACAGAATAATCAATATTCTGACCATAAAATAATGATGCGCGGTGAAGATGACATTATTAACAGGCAAGTCGCTGAGGAACCTGAAGTAATTTCTACACATTCTCTTGACTCGTTTGCTTAACAGTGCCTCTTTCGCTTAGAGAGATGAAGATAACAATTCGGATGATAGTATACAAGGCTTTTTTCATCGCTTTAGAATTTGGTGTTTTTATAGACAGCCATTCGAGAGAAGTTTTCCAGCCTATTAGGAGTCGTAGGACAAGAAGTGATGTTAAAAGCGCAGTCCAAAAAGGCAATACCGGTAGTCTCGAAAAAGATAGCTCTCCGGGTACAAAGCGCTGGGACATTTTATATATGAAAGTAGGGTTTTTCTAATGGTAGCTGGAAAATCAATCTATTTTAGAATAAGAAGACCATTGAGCAAAGGAATAAACTCATGAACGAGAAAAAAGCTGAAGAGGAAAATGACCCCGAATGCACTTTTATTCCGAAAATTAACCGGAAATATCCAGTAGATAGCACTGTCTCGTTTATCGAGAGAAGCAGGCTCTGGAAACAACAAAAAGATCAACGATTAAATGAAATCAGGAAGCAGGACGAGAACAAAGATTTGAAAGGATGTACCTTCCAACCGAATCTAGTATTCGATAGCAAAATTAGGATTTCGTGGCTCATTATTTTTTTTCCTTCAGTATGAAACTCAAAGACATCGGACAGTCAGAAATACTCACCATGCGCCTGCAAATTTCAAAGGCATGGATAAATTTGTCCGCAGATATAATATTGCAAGACAAAACAAAGAGGAGAAGGAACTAGTTTTATCTAATCCGATGGCAAAGTATAAATTGGAAGGTAATTAACCTTAATAAAGCATATAGCATCAAATTGCCTTAATTACGATTAGCTGCAAGAAAGGCTGACCCAACGACCGCAGTATCTGTGGCGAAAAGTGCTCAAAAACAAACCGCTCGCCCTGATCTTCGTGAACGAGAAGAAAATTTAATAGAACCAGAAGACAATAAAAATAGAGTAAGATCTTTAATAGTAAGAATCTTATTTACTTATTTCTCTCTTAGAATGATATTGCTTTTGGATATGCAATCAAACAATTGCACAACGAGCTTCTTCGTTTAAATATGAATTATGAACAAGATTAAATAAGATTTTACGATAAAGTGAATAAAAAACAATGAACTAATTCTCAATAGCCAGAGAATTACATTTTGACCATTTTTCGTATCTTGAAAATGTCATCAGTTTAGAATCAAGATTAATCATATCTGAGAAGTTTCATATTCTATTAAACAGACCCTTGAAATTCCATTAAATAGCCTACTCTTTAGGAAAAACAGTCTCTATTTCAGAAATCTGCTGAAAACGAAATGAAAAAGCTCCCTCTCATTGATCTGATCTTCATTCAAAATCAAAATGTCCGAGGATTTCTGTTGTATATCTTATAAATCCAAACTTAGGACTTTATTCTAAAATATTCAAGTAAATAAGGTGAATATTGCACAAAGATAATGAGGTAAAAAATGAGGTCCGTTTGCTCGGTCTAATTCTATGTCCTATGTAGTAAGATTTCCGCTGAACAACTCAGAGCAACCATCACGGCCATGCTTGAAGACAAGAAGGCCAGAGACGAAGATCATAAAAAGAAAGGCAGAAAAGCAAAGCCTGGCTTCGTCGAAACCGTCGAGCTTCAAATTGGTCTCAGAGACTACGATCCAGAAAGAGATAAACGATTTACTGGAGCTATCAGACTCCCTTCGCAACCTTATCCAAACAGAAAGGTACTGTCAAACATTAGCAAAATGCCATAAACAGATTGTGTTGTATCTTAGATCGCTCTGATTGGTACCGCTGCTCACTGCCAACAAGCCGCTGCTGCTGGTATCCCAGCCATCGATGCTGATGCATTGAAGAAATTCAACAAGGATAAGAAGTTAATTAAGAAATGGGCCAAGCCATATCACCAACTTATCGCTTCTGAATCTATTGTCAAGCAAATTCCAAAGCTTGCTGGTAACGTATTCAACAAGATCAACAAATTCCCAATCTCTATCGCTGAATCTGAAAACGTTGCTGACAAAGTGAAAGAATTGAAATCAACTGTCAGATTCCAACTTAAGAAGGTTCTTTGCATGGGAACAGCTGTTGGAACCCTCGCCCTCACCGAAGAACAACTCAGACAGAACATTAACATGAGTGTCAACTTCTTGGTCTCTTTGCTCAAGAAAGGATGGCAAAATGTCAGAACTCTCCACATCAAAACAACTCAAGGCAAGCCATTCAAAATTTATCCATAAGTTCATCATTGAAACAAAATATTTGTGTGAAACGCTTGGTATTCGATTGTTTGTTTTGTTGTAAATCGATTTTCTCCCTCTCGAATTTGGACCTCGACTACAATCAACTAGTTTTTCAGCTGTTAGTAGGTAAACTGTGGCAAATGTGTAGTCGTCATCTTTAGGATGTGATATTATGAGAAAAGCTACAAGAGGTATTGAGACTGAGATTTTTGTTTCGTGAGACAAGAGTGGCTTTTTAGTTGATATATAAGTAATTAGCTCGATTTTTCTTAGTTTCGGACATAATCTTCACAATAAAATTTCAGTGTTAGTTTAATTGAATTTTATTTCCAAACTTGAAACGTGACATGGAAGGTAAAATTGTTTTTCGAGATCATAGCAGCTCATCATTTCATGTCACTAGGCTCTCCTAAAGCTGATCAGTACTCAGACCGTTTAAATCGTATCTACCAAAGAATATCCAACATCCAGGTTCCAACTCAAGCCTGTTAGCATTTTGAACTTTTCAAATTAGCATGATGTTAGTGAAGAAAAACATAATAGACAGAAAGCGATGGAAACTCTGATGGTGAATTTTGAAAAGAAGATTGAAGAGCTTCAAAAAGAAAAACAACAGCGATATGAGCAATTGCTAGAAAGAGTAAATACAATCATAGTTGGCTAAATTGCTGACTAAAGGTCTAGGTAAGAAGCCTTCAGAATGCATTGGAAGAAGACATCACCCTCAGGACACGTATGGAGTCTAATCTTAGTGTTGACCTTAAGCAACTCGAAAGAAACTGCCGAGAACTCATTGGAAATACTGGCAGAGTAATCTACTATTAATGAAACGGGCGTAGATAATAACTTTCCGATGATAGGAAGGGGATGAAAATAACAGAAAATTTGCGAACAAAATTTCCAGCAAAGTAGATGCGCTCTCTGAAGAAATCGCGTTAGAGCTTGAAAAATACCAAGGAAATCCAGAATTACAGCAGCACTTGGATGAAACACTTCCAAGCTTGCGCGAGCAAGTTCAAAACGAAGTGAGCATCAGGAAAGAGGTCGAAGCAAAGATTTTCGAGCAGTTTATGGACCAAATCAATGAATTAAACGTGAATTTGGAAAACGAACGTCGCGAAAGAGAAAAGCGAAATGATCAATTCGTTAAGCTACTCAAAAGCGCAGCTGATAAACTTGAGAAATCTGTCTTAAGCACTCGTCAAGAAAGGTATGTTATTTACACTAATGCATTTTGCTGGAATTAACATACATTCTGTGTTACCAGAGAGAAAAACTACGATATGATGCTCGGCTTGGTTGAACAAGTGACGATAAAGTTAAAGAAAGACGTATCCGATATTATCTCAACTGATTGATTTGACTTTCCCGATATATACATTCGCTTATCTTCAGAATAATCGTAACAAAAGCAGAATTCTTTTAATAAACTTTAGCAAATCAATATGTAAGGAAGCATATAGTTCTCTGTCATCCTATCATCAATTTAAGATCCTTCCATAAGACTCACAATTTGTTCTCAAGCGAATCTGCTATTATTAATATAATTTTAATTGCATTCCGGTATTCTAACGACAACTGATTCAAAGAAAAATTGCAATAAATTATTTTGTTTTTTAACTCTTTCGCAAACCATTTCAGATTTCTTCTCAGCAATCCTGAATGTCAACTCTAAATGATTTTGAAGTGATTAAAACATTAGGCTCAGGATCCTTCTCTTGTGTTTATAAGGTCAAGCGCAAATCAGACGGGCAAGAGTATGCAATGAAGAAAGTCAAGTTACCTCAACTCAAAGCTAAAGAGAAAGAGAATGCACTCAACGAAGTTCGCATACTCGCTTCTATTTCGGATCCTTATATCATTGGGTACAAAGAGGCATTCGTTGATGAATCAACTCAAACGCTCTGCATCATAATGGAATACGCTGGAGGCGGTGATATACTTAACAAAATATCGGCTTTCAAGAAATCTGGAGGGTCTTTTAAGGAAGAGACAGTCTGGACGTACCTAATTCAAATGGTAAAAGGTCTCCGCACGCTGCATAATATGAAAATCCTCCACAGAGATCTAAAGTGCGCTAACGTGTTCATTTCTACGGACGAATCATCTATTAAACTTGGAGATTTGAATGTTTCAAAAGTTGCGAAAAGAGGACTTGTTTATACTCAAACTGGAACTCCATACTATGCGTCCCCAGAAGTCTGGCGAGATGAGCCTTATGATGGCAAATCTGATATTTGGTCCCTTGGATGTATTATCTATGAAATGGTCACGTTGAAGCCTCCTTTTCGAGCGAATGATATGGACGGTCTCTATCGTAAAGTTCAGAAAGGAGTCTTTGATAAAATTCCATCGAAATATTCAACCGATCTCGCGAACGTGATATCCAGCTGCTTAAGTGTCAGCCCGGCAATGCGACCAAACTGTGATCAGTTACTCAATCACCCAGCAATAATGAGGAGAGATCCTGATTCACAAAAGTTTCAATCATTGACAAATCACGGGAATTCAAAGAAAAACCAAGAGCTGCTTTCGACAATAAAAATGCCAAGAGATTTGAAAAGCTTGGGTGAGAGACTTCCAAAGCCAAATTATAATTCTCGGGGATCCAAAGTCAATCAATCTTTTGATTTTGCTACGATCGATGGTGGGCGAGGCTCTCGCGAAGAACAGCTTGAATTGAAAAGGCCAAGCTCGAGTCACTCTCGACGACCACCAAGTGCGAATGGTAGTCGCTTGTCTGTTAACGCTGCTGATCCTGTTGTGATCAAAAAAGAACCATCTAGAAGAATTTCGCTTGATCCCAGCTACAATCGGAGTCGATCTATCGAACCTCCAACAGTTGTATACGAGAAGTCCTCGAGGAACGTCATCCAGGGCAGTAGTCCGAATCTCATCCCAAGCAACAGTCCTAATATTAAGCCCAAATATCATATCAGCCCCAATTATCCTCCTTTATACCGCAAAGCAACCCCAGAAATTAGAGACTCTTCTCCTTATTTAAGAGTTGCAAGAAGTATTATTGACAACAGTCAAAATATATCGAGAGAGAATCTGCAAAGGTCACCCACTCCTGTTACAAATACACGAAGTCGCCAAAATAATCAGAACGCAAATCTCTTCATTGATCAAGAACGTAAGAAGAGTCTGTTATCAAAGATCACATCAAATAATATCCTCAGATCTCTGGATGTCAACTGTGAGAACGACTACTCGAGAATTAACGTTGCTAGCAATAATAATAAATATAGAATGCCAGAAAACCACCACGTTAATAAATCTTACAATAACATCCCTGCGCAAGGTCGATACTATGTGCAGCAACCGAATTACAAGAAGATCGATTCTCTTATTGCAGCCCAAAATAATAAATCTAAAATTTCTAACAACTACTATTCTATAGATCGCACTCCTCAGAAAGTACTCAAACCAATATGGATGATGTGATTTCACAAAAATTATTTTAATAAATTTTTTGACTACTGAATGTTTACTCAAAGAATCTATATAATCTATAAGTTTTTAACAAGCTCTTTACACAGACTCATAAGAGAAACAATACTGTACACAAAGACAATCCCTATCCATATATATCTCCCATTAAACTTTTAAAAATACATCTAACTGCTTTTACATTTTACAAACATCTCTAGCCATTAGATGATAAAATTGAAAAATTTCATTAATTTTCTCACCAAAGCATCAATGTACATTATAAATGAGATAGCCATCATCTCTAATTTTGTTACAAGGCAGATGAAAAATGGAACTCCTTGAGGTGTTTCAAAAATAACACTAGTTGCGAGAGCAGCGTCCTTTTTGCTTCCAATCTCGTTCCAAATCGAATATAATAATTCAAGATCCTTTTAATTATCGCAAGTTCTTCTGAGTGTATAGCCTTGTCTCATACTACTTATACTACCTTGTTCAAAATGAGGCTCAATTTTACAACGCTGAAGTTCTGGTAATAGTTAAAAAAATAGCTTCCTGATTCATTTCTGTATGATTCATTGTCTGTAGTGAACCCAAAATCCGATTTCAGACTCTCTCTCTATTAAAATAGTGGCTTGAAATTAGAGACTCATAGATTTATTATTTTGGGCTGCAATAAGAGAAT
>ENA-UOTX01001351-UOTX01001351.1-compost-metagenome-genome-assembly--contig:-NODE-1351-length-19051-cov-11.970697_pt1 | contig 19051 bp, 18 predicted proteins | sample MGYA00238143_ERZ746982 | MGnify/ENA primary metagenome ERZ746982 (study PRJEB28758, sample SAMN06268862) | compost metagenome | isolation source: single cell | place: USA: California, Emeryville, Joint... | reverse complement strand
TTCGTTGTTGCAATTGACTGCCCATCAGACAAACCGCCTAGCCACTGGATTCTGAACGGAGCTGCGTTTGTGTGCCAGTTGAACAATTAAGGTTCTGTCATGAAGATGATTTTTCTATTTCTGGGTCAACATCTATGTTTTATGGATTAACTGAAAAAGCAAGAGAATTTATATTTCTATGTTAAGCCCGTTCTTTACCTGAAAATTCTTCAAGAAATCATATATATTCTTGTACGAAACAAAAATCATTCATTTATCAATAAAACCGAGCGAAATCAAAACGAAGGTCCATACTTTGAAAAATATATCATTTCATTTATAGCTTCCATGAAGATATCTCATTACTTCAATAAGGCATGTACGCCATATTGCGAAAATTCAATGAGATTAACTGTTCCGGCAAGAAACAGTCCATAGGATTATCATATTTCTCTGCCAATTCAGTCAAATTGATTATAAAGTCGAACAAATTTGTTACACTTCAAATTTTGATTTAAGAATTCAGATCAACTAACAATTCAAAATTTTAATTTTTTTATAATTTCTTTTTGATTACAGAAAATTCAAAATTCAAAATTCAAGTATTTGGTATGCCCCTCTCCAGTTTAGATAGTTTCTTTGAAAATGGCAAATTAGACTCCAAGGGTCTCTGATTGAGATCTCGAGGGTTCAGTGTGCCGCTTGGTCTTTCATTACTCTTTGAAGTATTGGTATCAAAGCAGAAGTTCTTTCAAATTTTGGTATTTATAAAACGACGATTTACAAAGGCGATTTTCGTACTGGTGCTATTTTGTATGAGTACTTGAGTTTCAATTATATATTGAATCCCAAATTGAAATAATAATGCAGGTTAATTGTAAAGGTAGTCAAATTGCTTATTCTGAAGGAAACATTTGAAATTTGTTTCTCCATAGTATCACCACAGGTAATGCTCCCATAAAAAGAAAAAAGAAAAATACAAAAGTACTTAGTGTTGAGAGCTAATTTAAAATAGTTGTTTTCCATTCTCTGCTGCAAAATAATTCAACTTTAACAATGACTTGTTTTGTGAGTTAATTCTATCACCAAGAAGGTGTATAGAATAATTTACATGATCTAATTTAACAGATGTTAGAATCATTGAGTAGCTTTTACTATGCAATTAATTGTACATTCCAAATCGAACATCACTAAACAAAAGTAAAATAATTAGAGGTAATTCTTAAGCAATAGTAATATTTTTATTAGCTGGTAGTTTTGAGCAGTAGTTCATTATCTGAAATTAAGAATGTAGCTAATGTTGATCTCTCAAGATGGGGGAGGATTACAATAATGAAACACCTCTGTTGAACACCATTTAACAAACAACTGATCTGAACATAAACAAGAACTCTCCACAAGGGGTCATATTTTTTCATGTTATCTCGCTCAGCAATCTAGCATAGTCATTCATTAACAAATTATTTGCTTTCCTTATCAAAACTTCCGAAGATAATTGAATGATAATATTTAGTATCAGCATTTGGCAACCGAAAAATACCTAGATAGAGAGAACACAATTTGATGATGATTATGATTCGTTAAATCTGAGTTTCTTCTTTAATCCTGTTGAGCATATATGTAACATCGCACATATTCACAGATAATAAAGAAGATAATTTCAATTTTAGCACGATTCTATTCCGCCAAAGAAGCAGAAGTTCATCGCTGACGAATCGTATCATTGCCAAACTTCGGTTCTTTTTACTGGTTTTATTAGAGTAGATTTAAGAAACCAACGGTTCTGTGTCTCATTTGAGGATCTGGACCTGATATCAGTGTATAGACCCTTATTTAGTGTTGTTATTCACATCAGACTAATTATCAATAGAAAATGTCGCCTGTGCCTAAACAGTGATTAAGCATTTAATATATTCCGGAGTAGTAGTAATGATGCTTACGAAGCAAGGCTAAATTTTCTCTCTCACTTATTCGTTGTCGTTTTTTGATTTCTTTTTCTTTGATTTTTTCTTCTTCTTACTCTTCGACGCCTCCGTCGAGTTAGAAGTATTAGCACCTGTGGTTGCTTGAGAATGAGCGAGAGAATCTTCATCAGAGTTTTTTCTGGAACTATCGTTGCTATTCTGTGCCAGATTACTAATTATTCTCTCTTTAAAAGCTCTTTGCTCCTCTTCCAACCTAGATAGTTGCTGTTTTAGACTTCGAAATTGCTTGAGAGATTACGTTATTTTGGTTTCCTTGGATTCTGGGAATGTTTGTTCATCTTCTCTTGTGACTCGTTTCTTCTTTTTTTTCTTCACCAATCCGCTATCCGTGTCCTATTTGTTAGTAAATGCTGGTGATCAATATTGTAAGCTTACTAAATCAGGTACTTTGTTTGATTTTTCTGCTATTTTAGAGTGAGCAGTTAAAATTTCAAACTGATTTTCTGTTTTTCCTTTTCTGTGTGAATCGTGCTCGTGTGTAATTTTAGAAAGTTGACCTTCTTTCGGGCAAAGTCAACAATTAGGAGACAGCTGCAAGCTGAAGTTTACTTTTTGTTGGGATAAAATCGTTATCTTCGGATCTGGGTTCTTTGATTGGACTAGTTTTTTCGTTTTCTTCTGGTGTGTACAATCCCCGAGAGCGGGAGTTTGACATCGGCAAAGTGTCATTTATGGTGACTAGAGTCTCGGTTATTTTTTGAGATATCAAGGTGTGCTTTGAGTTGCTTGCGGGCGGGGCGTCTCGATCGACAGCCTGATCGAAATTGGAGCTATTTGCTGTTGATATTGTTTCCGGTTCAGGGTTGCTATCGAAGCGATTTAGTTTGCAATCTTTTGATTCTTCGATCTCAGTGTCAGATTTTTTGTAGTAATAAATCACTTTCTTATTGTGTGGCCCTCGCACTCTACTGCTTCCGTTATTGTTGCTATAATTCACCTCTCTAGGGTAGTGTCTCTCTTGATTGTTGCTACCCTTCGAGTTGTGATAGCTCGAATATGAATTTTCCTGATCTCGATGCCCATTATTGTAATCCTGATTACTTTTTAACTGCGGAAATTCATCATTCTGATTTTTTCTGAATTTCTCTTGGGTTTCTCTTTCCTTATCTCCATTTATTATTGGATATCTTTCCATTGTATCGGGACTAGCAGACTCATTATCCAACTCCCTTCTGCTTCTTTTATTACTATCGAGTTTTAAGCCTAATATTCGCTGTTATTAAACACAAAAAGGATATTCGCAAGCATTACCAATAGTTTGAGCTGCTACTCCCTGATCCTGAACGTGAGAAATCTCATTTTCTGGTTCCTTTTGCCTAGAAATGCTGGAAATATGCTCCTTCTTTGGTAATCTGGCGTATCCAATCAAATACTCTCTTGTCTGAGCAAAAGGTTGTTTACAGGTCTTCATGAGATTAGAGGAATGTAAAGTAGTATTTGATAATACAAAAATCTTCGAGGGCTCTAAAGTCGTGTAGCCAGTCAAATTTTCAAAGTTATCTGCCTGTCTCCGAATCTGGTGTCTAATAATTTCGAATGAGTCGCTTTGATTGGCTGCTTTCGGAGGCAATTTTGTCTTTTTCTTTTTTGGATGTTTCAAATTGTACGAAAACGGAGCAAAAAACTGATCGAATTCTTGGCAGAATACTAGTGATGCGAGATTTTGTTAGAGCGAGCCAGGATGTAAACAGATGTTACGCTTATTTAGAGCAGAGGCCGACATCTCTTACAATTTCTCCAAAATAGACCTCTCACTTTTTTAGCAAATTAAATAAAGGTTGGTTTTTATTCCTATGAAAGGTCACAAAAATCGGGCACAGATCAGAAATGCAATTCTGCTGAATTAATTAAGTAATGATGCAGATGGCTTGCCTTAAATTAAGATGAATAGAAATTTTTTTAAGAAATCATCTTCAGGAAATAGACTATTGTGTAGAAAAGTCTCCAGTCTGGAGAACTCGATATAGAATGGTGGTTCAAATATGGCAGCGAAACGAAATAAAAGTATAGCGAGTTCAAAGGTCATTCGAAGGCTATTCGTATGAGATTTTTTTGAATCTAAGAATTATGTTGTTTGTGGCAATTGAACTAGGGATTTCGAAACAGATGACTGGAGCAGATTAAATTAATCAGGGGAAAAATTGGCATTGTTAAAGGGATTGGGTCATTTCTGTCTTTCGCAGCGAAGCTGTGCCCTTACAAATTCTCAAGTCAACAATCCTCTTTCAATTTATTTCGAACATATGATGCTCGATGATTCCGTTATAGTGAGTAAATTTTGCAAAGCGACTATTCTGATAGGATGCAAAATGAATTCGCAACAAACCAAAAAAAAAAGAGTATCAGTATCACACATCTCAGAAATTAATGCCTATATAGTTCTCTTACACTCCTTGCCTCCATGACGGCACCGCCCTCATCAAATGATTCAAGTTTCCTCCAAAAGTATTTGCTTGCTTACCCTCATCAACCCTTGGATCGAATTTCTCTCTCTTGCGAAGCTGAGCTGCTTTTGTTTCCTCAGTAAGTTTCGATTCCACATGACCATATTTATTTATCCCAGGCCCTTCAATCATGATTTGCTTTTTCCTCTCCTTTTCAAACTGCTTAAACTTTTGTTGTGTTAGCAGCTCGATCTTCTTCTGAAAACTCTTTTCTTCCCTCTCTCTAAGTCGCACAGAATCCAGAGCATTCATTTTCTTCTTTCGCATCGCTAACTGGTATTCTTCCTTTTCTTTCTTCCTTTGTCTCTCAATTTCTTTCTTTTCTTTATACTCTTGCAACTTCCTAATGGCAGCTTCTCTCAACATTTTTTCTTGCACTAGCTGCTCTTCAGTCTTGATTTTTGGGTCTTTAGGGACTTCTTGAGCATGCTTAGCTTCCACTCTATTCTCTTTCCAATTTTTGATTTGAGCCTTGATTGCTTCTCGCTCTTCTTTGCTCATCTCAGCTTGAATTTTGATTTTCTTCGCTGATTTCTGTTTAAGTTGTTCCTCCTCTTCTATCTGAGCGACCACCAGCCTCTTGTGCTCGTTCTTTAATTCCTTATACTCCAGCATGAGTTTTTTTTTCTCTTCCTCCAATTCTACGAACCTCTCATACTTTTCAACGTGATCCTCGATTTCCAGCTCCGAAAGGAAGGGCAAATAATTCAAGCATTCTGCAGTAAATTCAGGCTTGCGTGTATTATTCTTGTGCTTTGTACGCAACTTAAGGAAGGTTGTTTGATCCTCCTGGTCCCAAGCGCAGTTTTTCCCACCGTTTTGGGCGATCTCAGCATCGATCAGGTCTGTCTTATCTTTGATGTGCTTCATTTTCCTCTCAAGCGCTTGCAACGCGGCCGAGCGTTTATTTTTCTCAGTTTCTTGCTGAGCTTTCTTTGGAGTATTATCCTCATCGAAGTCCTCTTCTTCAGCATTATCAGAATTTTCACTCTCTTCTTTAACGGGAAAATCCTCTAACCCTTTCCCTCCTCTCGCTCTTCCATTCGGTCTGGCGGATGAAGATCTGAAAGAACTGCTGGAAGTCGAACGTGCTTCGAAAGTTTGCGTTGGTACTTCAAAACTGTCTAATCTTTCGATAATCGCATCTAAATCTCTCGAAAGCTGAGTTTCTTGCTCTAGTAGTGTATCGAAATGGATCATTTGCCTTTCCTTAAATTTTTCAAGTTTCTTTTCAATGTTTTCGCTCAGCAATTGCAGTTTCTCATGGTGTTCGGGTGTATTTACAAAGTTCTTTATTGCCGTTTGAAAGTTTTTCACGTCTTTGCGAAGAATATTAATGAAGCCTGTCAGGTCTTCCTTTTCTAAATTTTGCTCAAAGTAATATTTCTCTTCAGCTTCAGCGAGTTTCTGGATTTCATTCTTAAGAGTGGTAGTTTTTGTGAAAGGGAAGTTTTTAATGATATCGCGATCGAATGTGGCCACTTTCTGCTTGAGATTCTTGTATTCTGCCTTCCATTTATTGATTTCTAGAGAGAGAGGTGATGAAAATTCGAGGCTTTACAGAGAAGAATTTTACCTTCGGCTCTTGTTGTCATCGCGAAATTTTATTTACAGCGTAATTTTTATTGTTCTGAATCGCGCATTTTACTGATAGCAATCGAATTTTTTGAGGATTCTGAGGAGTTGATTATGAATATTTTTGTATATGGTTCTCTCAGGAATGCATTAAGTAGAGAATGTAAGGAACCAGAATAGAATTCAGCTGCGATTCTTCTTGATAGGAAAGACAGCCACGGTGCGAAGAGCGAAGTAACCCAAAAGAAACGATGGAAGTTAAAGTTATCGAAGAGGCTTCATTTTTCTTTGAAAGCTCTTGTGCTGAAAGTATTGAATGAGTTTCCTTGTGAGTAATGGTTTACTTTTGACCTGATTCTCAAACTGTTTATACTTTTACATAAGCATTTTATTGTTTTGGGAAACATGAACGTTTTAATAATTCCAATAAAATTCAGAAATTATTCAAATGAGTAGGAGAGTAGCAACATTTGTTCTTTTGGTATTACTAGCGACTTGCTCTGTCCATTATGCTGAAGCTCAAACACATAATGACTATGAGAACGAGATAAGGATCCGTGAACTCGAAGCCAGAATTCAAAAGCACAAAGAGCTTATTGCAGCTGGCCACAATGATGCCGAGATAGTTCGTGCATTGCAAGCTCTAGAAAACGAGCTAAAGAGCCATTTAGATTTTAATGCAAGAAGAGACGAACTCGGAGGAGTTATGTATCAAGAAGTAGGACCAAGGCCAATGTATAAAGATAAGGCAGAAATGCGAGCTGCAAGGGAAGAAGAACAGAAAAGGATGAGAGAGAAAAACGCTGAACGAATGAAGGAAGATCTAGAGAAAAAAAAACAAGAAAGAGAAAGAAGAAGGGAGCAATCGAATAAGGCCGTGGGAGCAGATCTTTAAAGCATGCAAGAATAATATTAAAGTTTTTTGGTCTACATAACTCAGAATCAGCAATTATATTAAGCAAGGCTTTCTTCAATACCTAAGATATGAATTCTCAACTAAAATATCAAAATTGCAGAGATTTTAGCAAATAACGAAAATTGATTTTCTTGTTGTGAATTTCGCATAGACTTGAATCATTCGGCAAGATAAGTTATACAATTTGACTCTTAGATTTCGGATAACTTCCTTAACTTTTTAAAGATAATTTATGTTGGAAAAATTTTATCTTCCTCTTTTGATAAAGAGCAATCCTTGCATTGTCTTCAAAAAGTGAAAAAACAGGCCAGAAAATTAAGAATTTATCCAATTTAAATAGAATATTAGGAGATTAAACAGATCAATAAACAAGCATATGGTGGATTCAACAAAAGTCGTGGCAACGAAGGAAATGTGCTCATACTGCTTCGATGGGCTGATATTTTTCCTTGAAAAGCGCGAAATTTTGCCCTCACCCAAGACATTTCCTCAAGTAGACGCTCCATTATTCGTCTCATGGCACACAAGCGATGGTAATCTAAGAGGATGTATAGGTAAAAAGATATTCTCCCTTAATCACATGCGTTATATACTCATAGGAACCTTCGCAAAGGAGCCTCTAGGCTCAAATCTTGAGAAATACACTCTCCACAGCGCCTTCAAGGATTCGCGTTTTTCGCCTATTATCAAGAAGGAAGTGAAAGATCTCAGCTGTGACGTCTCGATACTCACGAATTTCGAGCCTGGGAAAAAGGCGTATGATTGGGAGGTTGGAGTTCATGGTATTCGAATTGAATTCGAAGATAAAGGTACCAAACGCTCACCAGAAAATCGTGTTTATAGAGCGCTACTTTCACTATAGATGGGAGATCGTATCATGCAACATTTTTGCCTCATGTAGCCACGGAACAGGGGTGGGATCAGGAGGAAACGTTAAAACATCTTGTTAAAAAAGCTGGTAATTAATTCGCGTCTTCTAGTATAATTCTATCATTGAAATTAAGGGTATCATGGCGCTCTAAAAGACGTCGTTCATAAGATAGTTGTCGAGAGATATCAAGCCTCTAAATCTTCACTTACTTATCAGGAGTACCTCGAGATGAAAGCAGCACGAGACGATTCTAGTGATGCTACTTCAGAGAAATTGTCTTCTTATTAATAATGCTCGAATAAATCGAATTAATATAGCAGAACTATAATACTATAAACCACTTTCGGAAGCCATATGCACTCTCTGTATATCTCATAAGTAGATATTGCAAATCAGAAATCTTACTAAGTACCCACTAAAGCCTAAATTAATAAATCATATTACAATAGCGTTCAACTTTTAGCGATGCTAGTGACATTGTTTTGCTAGACCTCCAATGCGAAAACTTCCTTTCAGAATTCGTTAATGCACTCATTATGTCGATTAGTCTAATAATTATAATATGGAAAAATGGGTAAATTCATACACCAGGATGCTTCGATAAGTTGGGGATCTCATACTAGCATTGGTAGTCGTGAAATGGAAGATGATTCTTCTAACTTAGTTCGTGAGATTTAAAATTTATTGAAGCTTTTCGGCGTAATAAGTTAAAATAGTACCCTATTTTAATCAGTTCAAAATGGAAACACGAGGTCTGTCAAAAGTCTCAGTTACTCGAAAAAACGGCACTAGCAGTCAAAAGCTTGAGAACGGCAAGGAATCACCAATGCAAAATGGTTCAAGTTCGCTGAAAAGACCCAGAAATCCTCAGGACGAGCTAATAAACACTCGATTGAGAAGTCCAAAGCTAACTATTAATGAATTGCAAGGTATTAGTAGCATATTTGAGTTTTTCTGGAGTATTCATCAACGTCTATTTGTGTTTTAGTGGAAGATCCAGCCCCGCGAAAAAGAAGTGCATCTCCATCATCGGGAAGAAATGGCGCACTTTCAATTCCTGCAATTCCTACATTAAAGAAAGCTGTCTCTAAATCTGCAAATACATCAAGAGAGCCTTCTCCGACCAGAATAACTCTCCCAATTCCGCTGACACAAGAAAAATCGACTCGAAAACGTCAAGCAAATTCAAGGTCGTGTCCAGGGTCACCTCCAGGAAAATCGCCAAAGCGAAAAGAGGATATGATGGAGGAAGAGATAGATACAGGAGATAATTTGAGGATTTTTTCAACGCCAAATGATAAAATAAAAGCATTTTGGATCATCCCAATTAAAGGGCTTTCTGGTAAGCATCAGAAACGGATTGAAGTAAAAAAAAAATTTAATGTGTTGCAATGAATGAAAATTTTTTTGCATTTTAGCTGACTAGCGAAGAATTCTCTGCAAATCCTTATTCGAAGATTAAATGGAGATTAAATGTGGTCATTTCCAAGCCGAAAGAGAGAGCACTCCTTAGTGATAGCCTGGAAGTGTTTATTTGCGCTGTTAAAAATAACGAAGAGGAAATGAATGAAGGTACAGAATACACATCATTTAGAAGAAAATTAATTTATCCTCTTCTTCTTCGTCGAACAACAGATTGGAAAAGAGAGCAAGCAATAACGATACAAGCTATTCAGAAAGATGGCGATTTAAACTTTGAGAAAAGTTTTAACAAAGCGTTTAATGAGTTGAATCCGAAATGGGGAGTGAAAATCGAGAAAAATAAAGTGGATTTGTCGAACAGGAGCAGCAAATTAATCATCTCCTGCATTGTACGAAAAAGATTACTATTTCAAAACAATGCGTTCTAACTTTCCCTCCTTTTAGTTAAAAGACCAGAAAGTCTCAAAATCCGACATAAAGTATGTAGGCCTCGTCAATGCAGGCAATACCTGCTACATGAACAGCTTCTTGCAGACGTTATACCATCTAGGGTATCTAGATCGGTTGGTTTTCAAGGTATTAGTTCTTTTTGTTGCGATTTGGATACTAATTGAGCTAGGTTCCGTTCTCTGCAGAGGTCCCAATGTCGATTCCCTCGGCCCTGCAGAAATTGTTCTACAATCTGACAATTTCAAAATCGTCCGTGAGAACGACTGAACTGACAAAATCGTTTGGCTGGGATTCAAAACAAACCTCCATTCAACAGGACGTCCAAGAGTTCTGCTGTCTGCTTCTTGAAGCACTAGACGCGAAAACAAAAGGGATACCAGAAGTAGAGGGCAAAATAAACGAACTTTTTGAAGTACAACCAAATTTGTTTATTTTCTAAGCAGTTCGCAAAGGGAAAAATGATCAGCTTTGTCGAATGTCTCAAAGTTGACTTCACGTCGAGAAGGGAAGAAACTTTCAAAGAGCTTCAATTGCAAGTTAAAGGATTATCGAATATTTATGAGTCGTTAGATTCCTATATCGAGGTGAGTCTTTCTGACTGAGCGAGTCTTCATATAATTTTCAAACGATAGCCTGAGATTTTGGATGGCGACAACCTTTATGACACAGAAAAATTCGGGAAGCAGCCTGCTAAAAAAGGCGTGCGTTTTGCTGTAATTCTGGGAGTGGTTATCTCTGAGTATCAAACTTATTACTAGGTGTTTCCTAAAGTGCTGATGATACATTTGAAGCGATTCGAATATGATTATCAGCAGGATAAAATGATTAAAGTAATTTTCATCATTATGGCTGATGGCTGTTAACTCTATACATTAGATATGCGACGCATATGAATACTATCCTGAAATCGATCTTGCGAAATATCTCGAAAAACCTTCAAGCCAATCAACTAAATATAAACTGTACAGTGTATTGGTTCATAATGGCACTGGTGCAGTTTCTGGCCATTACTATGCATTTCTACGTCCTCAGAAAGGTTTCTGCTTGACACTACTGGGGCAATTATTTAACTTTTCGTGTTCGAAATGAAAATAGACGGAGAATGGTACAAGTTCAATGATGAATATGTCGATATTGCGCAAGAAGAGAACGTTTATGATTCCAACTTCGGAGGAAACTATGTTGATGCGAAACTAAACAAAAGTACAGCTTGCTTCTTATGAATTTCTCTAAATCACCTTTCTGATTTAGAGAAAGAGCTTGAAACTTGGGAGAGTATAAGCAATAATACTGCTTATATGCTCGTTTACATCGCGTAAACCATCTCTTTCCCCACTGTCCTTATCCCTCTTGTTAGTGAAGACTGGCTCGATAAAGCTCTTCAACCATTTTCAGAAGCCGACATTCCTCGGACATTCATCGACGAGGTCAATAAGAAAGCAGAGGAGGCAAAGGTAGCTAACTCAAACGATTCGAACCAAACCTTATTTACCATAATTTTCTCTAGAGAAACAAGAATGATAACTTCATATCAATCTACATGTCTTCGTTCGAACTGCTAGAAGATATCAACACTCCAGGCTTGACTTATTACAGGATGGGAAGCTACGACGAAGAGCATTGCGAAAAGTTTATCAAGGATAAACGCAGGAGATATAAAATGCAGGTTCCAAAGACTCATAGAGTTCCTGAACTGCTCCAAATGATCTCAGAAGAGACAGGAATTCCTCAAGTACTCCTTATCCACATCATTACAGCAACTAATAATACATGAAAAGGATGAATATCATCTCTTTAAAATCTCTGCTCGTGACGAAAAAATTACACAAATCACAAAGCGTCATACTGTCAAAGGCGCGCAGCATAACCTCAACATCCTTATTAACGGAACCGCCGGAGCAAACCAGAAATTAAAAAATCTCTTGTTCATTCTCCCGCTTGATCGAAAGAAATACCCAAAAATTTTCCAAGAGAATGATGAGATTTTGGAAGACAAGAAGAACGAGCTGAAATTTGTCTCTTATGGAAATCTCCAAGACAAGTAGCAACCTCTCAATCTTTGTTGGTCGGATAATAATATTTCTTGTGAATCTTTCTAGCCTACTGCTGAAAGTCCCTGATTCAGATAAAATGATCGATGAGACCTCCAATCCGAAGTCGCCTAGATCGCCAAGAGGTTCTCAAACGCCAACCAAAGGAAAACCAAAGAGTGTTCAAAAATCGTCTCAAAAAATGGATGTTGAAGAAAGACTCTACGATGGAATTCTGCAAGAGAATTATAAGCTGCTTTTTATCAAAGTGTATTTCAACTTTGCTGATGAGGGAAGAATTAAGCTCTTGGATTATTGCTTCGTGAAAGTAAGACCTACTCTAATTCTTCGTACCAAAAATTTGTGTAGAATTCTGATACCGTGAGTACTTTGGTCAAAATGATGGAAAGAGAGCATCAGAAATATACTTGGAATAACGTTGCTGTGTACCTTGAGCAGAAGAAAAAATACGAACTTGAGCTGCTAGCAAATAATCGTACTTTTGACGATTTTGAAACTGGTGATGTCATACTGATTGATATTGGAAAATCTCAGGCGATAGGGTAACTAATTATACTTAGGTGTCCCTTGACAAAATTATTTCTCTCTTCAATACAGGCCTTATCTTACAGCAGTGCAATATTATGAAAGCTTGGGCAATAAAGTCAATGTAAAGTTCGTTGCCGCGAAGACTGGGGTCGCTACAAAAGTTTTATTACCGAAGATTATGTCGGTGGATGATGTAACTATTGCTTGGAAATGGGGTTTCGCTAAAAATCGTGTTTCTGACAAATAGGTGGCGGGTTATATCTCCGATCAATTTTATGGTGGTACCGTAAAACCGGAGAAGATTCTTTTGAAGGCAAAGTATAAAAGCTCTCAAGGTTCCGCTCAGGTGGTAACAAACGAAGGGAAGGACGGAAAACCGCTTAATCTTGGCGACTTGGTAATGTAATAGTTAGCAATTTTCTTATTTGTTGGTGTAATAGACGAGGTTTGATGAAAAAATTACTTATGAGGATTCACAGGTCGCTGTTGCTGAGCTCGACAAACTATTTAAATGTTTGGTAATCTACTCTTTCCAGAGTCATTGAATGATTTGACCCTTTTGGACTATTAGATTACTTATTATTCGATCGTTACGAACAATGAAACAGAGGAGCTCGAGGTTTTCATTGATAAGGGAGCCTTCGTGCAGGATTTATTAGATAAACTTGTGAAAGAAAGTAGCTTGAAAAAGATACTTGAAGAAGACCTTGCTATATTGAAAGAGTAACTTTCTGCTAATACAACTGTGATGTTAACTTATCTAACAGACACGATGGCCCTCAAGCACCAATTCTGACTGCTATTGATAAAAATGGAAAAATAATCATGAAATGCAGAAATGATATTGAGCTGAAATTTGTGCATAAACGAGGCCGTCTGAGACTGCAACTTTGGTATCCAGGATTTAAAGATGACGTAATGATAAGTTTATGGCTGAATAATTAAATAATCCATTTGTGGTTGAACAACCAGACGCTAGAAGCTTTCTGTTTCCATACGACCCGTGACGCAGAAGTGTTCGGAAATCCTTTTATCACTACTTTCAAGGTACCACAAACTCCAAGACTATTAACCATCTAATCCTGATATTTAATAATTATAGCCCTACTATAACGACAAAACCTTTAGAGCTAACTTATATCAACAAATGAATGATTGGGAAGTGGAATGTGCAGACAAAAAATACAAATTGATACCAGAATATTGTCAAAAGCTCAGAATAAATCTTCATTATGAGAAGCCCGGAGAAAATAATAAAATTATAAAGATAGAAGAAAGTAAAATTAATTCTCGCAATTCAATGATGTATTAATGATGTTATTAACAGATGATGAAGAAAGCATTATTCCTCTTGCTCTCACGAATGACTGCAAAATTCAGGTCGAGATTATTCACCCATTTGCTTACCCGACAAGCAACAACACGGCAATGAAGCTTTTATAAAACGTTTCTGTGTCAATTGTGCTGTATTTTAGATATAGTTTAATCTATTTTGTAAAATTCGATGATTATTCACTGTGAAATAGATGATTCAAAACAGAATCACTCATTAGTGATAGACCTACAATTCAATAATATTTTGCTTAGGCGCAGAAATTATGGACGATTTGCTTAAAAAATCCTCTAATTTATTATTCTCAGCTCATGGCTCATCACTATCTAACAAGATTCCTCCACATTTTAACTTGAGAAAGAACAGCTCATATATTACGGTGTTTATGTGGATTGATGTAGTTAATGATTCGGATACTTGAAAACTGCTTTATGAAAGCATAGGTAGTTTGCATCGAGTGAGGAGGCTGATGAAAGCATCACAAAAATTGAAAAAAAGTTAAACATGAATAGAAACCGGCTGAGCAAGGGCTTCTGCAAGAGTTGCTGCCACTCCGTTTTTCTTGAAGTAAACTAGATGCTTTCTAACTCTTTCCACAAATTCTCCATCTTCCGCCAGTTGCTTATCAAGTTTATTTCGTATAATATCTATTGGATCGCAATTCTCGCTCTCTATCACTGCCTTTGCCATTACCTGAAGTTCCTTTTCAGCATCACTAGCTTTATGATCGTCAGAGCTCTCCTTCGTCCACCTTCCGCTAGTAAACGCGATCCATGAAGCTATGCACAGCACTCCAGCTTCACTATCAAGCCTGCGTGAAAGCTGTAGTTTCATAGGCTCTAAGATAAACTGTTTGATTCGTTCCAACCCAGTTCTTCCAATAAATGACATCGAATATGACTTCTCGCTGCTATTAAATCTCTCCAGGACCACTTCAGGATAGCTTTCAACTTTATATCCTTCAAATCGCGTCAACGTATTCAGGGTTTCCTTAAAATACCTCTGCAATAACGCAGATATCTGCTTATTATCTATCGCTTCCTTGGCAGTTCTGAAGCCCATCATACTTGAAAAAAAACATAAGCAAGTTAACGAGCCGTCCATCAGCTGTGTCTTCATTCGATAATAAGGAGTCACGTCGTTAGTAACTAAGACTCCCACTTTCGAGAGATCCGGCTTCCCATTACAAAAGTTATCTTCAAGCACCCAGCGCATGTAGTTCTCCGTGCTGATTGCAAATTCATCTATCACTCCGTATTTCCTCTCAATGAATGATTTTTCCTCCTCTTTCTCATAGACTACCCTGTCAACAAAACTGTTTGGAAAGCTGGCCTCGCCTTCAATCCATTTTTCAAGCTCTGGGTCTATTTCATGAGCCATTTGAAGGATCCATTTTTTCAATTCAACTCCATTGTTATAAAAATTGTCAAGTATTATTGTTGTGAATGGTTTCAAATGCTCTTTTTTCCTCATAAAGAGTCCGTGGAGAAGATAACCTTCTAAAGTCATGGGATTGTGTATATTTTTTAAATCATGCTGAATTTCAGGGCTACTTACGTCCAGATTGCCGTCTGCCACATGTAGACCAGCGCCTTGTGTTTGGGAAATTAGAAGCATCTTCATTTCTGGATGTGCAAGGCCTTCCAATATGCCTTTTTGTTGGAACTCACGATTAATGAAATCACGTACTGCGCCTACAACGCGGCATCTGGGTGCGGCTCCCGTTTTTCTGTTTATAACTGTGTACAAGCAATCTTGAACTTTCCATTGAAGCATGCTGGAATTTGTTTTAGACTCTATTGAAGCACCACAAATAGCCCAATCTGAATCGATCGTGAGATAATCATCGAAATATAAAATTTGTTTGGCGCCAGGATCTTGATTGAATCCTAAGTGAAGGACTCTTTTTTGGACTGAACCTATGTCGAATTTTGGGATCTGAATACCTTTGGAAGCGAGTCCTCCAAGACTGACTTTGCTGAGTTTTTGGAGTTTTCTCATCAATAAAATTTCACAATGCAATATCCAAATTTTACGTTAGAAACTGATTTCGTTTGTCTCTTGTCATTGTTGGGAGTATTAGCAAAGAGAAAAAGTACAGGAAAAATACTCTTTGCTTTGAACTGATGAGCGAACACCTCGTCAGCTATGTTATAAAGATACCTGAGTGCTGATGAATTAAAATATTTCTTCTACACAGATGGATTGTTGACGGGGTTTTGGCAGTTTTTAATATTGTAGTGGGTTGTTTTTCCTTCAGAGTAGCTCCTTAGCTGCGCTTATGCCTGTTTTTTATCTTGGTTCATCCATTATTGGTCTAGTTGGTAGGGAAAATCAGCAACGCTTTTCAAACATTATTTCCATGAAAAATTTATGATTTCGGGGATTCTTGGTATAAACCTTTGACTAGCTTTGCTTGATATCAGGCTCCTTGCTTATGAAGACAGTTTTCTGTCATCAGTCTATTTTCATAAAAAAAAACAAAAACAAAAACACTGATTCTTTTCAAAAGGATAAATTCTACCTTTGGTAAAATTTTCCATTTTAGAACCCAAAAAAAAAGTGTATCTCAAAGCTTTACACAGCTTCTTTCCCCTTTCCAAGGCTCCTTTCCATAAAAAAAAAAAGTTTCTAGGCTTAATCTCACTCAACGTGAACAAAATTACATTTTCACCGAAGTGCAACTCAACTATCCGAGCTCCAAATAGAGCAGTCTAAGCTTAAGAACTCCAAGTTGGAATGCTAAGTGGGCTAAGTGGGCGCTTATTTAACCTAAAGGCTCTTTCTCAGTCTTTATACGACCGGTATCATGTTTTATTCCTGAACCCGTTGGCCCGAAGTGACGTCAGAGCTCCTGGATGAACTGTAAAATCAGATAGAGTAACTTTGAATGATTATAATAATTTATTTGTTACGCACTATCAGAACGTACTATCTTTATTGAGTTATGCAGGAATCGAAAGTTCTTCCACAATTTTTCGAGTCTAATAAGCCAAAGTTACTCTCTTCCAGGTTCGGTAAACTGAAAAAGCTCTATTCAAGCAGCTATGATTCACTCACGGTTCTGGATCAGACCCACGAAGTCAATCAAACGAAAAAACGGCTCAAGCGAACCTTTCATAGCATCACTAGCGAAGATTTAGCCTTCTTGAAGATGGCATCCGAGGCCGTTAACGTAGATACGAACTCCTCTTTCATTGACGAGCTCAATGCTGGAATCAGAATATTTCGCTCTGAATCGACCGAATCACTGTTTTCTATCGACTTTCTTTACAATAGAACTGACGATCAGGTTAGAAGCGAATACATTGAAAGGCTTAAATACCTAAAAGTCCTCAAGGAAGAGCATACAAAACCTCATCAGACACTAATTATCTTCGATTGGGATGATACTTTTCTCCCCACTTCATACCTGTACTATGTTGGATTGGACAAGATAACCCCAGAGCTCGAAAAGAAATTACAAATCCTCGACAAGAATGTTACGAAATTACTCTCAAAAGCAGCAAAAATCGGCCAAACGTATATTGTTACCAATGGAGCGGAATCTTGGGTTGAGTCCAGCAGTAAAGTGTACCTGCCGAATACTTACCGGAGGCTCCAGCAAAAGGATGTGACGGTGATTTCTGCGCGTGCAGAGTATGAAGAAGAATTTCCTGATAATCCTAAAAGATGGAAAACAGAGACATTTTTGGATATTGGCGGCACAATGGACTCGAGAGTAGTGACGAATATTCTTTGTATGGGAGATAGTGATTTTGAGATGAGTGCTGCTGGAGAGTTAGCGAAGAAATTTAATAAATCTTTAGTGAAGACGATTAAACTGAAGGAATGCCCGAGCGCGGAGGAATTAATCAAGCAAATCGAGATCGTGTTGGAGAAGTTTGATCAAATCTATACTACTCTGAGGACTCTAACGATCAAATTGGAGAAGAAGAGCTAAGAAGGCAAAGAGATTTTTTTAGAGTGCCAGTGATCACTCGCTTTATGCCATTTAAACTACAATTATGATAATAAAACGACTCTCTTTATTGAAGTCTCATGAAAACTATACCTAAGATTGATGAATTTGTGTATGTTTAGAAGTCAACAATTGTTATTTGTTACAGTGTTTTGTATCTCTATTCATCGCAAACTCATCAATTTATACTGATAATTAATGAAAAAGAGCATTACAAATAAAATCTGCATCATCTCTATATGAAAAAATGTCGATAGACTGAGATGTTTTTCGTAATGATTTTAGTAAATTCTAACTCACCGAAATAAAAATTAATTAGATCGACATCACTCTAGACTGCAATGAATAATGATGGCATTCTTGCTGAGGCAAGTGATGACGATGGAAAAATTGCTGGAATTATTCATGAAGAACCTGAAAGCAAGACAACTGATTCTAATCATGAAACAACTGAAGAGTTAAGCTCCGCTTGTGGGTATGCTCAAACAACTCAAACCTCTAATAGTTTCAGGCTACAGACCTCTCACTCTTTGATAAATAGAAGTGGATTGAGCTGTGGGCAATTAGCGAGCTACTTCGTGACTAAACTAAAATATGCGTGTGGAAATAAGCTTGTATTTACTGTGATCATTCTCCAACTAGGATTGGTTGGGATCTACTTTTCTAAAATTCTTTCAACAAAAGCTACCCTTCAAATAGGCTTGCTTCTGTCTGTAGTTGGGCTTCTTGGACTTCTCGCAGAATGCTCGAGTACCATTCGACGGAGGCTTGAACAGGAGAATTTGACAAGGATTCGTTTAAATGGCTGGCGTGTGGGAGGTCCTGTTAGTCTTGAAAATGACAGCGCAAATCCATACACCCACATGATAAGAGGCATTTTGATGAGTCAGATGCAAATGAACAATGCCTCTCACTATTTCACAACTATGCTAAGTCAAGATCCAGACGGACAGAATCGAGAAATTACCTCGACCAATCGCAGACTTATCGAAGCAATTTTCATTCAGCAAACATTTTCATATCACCAACCTGTTCAAAATTCAAGTTTATCAATTGAAGAGGTAGACAGATTGATGCCTGTAAAGACTTATCAACCGAAAAATAACTGTGAGCAAGGGGAAAGAGAAGGAGGAGAAGAAGAAAATAAATTATCCTGTACGGTTTGTCTTGAAGATTTCAAGCCGAATGATGAAGTTAGAATTTCACCTTGCTTACATGTGTATCACAAAGCGTGCATTGAAACTTGGCTAGGAATTCGCAATATCTGCCCGAATTGCAAAAGAATACTAATGGAACCAATTGGAGTGAGGCTTGTGGAGAATAATACTCAAGAATAACTCTAAATATGGATTCTGATACGCTATTCCGATTGAAAATTAACTTTCAGTATGAGCTTTGCCACGATTCGCGCTTCTGCAACAATTAGAAAAACTCCAAAAACACAATCAAATTCAATACTTACTGAATTATAAAAAGTCATATATGATATGATGATCATCATATATCATCTATTCAATATTGCAAAATCAACATACT
>ENA-UOTX01001350-UOTX01001350.1-compost-metagenome-genome-assembly--contig:-NODE-1350-length-19058-cov-86.057110_pt1 | contig 19058 bp, 12 predicted proteins | sample MGYA00238143_ERZ746982 | MGnify/ENA primary metagenome ERZ746982 (study PRJEB28758, sample SAMN06268862) | compost metagenome | isolation source: single cell | place: USA: California, Emeryville, Joint... | reverse complement strand
GATTTTCAAACCAGATGATCACCAAAAAGCTTTTTCTTCAATACAGAGAGACCATTATAGTAAATTAAGTCTCTATTAACAATAACTCTGATGCACATGCGCTCTCACTTTTGAAAAAAGGCATTGTGACGTAGTCTTAACTCGTGGATTATATATAATTGTGCTTAGCATATTTAACTTTTCAGGTTTCAGTAAAATTTGGTTCAACAATAGCCTTCGTACTTCACTAAATAACTCAAACTTAAAACTGTGAATTAAGCTGAAAATAATAATACCTTCCAGATTTAATTTGATAAACATCCACTCACCTTGAATAAGGAGGACAGGAATTCCATTGTTTTTTTTTTTTGGTAAATTACAACTGAGAACATCTGCACTTGCATTAATGATTGTTAAATCGCTCGCATTAGGAACTCGAACAACGATTTGACGAGTTTAAGTACAATGTACTCAGGTCCTAAGCATAATCCTTTGGTTTGAAGCTTTATCATTTTGAATAGCTTGACACCAGCCATTATTTATAATATAAAATTCAGTCGCCATACATACATTCTTCTCGTTCAGCTTTCCGTGGGTCAACCCTTTCATTTCATATGTTAATTTTTATTTGCTGGATCTTCATTAAATAAAATCAAAATTCTGAGTGCTGTCCGATACCAGCGGTAGCCATTCAAGATATTTTGTCTGGCAATGTTATCTTCTATTCTTAAGCTCAGGCTACCTTCTCGACATAATCTATAACCAAGCTGAAACCCTTTGTTTCTGTTTTTCTGATCCTTAAAGCATTTTATTGCTCAACAGCTTTTAAATTAGGGTTTATAGTTGTGCTACTAATCAAATCAATCAGTTCCACGAACCGATTCTGTATCTTCTTAACACTGAGAATAATCGAACAAATTTATAAAAAATTATTGATTGAAGGAATTTAATACTATGCACCTAATCTATCCCTTACAAACCTTCTAAGAATTCAGATAGTTAATACATATTTTTTTGAAAATCAATCTAGACGCAGTTGCGGGTACATTCTTTATTTGAACTATTCTGACTCTGACCAGACAGAACGTTCTCTTTTTTGTCGATAAATAGCATTAACTTTTCATTCATAATAATTAATAATTACACATTTTTCCATCTCACAGAGCTTCTTTCTTGTATATATAATGCAGAATGACAATCTTCCCACGCTTCAGCAGAAAATACAATCGAGTCGTAAGATCTGGACTTCCTATCAAAACGACAAGTTCATTGACAGACTTTACAAAATTCTTGACGTAATAATATTTTATCTTCAAGTTCGCATTGATAAATTTATTATCCATATAGAACCCATCATATTATGCGATAATCAGCTGGTCAGCTGATGGATCACAAGTTGGAATAAAGGATGAACATGAACTGGAGACACATATCCTCCCTTTGTTTAAAAATTGTCCGACTCTCTCCATCTTCAAGCAGAAGGTAGAATAATTTGTCTGTTAGCAACTCGTTCTGATTGCAAATTACGTTATAATAGTTAGAAGAATGTTTCTTCTTTGAGGCTTTTGATGATTTCTCTCAGTTTCGAACATGCTGCTACGAACATCTCAGTTACACTAGAGACTCAAGGCCGAAGTTCTTCAATGATCGGTTAGATAATAAAAGTAAGAAAGCCGTGAGATCGATATCTCAAAAATTGGGGAGTTTGGAATGGTATTTTGCCACCAAAAAAATTATTCATAAAGAAAACATAAATGTAAACTTCTTATTTTTGGAATCATGGTCGTAATTGATTCGCGAATGCAGGATCTTGAGATGAGCCTAAAAAATAATGAGAACGATGGTGCTACTTTGAGTTTTGCGGAGAGAGAGTTATTTAATGAGATGGATGTGAATTTTTTAGAGTTAAATGAGATGCTCACAACAATACAAACATTAAGGTAATGATCCTATTGAGAAGACATATTCATTGATGTTATTAATTATGATAGGAAAGAGAACTTAATGCTCAGAGAATTAATCATTAACTCAACTTTCCAAGGTCTGGATCAATTATGAACATTTCAATAGTGCTCTTGACTTTATAAATACAATTCGTTTAGCAACAGCTCTTTTCTCTTTGTGTGTTTCTTCTTTTTCTTTGTTATATCCGATAAATCGTCTCTCTCACTGAAAACGACTTCAAAGGTCATTATTCGCGGCGAGCTCTTTGGATAATAAAACTCCAAAGACCACATCTATAGAAGTAATTCACAGTATAATAAAGAGGATCAACTCATGAACAGCCATAGCAGGTTACTGTTTTTTTTCCGATGTGTCTTTTAGTTATCATAAAGAGAGGCTATCATATCTGAGATCCCCATGTATTCTCGAAGATATCGTTTTTGAGATTCAAGCTTGATATTGTAAAAAGAGTTCTAATGAAATCAATTTCTATTTATGAAACAAGAATATCAGTGTAACCCAAGCGTTATAGAGGCTTAATTCAGCACGTTTTTGGCTAGTATTCACCATATTAATCGATTCTGACGGATACCTTAATATTTTAATATGATATTCGTGGGGCAAAATTTTGATGTCTATCTTCCTCAACATGCATGAGCTGAAATCCTACAGAGAAGCTAGCAGATGCCACAAATCTCTTTTTGTTCTTCTTAAGAATTTTTAACAAGTTTAATATTGATATTGTATGAAAACTTAAGCTGAATCAGTCGAATACGAGATAACATGATTTGTGCCATGATGCTCAGGAAGGTGCCTATTTTACTGTGATGAAGGGTAAAATATGCGACCATTTTCTGCTAATAGCCAAATATTAACCTTTCCATAAAAACCCAATAGCGCTAGTAGTCTCTAGCTATAGGTTACTGGTACTGGGGACAAGAAAAACAATATATTAAAATCTTTGAAAGATGAACAATTTTGATGGGTAAGTAAGTGACTGGTTTACCATATAAAAATTGAACAGGATGCAGAATACCGGCTCTTCATTAAGAAATTATATCAAATAATATAAATCTTTAAATCTGATTGAAGTTGCGAATGAAAAACACCCAAAAACCTCATTTAACAACATCCTCTCTTAGGCAAGGCAGGATTCTCTTGTTTCAATGGCTGAAGTTGAGATTTGATCACAGGAGCTTCTTCCATCATTCTTTCATCTGCAGTCCTCCTCATCAGAGGGATAAGTTCATCGAATGCCTCTCTGATATTTGAACCAGTTTTAGCTGATACTTCAAAGAAAGAAGAAACACCGAGACTTGAAGCAACCTGATACCCAACGTCATAGCTTATTTCTCGACGACTTTCGAGATCATTCTTGTTTCCAATTAGGACAATATTAGCGTCTTTCGGGGCTTGCTTTCTAGCCTCACTAACCCATTTTTCGACATTAGCAAAGCTGTCTTTATTAGTTACATCATAAACAACGAAGATTCCATTGCATCTATTATAGTAAGGTCTCGCAAGCGTTCTGTACTTCTCGTGGCCGGCTGTATCCCAAATTTGAAGTTTTATTTCTTTACCTTCATATGAGAGTCTCTTTTCCTTGAAATCCCATGCAATGGGAGACTTATCATACCCATAAAAATCATCGACATATCGTGATTATGCTTGTTTTGCTGGTTGGAGAATCTCCAATTAGCAATACTCTGAATAAATATTCATAATCGGCTGTGGTTTTGGAAACAGAAATGGATTGATTTTGCTGAGGTTGAATCTCCATCCTGAAGTTCGGAAAAGCCGCAGATGAGAAGATGATTTTTAGTTTCAAATTATTTCAGACTTATCTCACATTGGTTTATATATATATTTATGTAGATTAAGATATTCATTTGGTATTGGTCTAGCACAGAACTTTGGATAGATTTTCAATTAAATCTTCAAGTTTGCATGAATTACAACGTCAATGCTTAGAGTCTACGTTCATATAATAAATATATTTCTCCTAGAACGTTTTCGATCAACAATAGTACATATTGAGAGAACAAAGAAAAACTATTCAAATAGAAGAGCAAGAATAGTTATGAAGATACGATATGATACTTCTGGAGAAGTTGCATCAGGACCTTTTTATCAAGAGGTTTGATCACAGTATCTACCGCTCCTACATCAAAAAACTCCTGCTCTTTCTCTTTCGCTGTATGAGCAGTGCATCCAATAATATTTATTTTCCATGGCTCCTGCTGCTGCGAATTCCACAAATTCAGCTCTTGAGCAGTCTCATATCCGTCTTTGACAGGCATATTCCCATCTAGAAAAATCAACTTGAATCTCTGACAAAGAAGAGAACATTTTTTCGCATTCTTTACCATCTCCAAGCATTCTATCCCAGAATGCGCTGTTTCTAGTCCCACATGAGTCGAATCTAGCAAAACCTTCATCGTAAATAGATTAAAACTATCATCATCGACCACCAGCACCGGCGGACACGTGCACGCTGTGCTGAGCAATTTGCTCGTTTGAATTTGTGAATTTACGCTTGTTATTGCCTTACAATTAGAGCAATTTTCTTCTATTAAACAGCAAGGATGGTCAGATGGGTTTTTCCTTGGACTCAATAATTGCGGATTTTGCTTTACAGGGCTTGCTTTATGTCCTGCTTCTACGATAGGGAAATTATAAGGGTGATATTCACCGTATTTTTCTTCATCGATAAACTCAGAGCTATTTTCCTCTTGCTCGTCTTCCTCGGTAACGAGCGCCGGGATGGTTCCCTCCCGCTGAGACAGCAAGGGCTGGAGTGCTTCACGGTCTGTAGCGAGAGAGTCTCCACTAGCAGCTCTCATTCGGGTCGTGTTAGATGAAGACTCATTTCTAAATACCTTACGAGATTTGAGAATAAACCATGCGGTTGTCCCAGAACCCCACTCTGATTCGAATTTCAAACCGCCCCTTTGAATATTCTTTGGACCGAGCAGAATTGCGAGGGAGTTTGCGATGGAAAGTCCTAGTCCAGCCCCCGTTGAATTCTCTGATTCGAGACCTCCGAGATCAATCTTTTCGAATTTTTTCATCAGTTTGCCGATATCTTCCTTCTTGATTCCCATCCCGGTATCTGTCACGCCGATTTTCACCAACCCATCTACGTCTAGATTCGCGTATAGCCGTATCAAGCCTTTTGAAGTGAATTTATACGCGTTGCTCAATAAATTTAACACTATTTGGGTGAGTCTGTTTGGATCAGTTCTAATTTTTGCAGGTATTTGACGATCGACAGTTAGAGTGAACTCGAGTTTTTTCAGTTTGCACTGATGTTCAAACAGGTAATGACACTCTTGTAGGACGGTCCGCAGGTCGACGACCTGGGAAACCAGTCGCAGTTTCTTCTCTCGGATTTGCGATATGTCAAGAATATCGTTCACTAGGTTCAGGAGAAGTTTTCCACTTTTGAGCGCCGGATGCAACAGATTCATTTTAATATCCATGGGAACGTCATTAGATTTGATCGCTTCGTCCAAGAGATTGATATTGCTATTGACCGGCGTCCTAAGCTCATGGGAAACTGAAGCAAGGATGTCGTCTTTGTATTTGGAGGCTTGCTCCAATTGATTCAGTAGCTGAAACTCAGGAGCTTGTCTGATAACCACCAACAATGAGCGTTTTTCGTGGAATAGTACCTGCGATATTTTTATCTCCACTGTCTGCTGAAAACTCTCGCCTTTATCCCATTTACCTCTGTAGACCAAACATTTCCCACCTTCTTTTGTTGGGGAAGTTGGTTCCTTTCCGCCTGCACTTCCCTCTTTTCCAGACGAAGTCTGCTGCTGTTGCACTGGTTTTTTCGCAAGGTCCGTGAGTATAAACTTTAAATTGTGAATATCCTTTTCTAAATCATGCAAAGCTTTTCCTTTTTCGAGGTCATCTATCATTCGCAGCTCAAGGAATTGGTCCCAAAATGACGGAGTTGCGCCTTTCTCGCCCTGTCCAATAAAATTTGACGAAAAACACTTGTTAAAATACTTCTGTTCAAGAGTCTCGCTGTCTATTAGGACGATACTCTCAGGGATGAGATTAAGAACCTCCTGATGAATAGAATCGTTCTCTTCGAGATTCATCTTGTATCTGAAGAGATCTTTAAAGCTCCTCTCAGCACGGAACAGAAAAGCTCCTGTATAAAATGTAAATAGCACTACTCGCAATGTGATTTGGATTTTCCGATCAACAGGCTGAGTTTTCGAATGCCAGCTGGCGACTAGGATTGCCGTTGCGAGCTGAAGAATAAACAGAGTGAAAGAATGCCAACTACTGCATATGATTTGAAAAATAAGGCAAAATATCACGATATCCGCGCCAGCAAGTATAGAAATGAATGTGTTTTCTTCGCTATTCTTATAGTCCAACATTGCGTAAAGGAAAATCCCGAAAAGGACAGTGACTCCAATCTTTTCTTTCAGCTGGCTGATCAGCAGCTGCTTTCGAGTTCTATTGCGTGTGATAAGAGTAGTCCGAAGAAAAATCTGGAGAACAAAGGGAATGAGCAATACCGACACGCTCCATAGAATCACCGTGGAGATTGGACTTCGATAGTATAAATTAATGCCAGCTCGTAAAAGACAGTAGATCGCAGTGTAAAGCTGAATAAAGCGAAGCTCTTTTTTGCTTTTATTGATATAATAGTTTTGGATCTGCCTTTCGAAATTGCTTTCTTGTTTAAAGAATGCCATGGTTAATTATTTAAATCTTTATATTTGGAGCGTTTAATTATGAAAGAACCTTTATTTTTAATTTACACTGCAATCAGGAAATTACAGCCTACGGAATAAATGCACACAATAAATTTTCAAAGAGAAGGGAAGCGTTTATATTCAAAGTCTTTCTGTATGTTATCTTTGCCGGTTAGGACTCAATGGAGAAATTTAAAGTTCTAACATAATAAATGTAGATATGTGGGTTTTTTGGTTCGAATTAAACAAAAGTTTTATTCAAATTAATTACGTCCTGCTGTTAGGATTGGAAGAGGGTAAGCTCAATAAAATGCTTTAATCGGCTCGAGGTTGTTAAGACTTGAAAGTAGGAGTGTATCTTAGCCTCGTTTGGATATGATAGTTCTGCCTTTTTCAGACCATCTTAGATTCTACATCTAAAATGTATCCGCAATCAATACGTACCTTGGTTAAGAAAGAGAATGAGAAATTTGTACTAGTATTAGCTTTTACCATGGTCCTGTCGTCGCAAGGAATTCAAAACCACAGATTTTCTCGGTCAAAAAATTTAGAGTTGTGAAAGCTTTAAACTGATCGCAAACAAAGATCGAGTGATCATTGGAAATGAGTTAAAAAGAAATCCAATAATGAAAAAAATTCTTTCAATAAATATTTGACTCTAGCATTCTTGCTCATGACTAATTCGAGTAAGCCTCATAATGTGGCATTCAGGAGATCATAGAATCTTTACGCGAACTTTTACATATTGAATGAATGATATAACAAATTCCCATGTACGAGAAAAATTCAGAGGGCTTTTTTATCAAACTGAGGCTGGATAACTTGAAATTAGCCTTCATTTTTGCAAGTTGAAGGCTGGTAGTTTTGTAAATCCAAGTCCTCATTTGGAGATTTACAATATTAATCAATTTCCATGAAAGCACTGAACTTTATTTGCTTTTCTTTTCTGATGTAATATCATTCAAAGACATTATCGATATTATCGATGAGCCTTGTTATTAGTTCGGATTAGAACTATTAGCATTTTCTCTTAATTATTATGAATTGGATACTTGTATATACAGTATAGAATCCGATTGTCGAACTCGGAGCTACGAAAAACAGGAAATTATGCTCAAGAAAGAGAACACAAACAGAAACACATCATTCTCTTTTTTTTGAAATGCACTGAAAATCAATTATGGCCAAAATTTGTTTATAAGAATATATGTCTTTACATCTGCACTAAAGTTTCTCCGTACTCTGGAGCGTTGAGTTAAAAACTAATTCTTTGAGCAATAAATTCTCCTCTCTGTCGATTAATTATATGAGTTAGTCATTATCTCATTAGAATAAGAAAGTTACCTCAAGGTTTTTATCGTGGTCATCACCGCATCTAACGCCAACATGTGTACGTTCATTTCGTTAAACAATTGTCTCTCTGCAAGCCCCAAACCCACATCATCGTTTTCATTAGTTACCTGGCTCCCTTCTGCAGTCTGTGGTCATAAAATAGTTATTATACGCATTTTTGAGAGATAATTACAAGGGTGTTTTCTTTATGAAGGAGTTTTCTCGTGGCCAAGTACCATTCAACCGTCCCCATAGCAGGAGGACTTTGTCTAGCTTTCGCTCTTCTCACTCTTTTCTTTTTGTTGGCATCCATTCTTTCATTGAACTCCCTAGGCCGAGAGTCACGGGTGTAATTTAGATGCTCGTAGAAACAGCTTCCCGGTTGACTGCCATTGATAATAACTTCTATAAATAAGCAGTCCTCCAGCTATAATAAAAAAATTATTCTTGGAGCTTGTAAGTTGATAAATCCATACCTTTTGTTTGAAGACAGTGAATGTGGGGCAGTTGCTGAATAGAGGGAGGATTTGAGCTACGAATTTCCCTTCATTTTTGATTTCAATGTGTGATCCATCGTCGTTCCAGCTGATGATCTCATAGTTTACTGGATTCTAGTTAGAAAAAATAACGTTAATCACACGAACCTTCAAGACATATTATATACATCAAGAACCTTGTAAAGGGTGTCAATAAACTTATCGCATTGATAGGAGGCCCAAATCTTGCGACTTGACTTCACTTTTTGCTTTAACGTAGGGAGGTTATAAGTTTCCATTCTCTTATTAGGCAGATGGCTCTGATAATATGATTTTCTTTGGGTAAATTGTAATTATTATGTAAACAATCAAGCTCGAATTAAATATATCATATGGCAAAGGAATAGTTCCTTCCGAACCGCATTTGGAATCCAGAAGTACTCCGATTTGGAAAAGGCATTTTATTTTTTATCAACTCGAGTTCTAAGAAGCTTCTAATTAATACTTCTTAAACCTAAATGCTCTTTTATAATTAGTAATAGCATTCTTTCTCTCATTCTAAAACTGTTCGAAAATTAATCAGCAGAAGAATCCGAGGAATTGATTCTGTTATAATTTTTTCTGGTTCTTAATTACGTAGAACCGTTCTCATTGGAATATAGCTTTTTGAGGCAAATCTAGCGCTGTGTTCCAAAGTTGTAGGCCTTTCGATCGGAAGACACGATAAGCATGAGACAGCTTCAGCGACGAGAACCACGCAATGCTATGTAAGGAGCTTGTAAACGATCTGATCCTGGTTTTCACGAGTAGTTTAGAAGAAATAATAGAAATATATGCGGTTTGGAATAATTCGAAGGTGTTTAGTTTTAGAATTTGGTTAAGTATCGAAACCGGAAGCTTCCGCTTCCATAGTATTCTGCTTTTCTGAAATTCCAAAGAAGCTACTGACACGAAGTGGAACTGGCCTATGAATATAAGTGATGGGTGTGGACAGTAGACTCTATCAAGTGGAATGTCATTTAAATGCACCGTTGGATTTCCTCCCAGCTAATGATTGCGTGTCTTGGATATAAGAGATTAAAATGAGTGACGATCATTGATCATTGTGCTGAAATGAGGACAATTAAGTCATTAGGTTCCAGCTTTCTCGCAGGATGTAAAGCTTTTGAAGGGACAAGAAATATCAAGGCTTAACCAAAGTTTCTAAATCAAATGCATTTCATCAATAAAAAAACAAAAAGGAACAAATTCGATGAATTATGTCACTTCATCTGTGTATTAGATGTAGGTATGCGTAACTCACACAGCTACATGAAACATTTGCTCATGTACGATGCGTTTCACGTTCGATTTAGATGCTTTCACTAAAAACCTATATTTCTATTGCCTTCCTAATCACGAATTACAAATAGTTATACTCTCAGTTGCCAATAAAGACAGCCATATTTTACAGTAGCTTGATGAATTTACTTTTTAACTGCATTGCTGCTTCTAATCACACTCACTTCAAAGAGGCTTGCCCCATTTTAAATACTGATAATTTGGCTTTGAAGAACATTATTTAGCAAGCCAATAAATCGATATCTAACTAAACTCTCATAAGAATATACAAAAACGACCTTTAAAAAATTCAGATTTGAGATTCTCCCACAAGAGCCGCAAGTATTCCATATACTTATTATGAATTTCCCCTCACTGTGCCGTCAAATCTATTTTCGTAGTCTGCTGGCTTGCTATTGTTACATCCTTTTCATTGTGACTTCCATTTTCTTCAAGCAATTCTCTTATGAAAGTGAAATTTTTCACTCGATTCCTCGTTTTGTTCGATTCTACGTAATCTTCATCTAACAGAAGCGGCTGATTTTCCTTTTTTTATAAAAAATTATGACTTTATTTCTAATCTAATATCTTACCACCATGAGTTGCTCTTCATCCTGCTTCTGGATCTCCTCAAGATACGGCGGAGTTATCTCTTTTCTCTTCAATTTCTCCCAATCAATTCCATCAAAAAATGGATGTTTTTTAATCTCATCCTTGTCGTCAACGCCTAATCTTAGCTCTGGCTGCCTCTCCAACAACCCCTACAATACATTTCTTTAGCAGCCCGTAATCAGACCTAATTTACCTTGATCAAGTGTCTCTCAGTCTCTTTCAAAGTAGAAGGAATCTTCAAGTCTCCCCTCTTAATTCTGGCATAGAGTTTATTGATATCCTCAGTATAATACGGCGGAAACCCACATAGCATCTCGTACATCACGATTCCATAGCCATAGATATCAGCAGATTTCCCAGCACCTAATAACTATTAGCTTTCTTCAAATCACGCGATTTTACCTCGATGAAACACCATCTCAGGCGATAGATAAGCTGGAGTCCCACAAAAAGATTTTGCTATTTTATTGTCGTCGACGTGTTCCTTCGCGAGTCCGAAATCAGCTAATTTAATATGCCCGTCCTCAGCAATGAGAATATTTTCTGGCTTGAGATCACGGTAGATGGCGTCCATCTTATGCAGCTCCTCTATTGCAAGCAGCAGCTCAGCCATATAAAATTTCGTTGCCTCTGAAGAAAAAATTTCTTTTTTCGCAAGGAGAAGCCCGAGGTCACCTCCAGAGCAATAATCGATCACCATATACAAGAACTCCGGCGTCTAATGAATCGTTTCGTTCAGATTTATGAAGTTAAACAGTGATTACTTGAAAAGCATAGTGTAATTTGAGGATAAAAGGGTGATTGGCTCTCTTTAATATATTGGCTTCAGTTACAGCGTATTTAAGCTGGTTATAAGTGATCAGTTTCTTCTTATTCAAAACTTTCATTGCGTATATTTTCCCTGTGTCTTTTTTCATGACCTATAAGTGAAATTCATTGGAAATAGCTTTGAGGAAGAGCGTTACCTTATAAACGCTTCCAAATGATCCTTTTCCTAGCATTTGTAGCACTTCAAACGATTTGAAATTCACAACTTTTTTCTTTGGTGTTTCAGGGATTAGTGATGGCGAAAGAGGCTTCATTTTTCCATTTGTTAACCTTCGTGGCCTTGTGGTAGTCTCAGCCTAACAGATATTAAATAAATAAGTTGCTTTTGGTTTCTATTTTTACAGGTGGAAAATCTTTTTCTCCGAGTCTCACTACTTGGTTCGGAGTTTCTCGTTCTTTTTCAAGAATTGCCAGAGTCTGCGTGCGCTGATCAGATGCCTCTCCTTTGAGATCTTCATTGGCGGTTTGTTCAAGGAAACGGCAGTAAATTGTGGCTTGGTAGATGTAAGTCACCCATTTGATCACCAAATCCTCAGAATAGGTTGCCAGGATCGCTCTCTTTGGGTACCAAACCTCGAAATAATAGTATTTCTTGCTTAAAAAGAACCCTTCGTTAACTCGTTGCACTTTAATTACTTCCTTAAGAGGAACGATCTTCCTAACAATCATTAGGTGAGAGTTAATAAACCCCATGGATAAGATGATAATCTACCTGTGTTTTTTTGGATAATCAGTTTCTCTTTTATAGCTAGTTAGCGTTCCTTGATCAGGATCCAGTGCATAGAAGCGCTTTTTCATATTAAAAATAAAATTTCCAGTCTGCAGGACCCAGCCGCTGATTTTCGGAGGCCGAGGCGGGACAAAAATCTTTGACCTTTCAATCTACAGAGCGAGTATATTAGACAAAGTTACTATTATAAAACTACTTCGATTTTCTTAGCTTCAGCTTGCTCCAGCAATTTCCGGACCTCATCGTTAACGACGATATCAAGAGGAATTGCTCCGTCCTCATTTTTTAACCTATGTAACAGTAAATTCAACAATTACAATAATTAACGAACGTAATGTCAGCTCCCGCTTCGAGCAAGGCCTTCACAACATTCACATTTCCTCTCTTCGCAGCAATATGCAAAGCAGAGCCTCTTGATGTCAATCGATTCACTTGAACGGTCTTTGACTTCAAAATCGGGTCGAGTACTAACCCCGAAGAGATGAGCAATTTTCCTTGCAAATAATTCAATTACTTTCAAGATTTTCTTTGTAAACTGCGAGTTGAAGAGGCGTCCATTCATCATTGCTCATTCTGTCTAAATCAGCATTGCTACACACAGAATCAGGTATGGGAATCCCAGAAATTTATACTTCGCGAGGAGTATTTTGAATACACCATTATAACCGAAATATATCGAATAATGCACTGCATTCCAACCACCAGTGCCATTGTCATTGACTAAAGAGCTTATTTTATTGCGTTTTGCAGTTGGATCAGGTGATTTAATTTCTTCCTTCGTTTCATTGGGACCAGAAAGTTTATATTCCTCTTCTTCGCCACTCTTTTTTAGAAACTCAGCAATCTTTTCTTCATCTCCTTGCTTGCACAGCTATTTATGAATTAATAACTACATTGCAGCAATAAGTAAGCACTTTCAAAAAATCCTCGAGTTCGTTGTTCTTGCTGATCAGAGGCGAAGGGAATTGCTCTTCATTATCGGATCCCGAGTCATTCGAGAGGGAGGTTTTCGGTGATTTCGATTCTTCTTCAAAAATGGTGTTGAGGATGCCCAACTTTGCAAAATAATGTCCTGTTTGACCCATCGGAAGCTAATAAAAGCATAAAGATTTCCATGCGTGACAAAAAAGAGAGAGAGAAACCTCGGCTTTTGTTGATTCTTTCGATATCTCTGCACTTTCAAGGAAAATTATGCTTTTTTCTTTGACTCCATAGTCACTGAGGGGGTCCTTCGGGTTTATTTTTTGCTATTGAACCAGAGAAAATAGGGATTAAGCATGGAATGCTGAAAAAGTGTTTGGGTACGATTTGACCAGAGTTTTTAATCTTGATGATTTGATTTTCTGGTGGTATTCCAAAACTTTTTTCAATTTCTTGTTGGAGTACTGTCCCGTCGCTATTTTCGTCGACCTCGATGGCGCGGGTAGACATATGTCCCATAGGTGCGCAGTACCTGACGATTATCTTCATGACTTCTTAAGTGTAATTGTTAGTAATCGAATTTTAATGCGTAAATTTTATTATACTTAAACTTTGTTAGATAATTCAAGATCGTCAAAGAGTCAAATGGCGCATAGAGACTCATGACCAGAAAGAGAAATAATACCGAGTTCTCTCTGTAGATAACTTATCTAGTCGTTTTCGATTCAAACCGAAAGATATCCGAATTCGCGGTTTCTGGAAGGGATATTTCAACGACTATATATTTAATATGAGGCTTTCTGTGTCTTTTTTGAGAGTGTACTGGGACAGTAAGTCTGTGACTCCGGGAACCTAATTATCTTCTTTGAAATGTTTGAAGGAACTCTAGCCTGAAATAGTTTTGCTGACTCCGGAAATAAATACCGTAGTTACTGGATCGTAAAGGTATCAAAGACTGTATTAGTTGAGGTATACTTGAAAAGAATTTTTATGGGAACAAACGAGCAAGTTAACCTTCATCACTAATGGAAATAAACTTTCAGTGAAAAAGATTTTCGCCAGAATAGACAAACATTTCTTGTGAAGACTCAAACAACGGTATCTCTCAACTTCATATCTGATCATGTTGGATTTATTCTGAGAAGTGAAGGGTTAAAGCATCTGGCCAGAGAGCAAAAATCAAAGAAAACATATAACAAAAGAGCAGCGGCAAGAATTAATCGCTTGGAAAATACAAATGATGAATATGATTGAAAGAAAGCTAGCAAGAAGAAATCATTGTAAGGTGCGTTCATTTCTCATTTCTGAATACTGACTGACTGTTAATTAATTTTCTATCTAGCATTGACGAGCAGACTTTGAACATTTTCAGCGACTAGTCGAAGTATTTACTGTCTGAATGGAATTTTGTTAATATTACAGTTTTCAGAATGGGAATGCCTAGTAGCTTTTGTATGCATAGTCATTGTGAACTTTCCTTATAAAAATCGATTATTTTCCGTTTCTTATGCCTATTTTAGCCGGCCATGAGTGTTTTTTATTGGTAACGTGAATATCCCTTATGCTGCTGAAGTATGAGAGTACAGATTTTCAAATGGACCTCTGCTAGAAATACGGGAATCAGTAGTAACAGTAAATTCAGTAATTTTGAGAAAGCTGATAATAGTTAGATAGTGATGCATTGAAATTTTCTTAGAAACGGTTTCTTTTGTAAAAAATGTGACAGAGGAGTGGTTTGACTTGAATTCTACCCAGTAGTTAGTTTCCTGCTTCTTAAAAAGTCACTCCAATCGTCTAATCAGGTGATTAGTATATCTCGTCCATTGAAATCTAGATTAGCAGCATTTAATCAGAAATTTGTCGTTCTTACAGTAAGACTATTCTAGGCACTTAGATCCAAACTATTAAAGGGAGCAAAATGAGATTTTAGTTATAATTCATTTTCATGATGGAACAAAGCAACCTACTTTTACAAGTTAAGGCAGAAGAGCAAGAGCCTACTGAGAATGGAAATGTGGTGAGTGAAAATATCGAGGATAATATACCCTCGATCTTCTCTAGGAGCTTGATTCGAGATACCGAATGGATGTTGGATCGTATAGAGAGCACTTGTACCGTTCAAGCTCAGCAAAGCGAAAAATTGGGAGAATCTGCCTTTACGTTCATTGTAAAAACCGATCCGAAGAGGCTGGAGGACTTTAAAGCGTTAATGGCGTCTGGTATAAAAGAAAAAAAGAATAAAACACAAAAGAATAGGTTTCAGTCTCATTACAAAAAGAACCTTTCAAAGAAAATTGGCGATTTGTTCTGTCAATATTTACGAAACATCAAGAAAATAGAGGCAAAACGCGATCTTCAAGACAGTATTAGTTGGAAGAAATTAAATGAGTACTTGAACGGATCAAGAAGGCTCAAACATCGAGAAGAAGAACTCCAAACGGAAGTTGTCATTGACTATTTTTTAGAATTCGTCAATAGCTTGGATATTATCTCATTGAAAAATTCGAAGATTAAAGATGAAATAACTCTGGAATTATATCAAATAGTCACTACTAATCTCAAGGAAATTGTGAAAAGTATCATGGAAGTGACGAAGCAATCGGAGACTGCGAAGAAAAGAATAAAATCTATTGAAATAGTAAGAATTTGGCCAGATATGGAAATAAAAGTGATATATTTCGATCAAGAGGAATTAGAAAAGAAGATTTTGCAGTTTTTTTTGGCTCAATTATCGCTATGTATCAGGCAGGCAAATATAAATAAGTATGGACCTATAAATGCTGTTCGGTCTTACTCTATGTCTACACGAGGTTAATTTCATCTTTTGGTTATATTTTGGAAGCAATATGAAAAGAAACTGACTTTCGACATTCCAACCGAGTTGAGTTTTGGATAGTAGGGTATTTGGGAGAAAACAGGAACTCATGTCGATCGGAGTACCTTTAGCATTGCATAAAAAAGAATCGGTTTCTTAACATTTTCATTGTGTTATTGGGTGCTAGAATATGGAGAGAGTTATGAGGAGCTTCTTAAGCATTATCCAGTCCTATAATTTTCAATATTATTGTGCCTTCTTTTTTATCCATGAGCAAGCATCCTTCTAATTAGAAGCTATCCGTTTAATTTTATTTTCTTATTGTCTTAATTAAGTGTTGAGAATGCTTATTTATTATTCAGGTAGTAGTAGTTGTAGGTCCAGACTATTCTTCTTCAAAGAGGTAGGACATAAGTATATGCTCTCTTAACCGAGGTAAGAGGCATGAAAGAGCTTAATTACACCACAACTGCATAATATTAATTATTAGGTCTATTTCTGATATCTTAGATATCTGGAAAAACAAAAGGATTTTCGTGCTCAATGCCTTAACTGTCAACAGAGAGCTATGGCCAAGAGATTATTTAATCCATAAACAGTGTAAATCCAAGCCGATTCAAATTGGGAGGAAAATATCACTATTAGATCTAAATTGCTTAGTTAAGAGCTTTTCCCCCAATGATAAGAGTTAGGATAAGTTGCTCTCTAATTACTATCACAGCATCAATTTGCGAGAAAAATTATCATAATACACAACTAAATCTCCGTTTAGTTTCCTACATTGTTGAAAGATGCCCATTAAAGTGCCAATTTAGCTTAACACCGGAGATATTAGACGTTGGTAGATTATTTAACTCCATCGAGTCAATACTTACTAATTGAAATTTCTTTTTGCTCTGCATATCCTTCCTGCGTGTTTTTTTACTTCGACAAATTGAGCCTAGCGGCCTTGAGCATATAAAAAACGGTTAAAACGAGCAGCATAAATGAACGAACTTGAAAGAGCACGTTTTTTATTAAAAGTTAAACATCAAACGAATTCGAACCCTATGAACGATAGCGAAAGAAAGCCCCTGCTCCACCCTCTCGACGACCCACACTTCGACGATGTCCCTCATCCCACTCGCTCTTCCAGGCTAGATCACCAAGACAAAGAAAAAACCTCCAGGTTCTCCAAGTATTTCTTATCCATAACCGGATTTTGCGCATATGTCTTCTGCCTGAGCCTCTTTGCCTTATCCGCCATTGTTCTTGTCAAAATCTACCTCCTCCGGAACAATTCCGGCGACGTGACGAGCGTCATGTCCTTCATCCAAACGAATATCGATACCCCTCCAATTCTTGACATCAAACTCGCCACTAACAACACTAATTGTCCTAACAGCTACGAAATGCTCACATTAGCAACCTGGCCTGGGGTTGAAGAAGGGTGCTATTGTGTCGACACCGCTACCAAGAACTATACGTTGAGCGTAGGAAGCTGTGAATCAAATAGCTCATTCTTCAATGGCGAGAACTCGAGATACTGCTCGAGCATCTCCGCCCACGATCCTATCGCTTTGAAGTATTGGGCAGGAAATTCATTTTGCGTGAAATATATGAATTCCGCTACCAATGACTATAATTACACTGACCAATGCGCAACTGGCTACAAAAGCTGCGGAGCTTTCCTATGCGTAAGATCGAGCCTTGACTGTCCGATCACGTCAGTAACGTACTCAGAAACCAATAATACGACGTTAACTGCTAACCAGAGTCTGCTGGCACTTCATGAAGGAGGCTATCTTATCTTGGATTCCGACTACGATGAGACGCCGTTACAGACGCTTCAAGTTGAATTCAATGGAGCTCCCTGCCTCGTGCCTGAAGATCATCCAGTAAAATCAGGAGACTACTACCCGCTGCTCTCTGAATCTCCTAGTGGCTGTGGGACCTATGGCACAGATAACTATTCAAGCCAGGTTTTATCTTTAACCGAGAAGCAATTCTATGATGACAATGGAATGGCATCGTTTATCGATTTAAATACATATGGATACAGCGATTATTTGAGCGGCAGTAAGGCCCAGCTGTATTCAAGAAGCAAGGTCGATTTCTCCGACACCACTTACTGCGAAAATATCGATCCGGATTATTTTTCGAACGCTCCAAGCACAGTTTCTAAAGTATTGCTCTTGTGTGAGGTCATCTTTATTATCATTGGCGCCCTTGGGTTGGTGACTGTGATGTATTTGTTATGTATGAAGAAAGGGAACAGAAAGACGCACATTGAGCGAATTGGAAAAGGAATTCATTGGCCTCTCCTATTAATAGTCGCTGCTGGACTTTCGCTTAATTTCATTGCGTATTTCTTCGGAAGAACCATGTTCCAGGACCTTGAGAGCTACCAATCGTTCTTTAATACGCTGATCTCAAAGAACTGTTTCAAGGACTTGACGCTGAAGAATGCAGTGAGCAGCTACAATGATATTCCTGAAAGTACTAGGGATATTTATCCAATTATTATTGCCTCGTTTGGAATTCAAGTTGTATCAGGAGCATTTATTTTGCTTGGGTTTGTTTATAACCTGTGCACCAGAGATAAGAGGAATAAGAAGAAATAGTATCAATATTGAAACTATATGTATGAATATTCGCTACCTATTGGAATCTGCGTGATTTGCAAGTTTTCACATGATAATATTTTTGACTTTCAATGTGAATTGAAGGAAAATTACTCGATGGGTTTTTTGTATGGGAAAGATTGAGAAAAGCTCAGTGACTGATGGAAATAACCGATTAACAATGAGGTCTGAACATGGCTTAACGCTGGAATCAGTAACAGCATCAGCTGATTTATAAATAATGGAATGCTTTAATTTAATGCAGAAATTTTCAAGACTAACTTATTTTACATGTCATAACTGGCCTGGTAGAGTAACCAAAAAAGAATGAAGCAAAAAAGTTTACTATATATTTAATATTGATCAATATCTGTGGTTATTGATGTTTAAAAAGAGACATTTCCTCAAATAATTGCAAAGGATTTGTTAAATCTCGTAAAAAGCTTAAGAAAATAGTAGAGAATACACGCTTTTGCTAATTTCCTGGTAAAATTTCAGCGAATGTATGTTGAAGATTTGTATTGTTGCATTTAAAAATCACATTTACCTGTAAATATAAAGAAAAATAGATTATTCATCAGGATGGCTGGCTGCTGTGGTGAATATTAGCCAAACATGTGCAGAATTAAGTATACAGAACGCTGAGGATACATTGTTTTTCCAATTAAATCCTTGCTAGTTTAGCTGCAAATGCATTTCTACGGTATCACAAAGAGAAATTGGTTTTCATTGGCGCTATATTTTACGGTATCAAACTTGAATCTCTTCATTTATCTA
>ENA-UOTX01001349-UOTX01001349.1-compost-metagenome-genome-assembly--contig:-NODE-1349-length-19081-cov-29.913597_pt1 | contig 19081 bp, 13 predicted proteins | sample MGYA00238143_ERZ746982 | MGnify/ENA primary metagenome ERZ746982 (study PRJEB28758, sample SAMN06268862) | compost metagenome | isolation source: single cell | place: USA: California, Emeryville, Joint... | reverse complement strand
CTTTTCCTGTTTTGAAATCCAACAGTTTTACTCTGCTATCATCTGAAGCACTCGCGAGCTTATCGCCGCTCGGACTCCATCGCACACATCTAATATTGCCTAGAATAAATATTCAAAAGTCAAGTCTTTGTTTAAACAGATCCAAATTATTACGTGAGTGAAAACCATCAAAGGTTTTGATAATATTCGATTCTCGCTTATCAAAAATCCTGATATTCTTATCAATCCCACCAGACACCAGTAGATTTCCATCGTTTTGGCATATATCAATCCAGCATGCCCATTCTTAACAGATTAAATATGTTTAAGTTTAAATAATGAAATGAAGAGAAGTGAAACGAAAAAGGTCATGAAATTAACCTCTCGATTTATTTGAAGAAAAGAGAGATATTGTCCTTCTCCAAGAAATTTATTGGAAACGAATCATGCATGAAGCGAAAAATTCGAATTCGCAGAAGAGAGAAACAAAATATATTTGCAATTACTGTTGCCGATTTGTACCGAACTCTTTAAAGTGAGAGCTTTCATTTCAGAATCCAAAATATTGAGATTTGACTTTTTATACTTAACGAATAGTAAGGATTCATCAGTATTTGGGCTCCATCTGCAGCGAACGTAACGTAATAATCTAAGCAATTAGTTTAGCGATGTAAGTAAAATTGATATCGGCAAGAGTTTAGTCTCCTATCAACTCATGAATTCTTCCATCTTTGATTGAGATGAAACTTGCGTTCCAGGCTCTTGAATTTGTTTCGATTCTTCAGCGAATGGGTTGACCGGTGTCTGATATCCAAAATTTTCCGGATTAGGTAGGCTTTGGGAATTCGAATTCAGCATCTACTCAACCAGAACTTGCAGTTCTATTAAATAAGAATAAAACCAACTTCAAATTATACACTCATGAATAAAATTGAACCTCTTGACGGAAACCGCTCATTTTCAAATTATGGGTCCCCGACAAAGGTTGGCCCTTACTCCGGAACGAGAAACGATCTAAGAGACCCTTCTCCACTACAGAAACGCTTAATTAAAGCCAACGGACCTTCAGAACCTGAATTCAATAGTCCAAGCAAAAATCCACTCACAAAATTCACAAAGAATTCAGTAACTACAGCATTACCTCAAGTCAAAGATCAAAAGCAGTCCACACTTCATACATTTAGGCCTCAAGAAAACCAACAGCAAAAAGTTCAATTCGATTCATTGAAATGCAAGGAGCATCAATCTCAAATCATCGGCGTTTGCCTTCAGGACGGCTGCGCTCAAAGACTTCATTGTCATGCATCAGCTTTCAAACATAAACACGAGCTGGAACACGTGGAAAACGTATTTAACGCATCTCTAATAGATAGAAAAGAAAGAGAGTTTTTAGCTGGCTTGGACAGTCAATTTCTTTACAACGAGCTCGCTCCTGTGCTAAAAGACATTGATAAAATATTTCAACGGACGGTTGCTGTTATCGAAACGATAAAAATGAGAATCAAAGAAGAGATTAAAAAAATCTGCCTTGATTTCTTCGAGTCTGAAGCCGTCACTCGAGCGCAGTCCATTAAATCTGATCTTCAGAAAACATTGTCGCAACTTGAACAAAATTTGCCCGTTGATGAAGATACACTTCTCAGATACACTTATCACTTCCGTTTGCTCACCGAGTTGGCTCAGAATCCAGCACGATACAGAACTACTAACGTAGCGAAGGTGAACCAACAAGTTCAAAAGCTCGAAACATATGCGAAATCCGTTGAAAGCGCGCTTTTCAATCAAATAACCCAGTTGTTTTCTCCTGCAGAGTTAACGAAACCGTACGAGCTCCCACAAGAATTCCACGAGAATCTCTTTCAACTTCAAAAAGACCTTATTCCCCTCCATAACGCTCAAGAGAGCTCTCCGCTCCGTCGGACTTCCCGTCCGATTAAAGGTATCCTTAAAAATAATGACCAGAGGAGTCTATCTCCACCGAGTAAGGTGGATACATACTTTCCTTCACGAAAAAACACGCTGCCGGAAATTGCAAGGAATATGGATAAGGAAGACTCGTTTATTATCCCTCTAAACCGAAAACCCAAACCGACACTCGAAGCCATGCTGACGAAACCAGATTCCTTTATGAAGAATAACCTCGCACCGCTTAAACTCAATGCCGAGGCCTTGAAACAAGTCCGGGAAATTGAACTCAAAAGCCAAGAGCCTATAGTTTCGCTTGCTTATTCAGCGGCTGCAGATAAATTGATTAGCGCGAGCATTTCGTCGATCAGGGCTTATGAGTGCCAGAATTTCCAAATGATTGAATTGGTGAAATTCGCAAGGAAGAACGCTAATGTGCAAATTAAATGTTTCCCTACGAAAGAACTTTTTGTTCGCGTCTTCGATGCAATGATGGAACTCCGAGCAATGGACGGGGATTTCACTTGCTTAGCGCAATGGGACTTGAAATATGCGATCAAGGACTTTGATATTGCTGAAGAGTCGAATATGATAGGCGTTTCAACGCATTCAGGCCCTGCTTTTCTCGTGGATTATGAGGAAAAAACACCAATTGAGACTAGCGAAAGCGGGCAACTTATCGCGAATTTAGGGATTGAGCCCTGTTTTGTGTTATCAGATGACCTAGACTTGAAGGTGCTGTCGAAAAAGACCTTCCAGTTGGTGGGAATAGTCAAAAACGCTCATACCAACCTCTCGAATAAGCTTTCCTATGGAATTCTCAGCCTGCAATATGACAGCTCAAGGAAAATGCTGTATACATGTACAGCAGACAAAATCAAAATTTGGCAGTATAATACCTCGAATTGTTCGTTGGGTCAGGTGATGGTTGTGAACTGTGAGTCTTTGGGGGTCACAGCGTTGATAAGCAATTGCTTGGACGATAAATTAATTGTGATGGATGAAAAGAAGGATTTAGTGGTGATAAATGCAACGAATAGTTCGGTGATGAAGACGTATAAGTTATCTGAGAATAGGGTCATGTTTTCATCGAGGGACCGACCGCTATTGATAAATTTATTCTCAAAGGGACAGATCCTTACTGGGCTTGGAATGGGGAATAAATTTGTGCTCTTTCAAACTTAGCAATTAGATTTAGAATTCAAAATAGGCTTGGATCCAGTTAATCTTGGATTAGATTTTCATTGAGTTATTTTCAATGATATGGTTTTATATTTATTTTTTGTAATTCCTGCCTTAATTAGTGAGTTTTATGAAAAAGTGCCTGGTTAAATTAAACTCAAGAACATCAATGCGAGCGTGTTATTCGTAACTATAGCAGGTCTTTACAACATATATAGCAATTCATTAATCAGGAGATATGAGAAAAAAAGTAATAGGCAAAGAATAATAATAAATATCTGCTTGAAATAAAATGAAACTAATTCTTTAATGTGAAAAGTCAGTGTCTAAAGCAAATTGTTTAATAATTTCTTCTGGTCTGCCAGCGTGAGAGAACTGATCCAGCAAACTACTTTGTGGCTCTAAAGGTTTTTCTCTTTGGGAGAGGGACTTTGAACTGGCACAGTTAAATATTTCGGTTTTAGGGTTAATTTTGCCTTCTTGACTCAGCCTATCACCAGTTCCTTTTGAACTGAGTAAACTATGTTCCTCTTTTTGTTGATTTTCTATTTTTTTAGTGCCTCTTTCTTTAATCCAACATTTGCTAACTTCCAATTGAGCTGTCAAAGCGTTCTCTCCCAGCAGCTCGTGATTTTGAAGACGAGAAGCCAAGTCAATCATATTCGAGTCCGTTGGGCTGTTCAGTTGGATGTTAGCGATGCTCTGATCGCTGGGGCTCAGAAGCAGCTCTGATAAGTTATGTGATACATCTGGGACATATTTTTCTACAGTGATATTATTCATAGCACAATTTTCTCTTTGGGTGCTCGGCTCAGTTTGGTTATCCCCATTACATAATTTGCTCTCCTCTTCGGAATTGTCATCTTTTTTCGCAAGCGCTTGGAACATTGGACTACTCTCCAAAGCTGATTCCTGGTGATCTTGTTCTCCAATAACGATTCGAGGAGGAGAAACTTCATAGTTTTCCACTGCGAGGCGGAAGGATTGTCTGCTCAGGTCGTTATGCTCTTGGAAGACATTGCTAGTTTCATACGACTATCAAAAATAAAAGTTGCAATGAAAATTTAAAACTAAGCAGTATTACGCCTTCTAAGATTGAAGTCAAAGGCTCAGTTCGAACCAAATTTTCTATATTTTGGAACTGCAATTGCCTCTGAAATAGTAAGGGTCATATAATTATTTTATTCTTCTTTTGAATTCGTTACCTGCTTCTCTCCTTCTATCAAGCGTTGTCTATTGCGATGAATCTCTTCATTGATTCTCAGGATTTCTGAGTCAAGATTTGCCAGTTCATCATGGTCCACGACTTTTCGATTTTTATGAGATTCCTCTGAGATTTCTTGAGGCTGGTGATCAATTTGAGTGGTTGGTGCACTTGTAATTTGTAAATAAACGAATGATCTCTCGTATAGGTCTTACGGTTTTGACATTTTTTCCAATATTAATTCAAAAACGTGTTTCTTTTGCTCTGAAAGGAGAAAATCTGCGTAGGCAATACTTTGCACTCTATCAGTGGATGAAAGAAGAATAAATTGTGGTAATCTAATAGGTATGTGAACTTTTTCTTGAAATTCTCAGTGAGTTTCTTGGTATTCTGGAGCAAAAGGTTGTTTTGGCGAATATATATGTCCCTATAGAGATAGATTAGAATACTAAAGTCAACAAAAATGGTACTTTTTCGACTGTAATAATGCAGCTTCCTGTATCACAGAGCTAAGTTACAAAATAAATGAGTTGGATGAGGTGGCTTGAGAATAAGTTACTCGAAAAAGATTTTCTGAGAGTGACTGAAGAATTGCTGTCTCTCGGTCATTCGTGCTTCGATCTCATCTTTTTGCCGTTGGCTAGAGAAGTATTATGTGCTGTTTCTCATCGCTACGCTTACATTTCTTCGAGTTGAAGCAAGAGATCTGGACTTAAGGTTGAGTTGTGCATTTTTGATTTTGAAAATTAACGAATTGAATAAAAGATAATTTCTCTGTTGAATACCGATGCTCTCGTTAATAATGTCTTTGAGATGTTATTTTCTTAACAATGATCGTCGTTTTCAAGGATTTATGCAGGATAATCACACTCCTCTAGCAAATTACGAGCAAGCCTATGAAGAAAACAATTTTTTTATTACTAACAAGTCTTGAAGTGGCAATCTGGTTGAAAACTAGGTTCATACTGTGTGTACGAGATTCCTTGCTATTGATAAAATTCCATTTGACCGCTGTCCTGTGTTCTATGCTTCTAATCGAAAAGACATCAGAATGAAGATGACTTAAATTTGGTTGATGTTAATGATAGGATTCGGTTAACCAGAACACTAAAATAAATTTTCTGGGATGAAAAAAGGAACTAGCTAATAATTTTGGATAATCTCAATGAAAGTTTTATAATTATCAAGCCGCAGTAATACATACTGTCCTTATCTTTGCGCAGAGGCATAACACAGACTCAATTCAGTACGCTACCAGTCCAGGAAAGGATCTTCCGATGGCTTGATGGCAGGACTGAGCGTATCTGAATCAGGATAGCTCTGGAATTGATCACCAGGTGTTCTAGAGAGAAATATTGTGTGAGCAACTTTTTACACAAGAATTATTACTTGATCATTGGTTTATAAGGAGCAGGGATCTTCTTAGCCAAAAGGAGATCCCAATCAAGGTGTTTGAACCATCTATGACCTTGAATATCCTTGAAACCTGAATTAATTATATGGGAGTCAGTGCCATGATAACTCAAGATTATTTACCATTCTTAAGATTTCCGTATCTTTTCGAGAGATCCGCAACAAGCAGATGCTTTACGATACTCTTGGCATCTCTATAATAGAAGTTGATCGCACACAGATAATTGGATATTTTGTTTACTTATCAAAGTTCTTAGGGAATTTGAGTTTTCCTTTAAGAATCTTCTGATATATGGCCATTGGGTCTTCATCGGAAAAAGGGTCTATTCCAGCGTTCATTTCGTAGATCAATATTCCAAGGGTCCACCAATCGACTGGTTTTCCGTGTCCTAACGAATTGAGTGAGGCATTTAGTCACGATTTAGGGAAAATTACCTTTATTCAAGAGGATTTCCGGAGCTAAATACTCAGGAGTACCACAGAGAGTGTAGGTTCTTCCCTCGACTACCTTCGCGAACCCGAAGTCAGTCATTTTCAGATATCCGTCTTCATGAATGAGAAGATTTTCAGGCTTCAAATCTCTGGACAACAAGAAAATTAGTTGATATCAGCCAATGGATGTGAGGACGTACCTGTATATTATATTTTTTGAGTGTAAATAATTAAATATCAATCCAACTTGGGCGGCATAGAACCTATATTTCAAAAAAAATGAAGCATTATTGTCTCATCGCTCATATTACGCTGCATGGGGTGCGTCCAGTCTGCCGACGCCACGTAAGTAGGTGAATAACTCACCTCCAGCGATGAATTCGATGACTAGGTAAAGATATCTTTCATCTTGGGCATAGCCTTCCATACCCACCTAATTGAGCGAAAGATTATGATTGAAAATAGGAACCTCGCTTACCACGAATGGGTGGTTAATGCTTGCAAGGATAGAGGTTTCGGAGACAACGTGATCGACTTGTTTCAATTTGATGATTTCTGCCTTCTTCAGGGCTTTCAAGGCGTAGTGTTTATTGTTGACTTTCGATTTTATCAACCGGACTCTTCCAAAAGACCCTATCGGATGTTAAAACTGGGTCAGGTAGAAGTAAAGTGCCTGTGCCCAAGGTCTGCATGATGGTATAGTCGGTGAGCTTGATCTTTCTGGCTACTTTGGGTTTTTCCATATTGATTTGACTTATTTGATATCCACTGAGTTAAGGCCCTTTATTATAAATTATTAATCAACTCATCGATTAACAATTGAGCTTATTAACAGCTTTTTTTAAAAAATGATCCTCTCATTGCAATATTGAGTCTTTGATGAGTGAGACTCTACGATGCCGAACATGTTGGACTTGACAACAAAGATTTGGGTTTTCCCACTATTAGAGAGTGATATTCTTTTTCATAAAAGCTATTGTAGACCAATCATGGTAGATGCATGACCATTGAGTGCATAAGGTGAGCAAATCATGTTGAGGGGATAAAGATTGAGCTAAATGTTTAGATTTTCATTTTTTTGGTGCTGCACAACTTTTTTCTTTCGTTAATGCTTGTTTTGCTTTAATTTCTTAAAGACTCATCATGAGCCATTAATAGAAGAAGGACAATTTGTAATTCGGTAAGTACCCAAAAACGCCAGATGATTGAACGGCAGCCTGTAATCGGCCTTCGACAATGGCATAGTCATATGCTCTGAGGATATGTGGTAAACAAGCGATTAGTGCACCTGCTAAAAAGTTTGTACCCATAGTTTGAAAATTGTATGATTTTTCAAGATAAACAGCGCGCCGAGTTTGCTAGATGAACTCAATACTTTGGTAGGAGTAGGAAATATTGATATGCAACGATGATGAGGGAGAAAAAAGAGTCGAATCCTCCCAAGAGCCTCTTACGATAAACTCGAAGGATCCTATTTTAGGAGAGACCTGGAGAAAGTCTCATTCAGCGTCAAAGCACATTCAGAAATGGCTTCTGCTTCCTTATACGCAGGGCATCTCAAGAACATTTTCTTAATCGTTGTATTTTCATAGCTAATCCGTAGGAATGGCGGATGGTATATAGTTTTAAATCTTCGATTTGGTCCATTTTGGAGGCATTTTATGATGTCAACCGACCATTATGGATGGCCGGCTCAATTAAATCGGTAGTAGATGATATTATGATATCGTAGTGCTATATGATAGCAAAGGTCATAGGTCTGGACAGAAATTTTGTTTTTACGACGGTGAAGAGTGTCAATATGTATCGAAGCAGCACGCAAAGGGTTGTTTACTACTTAATTATAGCCTCTTATGCCTTCATTATTTTATTCATTATATCATGCAACTTAGAAAAGAACTCCAATTCTTTCGAATTTAAAGATACGATTCGGTTTTGCGTGCCTACACCTGATACAGCTGATGTATTTTGAGGCTAAGCTTCTTTTATGTGCAAAACTATCTGAAATGCTATCTATACCCACGTTTACAAAAACTCTGTGAGAATTAATAATTTAACAGACTATAGCTAAATTTATCTATTTTATCACACACAATTTCCACAAGTGAGATGGTTATTACGCCCATTCTCAATTGTAAAATTTTTCTTAGAATACACATACACATCCATAATCTCCGTTACAAAACCCCAGCAATATCTATTTCATATACATTTCTTGTATTACTGCGATTCTTTACATATTATACTTACCAACTCCCATCATCAAAGCACACTATCAAAACATCCTTTCAAGTAATGTGATAATTAAAGACATTTAAGCATTTACAAAAACTAGCATCATATGTATTTTAACTCATTACAAATTACAGCCTAAGCCTTGTTACTCGCTCATAAATTCACTTTTGACTCTCTCTATTCCTTTTCCACACCTCCATACAAGCTTTACTACAAACCGGCCACTTTTGTCCGTTATAAACAAATCTCCTCCCATTGCACCCATCTACAGAACATTGATTAAACGTATCGTCAACATTAATTAGTGTATTGGAATTTTCTGGGACTGGATTCCTTTGTTCATACATGCTCGCATTCCCAAAATACGTTTGAGACAATAGCAAAGAAATCCCCTCAAACGAGTTTTGCGAATTAAATGAAAGCTGACTTTGGAAAGGGTTCGTTATTGAATTCGAGTTCTCATTCATGCCTAATAATCGTTAAGATCCAAACTGTTGAAGCTACTTTTACTCAATGACTCTTGGCTCATGAGGTTCTGATCATCCTTAATAGGAGATAAATTCAATTCTTTCATCTTGCTTGGAACCGTCTGAAAACTCGTGGTTTTTCCGAACTTATGAGGCGACTTGGATTGGCTTACCGCAGGTTTTTCCTCCTCGAGGATGTTTAAATTATCTAAAGCACATGACAGAGTAAAGCACAGGGTAATTAAAAAAGAAAGTTACTGGTAAATGAATTAAGCTTCGGCTCTTGACTCATAGTCGACTGCTCTTGATTATTCGTGGATGCGAAAGATAAATTATATGCTTTCTGACAATTCGGACTACAAAAAGGGAGTTTAGCTCCTTGACTGAACGCCTTTGGGTTGTTGCAGTTTGGAGCAATACATGCATCTGGTGACTTCGTTTGGATATTATTGCTAAATTTATCTCCAATTTGCAACGCGCTGAATTGCAACGGTGTAGAATCCAATGAAGAGCTCATTCTCGAGATCGGACTAGGAGTTCCTGTCGGGTGGTGTTATTATCACGCATGCTGAAATTATAATATTACGACTAATTCGTGTTCTCTGCGTTGAAAACGAGCCCATTCGGACCTCTGGCATGAATTTGTTTTGAGGTTCAGGGGTGCTAGTTGATGACATTTAAGCTTGAACATGTTCTAGGGGATTTATATACCTGAATCCGACTTTCTGCTGGTACATCACATATGGATTCGAAACCCACTGCGGAGGGTAAGGATAATTTGAAGGCTGATACTTTTGATTCATTTGAGGTGGACTGGTTTGGGTAGTCGAATGAGTAGGAACATACATCGGAGTCATCGGCTTTATATTATAATTTTTGGTCAATGAATTGATGCATTCCAGTAAAGGCTGGTTTGTCCATAATTTTTGAAGGAAATCTGGGCTGTTGTATGCTGCTCCGCACTCGCAGGCGAAGTATCTGTAATTAAAGACTTTGATGAGTTATTTGTCAGAATCGATGTTTGATGGAGAGAAATACTTGCATCGAAAAGGCATTTTTCGCAATAGTTTTTGCCACAGCAGAGCATAATCTTCGGTTTATGCGAATCATTATCGTAGCTTATAGCGCAACAAGGGCATTGCGGAATTTTAGCGTTCATGTTTAATTCGTTTAAAGGTTATTGTCGAGTCCAAGGAATTGGCGCCTTTTGATATAGTTAAATAATTTTCTGAGAGTATGGTATTATGACATAGAAATAACACAATTACTTCATCAGTAGTAAATTTTTCTAAGGTTCAGACCTTCATCCGCCTCAAATATGAAACGTATTTCTTTCCCTCGAATCAAGAATTACTAGATAAGATATCGTTTGCGTGACTACAGATAATTATTCAAATAGACTAGTTGCTATTAATTATGGAATTATTGAATGTCTCTTCTCTCATCTTCGTATTTAAAAAAGAAAGCGGTTTTCATAAATTCTGAAATGTTATGTGAAATCATATTTATCGATTCTTTTTTCCATTGCAATGACCAGAGTTTAACAATAATCACTTACTTTAAATACTGAAGCTTTTTTTTCCAATTTGAATTCCTATTATATAGAAATCAAATAAAAAAATTCGGAAATGCCGAAGATCAAAACTCTCAAGTCGAAGAAAGCCCCAAAAGGCTGGGAGCTGATCGAGCCCACGCTCAACGAGCTCATGAACCAAATGCGCGATGCAGAAAACGAGCCACATGAAGGCAAGCGAAAACCTGAGACGCTCTGGACGATTTATAAGATACACCATCAAATGTCGCGCTACGTCTACGAGCTTTTCTACAAGAAAAAGGAAATTTCTCGCGAGCTTTATGACTACTGTCTCCAGGAGAAATATGGCGACGAGAACTTGATTGCTAAATGGAAGAAGCCGGGTTATGAAAGACTCTGCTGCGTTCAATGTATCCATGGCAAGGATCACAACTTTGGAGGCGTGTGTATATGTCGTGTCCCGAAGCAGAAACTAGAAGAAGGAAAGATTATCCAATGCACTCACTGTGGATGCAGAGGATGTGCGTCTGGTGACTAAGAATTTTTTTTTTATGTGTGCTAGAGTCTAATTTCATGTTTTGAGCACTTTACATGTTGTTTGATTTTCAAAAAGAAATACGAAGTGATTACCACTGAAAAATTGTTCATGAAATAGATATTACTAAATGAATAATGAAGATGATCTATGTTGTCTTTGAAAGTATCCCAATGAACTGAAGCTCACAAGTAGCAGCTTAAATCATAGCAGCCCCAGTATTATTTTCTCTGTAAAGTGGAATAGTGCAAGCAAGGTTTATCTTTAATCGAACTATTGCAATTGGGCTATTACATATGACCTTGGTAATATTTTAGTTTTCAAATAATGAGACAAATAAAGTCATCATCGTTAGCTTTCTCCTCTCTCAATGATGTGAATTCATTCTTTAGTGTTTAGCGAATGAAAACAAGAATTAAGCGAGAAAATTTCATATGCAAACTCGTTTTTAAGGCGTTTTTACACTAAATTGTTAATTCTGAAGTTTGATTCTCTTAAAAACTCATCACTTAAGTAACAAATCAAAACGCTGTCATTTTAGGCGGTTCTACCACGAATCCTTCATAGAAACGCATGCTTAACAAAAGTTTCTCTTGCAGCTCCTGCTTCGATTGGTATAACGGAAGCGTCAATGTCCTTGAACTGTGTTTTACATATTAATAACATTTCTCATGCTATAATTACCCAATATCACTTGTTGGAAGTTGGTTGCTTTCTTTAATCACTCGCACTTTCATCTTTGCCTGTTTGAAGGTTTCTACACTGATCTTCGTCGTTCCTATCACCAACATTAGCTAAAATAAGAAACCAAGCCATATCATACCCAGGATTGCGTAAAAAATATTAGAAATATCAGCGTTGTCAAGCTGAAAAATCACTTCCCATAGCCACTGGATATAGGTAGAATTTCGATCGATCCCTTCGTACTCAATAAACGGCTTGAACTCTTCCACTAATCAGCAGTTAATACTATCACTCACCACAATAAATTTACATTCGACACATGGTATTCTGCACATAACTGCCTCGAGCTCGCAGGCAGTGAATGGTAAAAAGAATTCCTCTGAAACGAGGGTATAAAATCCTTTTTTCAGGTTAATCATCTGATCCTTGATCTTTCCAAACAACGTGTACTCCAGCATGAGTTTCACATACTCATGCTTGTTTTCCTCAGTGACTCTGAGCTCTCTCCCGTTTGGTTTAAGCAAAACTTCCTTCGTTCCTACAGGTGCATTCAAACTCGAAACAAAATAGATCTCCTTCGTCCCTATAGGCTCTTTGAGAATCGAATACAAATCTTCGAAGAGCTGTGGATTGACTTCGATCAGATCCTCCAATGTAAGTTGCCGATTGAATAAGATTTTGTAAAAAGAGACTGGGAATAGCACTTTCATTTCGAATTTCTCCATCAGTGCCTTGAGAAAGGGAAAAAATCGGTAATTGCATTGAAATGATAGTAAAATACTTTCGCGAGCATTTTTCCTAAAAACTCGAAATAGTTGAGATGGTTATCTTGCACCCAGGACTCGCTGTTGATTTCGTACGTGTTCGGTATCGCTAGCTTAGTGAACAGACCGTATTTCTCATCGACTGCCTGTTGGAACAGTATTTCCATCCATTCATTAAATTTCCCCGCTGTACCCATAAATAATAAATTATATTAGGACCGAGCTTCACAAAAGGAGAAAAAGCTTACGGATTGGATTGTTATCCTGAATAAAATTGACTTGCAATGAAATTTTCAACTTCTCTCCTGGCATATTTCGAATGATATCGAAAGAATCACTCAGGACTCGGTCCTTTCGAACAAACAACCGCATTTCTCCTGGTCGATGACACGAGTCCAAATTCAACCTATTAATGATAGAATTAAATGACTTTCGCTTTAGAAAAATAATCCTACTTTAATATCTGATGCCGCGTCTCAAACTTCGTTAGCGCGCGAATCACTTCAGAAACCTCATTACTCTGAGGCGATTTCTCTCGACTCAGCAGCCCGCGCAAAATATTCACATACTCAGGATTTTTCTCCGCATGACGGATGAGATTCTCTACCATCTCCGACATTTGCTGCACGATTTTGTTTCCTAGCTCCGACGTTTCAGCCTGGACCCCCTTTCTCTTTAGAAACTCAAGATTCTGGTTGCCAAACGTCCAGTTTTTGAAAATGTATATATGAATTAGCAGCACCAAGAATGACTGAACTCTCACAAACAGATTCTTCGTCTTTTGTATCGCGTTGATTATCACCCCGAACCCTTCGCTTTGGAAAAGGTTTATTAGCAGAGCTTTCGCATCAGACTTGATCCTCTCTTTCTCCGACGGACTCGCTTCGGCTTGAGCGCTCTCATAGAACGAGAGATAGTAGATCATCAGCGAGCTGATAGTATTTCCGACTCTCTCGATATAAGTGAAATACAGCGCAAGTCTCGAGGAGTTTTCGATTATTTCAGCCGGATAGTCCTTAAAGCAGTTCTTAACGGTGTTCAACAGGTCGAAGATTGCCATTGAAACGAAATTGCTGACCCAACTCGAAGATTTCTTAACAATTGGAGACAGAATCGTATGATGCAGCATCCTGGCAGCCTGCACCGAATCGACATTAAACACGAGATTCAATATAATCCTCAGTGTAAATTGAAGGTCTTCCTCAAGCTTACTCTTCAAAACCTGATCTTTCATCTCACCAGCTAACCCCAACAGCTTCGTTAAAAACTCAATGACTTTATTCAGCGTCTTTCCCTGGTTGATTTGGTACAACGGCGTTTTAGATTTGAGATTCAGCGCCCAGCCTCTCAGCACGGAGTTGTTTTCCCCGTACCCGCCGATTTTCTTCTTGACTTTCTGAACGAAAACAGACTCTGAGTCGTCGATCTCGGCAATGCAGGTGAACTTCGGAGGATTCGAGACTAAGAACTCACAGAGTTTGTTATCTACGCCGTTAATAATCGCATCGATCAGTATCGCTTCCGTCTCGACGAAATCTTCAGCGCTGCATTTGTTCAGGATCGTTTGGCAAGGATCGGACTTGTAAGGGTTTGAGTTATGAAGCAGGTCGTAGAAGAGCGTTTCGTTTGCCAAGCAGCTCAGGCCGAGCTCGTAGTAGCGTCTAAAGATCTTCTCGTTCTTAAACAGGACCTTCAGGACAGCTATGAAGTACTTGGCGTAGATAATCCTGCTGCCGCAGAGGAGAGTGATCAGGATCAGCGACTCAGCGAATTTCGCGTCGTGGAATAAAGGATCCTCGAGGAACTCTGTGAGGAAAGGGTCTTTTATTTTATCCATCTGCTGGTATTTGAGCTTCACCGCGGTCTTTTGCAGCTCTGGGCTGAGCTTTTTGATCAGCCGCTCTGAACAGTTGTTGAGAACCTCGTTTCGAGTAGCATTGTCTAACTGTAGCAAGAAGGTGTTAGTGTCGAATTTATTTTCCTCAGATTTCGTTTCTTCGAATATTTTATTCAGCACTTGAGACAGCTGCTGAGGAGGAAGCACTTTGAGGAACTCATTTGGTAAATTCACATAGTTAGAGGCATCGCTGCTTGGCCCAACAGGCACTATTTTGTCGGTTTCATTCACTTTATCTACAATTTCCATATCTCCTTTAGGGAAATCCTTCTGTAATGCTCCTTGGATTTCGGCAGGTAGCTCTCGCAGGAATTCCTTGTCGAGTTCGATGGATTGGTGCTGGTCAAGGAGATCTTGTGGCGGCTTAGGAATCTCATCGAATCCTGTGCCGAATACAGAGTTTTTATCATTCTCCTCTTCGTTCTCGCTGATTTCGTAGACCAAGAAGTTAATTTCATTCAGGTTGAAGTTATAGTTCACTGGATCGAGTATTCCTTTGACCACGACCTGCTGATTGTAGGGCTTTCGGCCTGTTCTCAGCAGCGAGTAGATGGACGCAATCGCGATCGAATAGACTGACCGAAGGAAAAATATCTTATTGAATTGACTCTTCTTCAAGAAGATGATGATCATTTTCGCCACTGTGAATTTCGACTGCAAAAACACCTTATTTGGCGTCTCCAGCGTCAATCGTCTGACCTCACCGCTCAGCAAGATCTCCTTTACAACGCAGAGAAGGTTCCAGATGTACGCCTTGATTGTATGGTCTAGCACACCGTCCTTATAGGTGTTGTATCGCTCGATTACATTCGCAAACATTTTGAGAATGATCTCGATATATTTGTTCTCAAGCTTAAGGAACACCTCGGGTTGGTTGCGGAACTCGATCGAGGAGTTTATACTGCTAAGGATTATCGTTTTGACTGTGAGGATCACCTTGAAGAAGCTGTGATCTGTGTGCTCTCTCGAGCATTCCGAGAGCAAAAGTCTAAATATCGTGGTGATTTTGTCAGCGAAGAGGAAAAAGATCACTTTTGTGTTGGGGTCTTTAGCCGCGAGTTCTCGTATCGTTACGAGAAGCGACGAAAGCGCGATGATCTCTCTTGGCTTATCGTTTTGTAAATACTCCAAAATTTTATTAAACAAAAACTCGTAAAACTCGAGATCCAAGCCTAGTTTGCTGCGTAGAGTAAACGGTGGCGTTTCTTCGATCATTTTGCTCGAGTTTTCGCTCCTGGAGTCGATCGACCAGTCCTGAGATAGCATATAATCCTCGCTTTCTTTGAAACCCTGCCCGTACTCATTCAGCAGGTCGTTGATGTGTTTCAGGTTCTTTTTATCCACCAATCTAAACACGATCTCGGTCAAATTTTGAAAATACTCCTCCCAAAGCGGAGATAAGGCGCGGTTGACAGACTCAATAATCGGATTTTTCGTACTGGCTTTCAAGAGAATAGGCTGAACGCTCCTCAAGACCCTCAGTGCAAGCGAATCACTCAACTCGATCTCTTTATCGCTTCGGAGAAGCGAAAGGATAGAGGTTACGAAGAGATTTTTAACTTTTCTTGGTGGGAGTTTGTGCACTTCTTCAAGGTCATTAAGATGGAGCAACTCGACTCTAAGCGTACAGAAGAACTCATAGATGTTCACGAGTTTGTTTAGAACGATTGTCCTGTCCTTTGAGGTGATGTTTGGAATAGATTTCGGGTTATTATGGCCCTCGCCGCTGTCTTTCACAAGCGAAACGAGATATTCAACGGCGTGTTGCACCTTGATGTCGTAGCTTTGGAGAAGACGCTCGGCCTTTAAATAGCTAATCTTCGTGACTTTCTTCGTGTACATTAAAACGCAGGAAAGCAGACTTATTTGATGGTCAATCAGGTCAAAAATGTTCATAAAAAGCTCTTTAGTAAGCTTGCTATGTTTTTTGATACTCTTCGGACTCAGCACTGATAGCACAAACCAAAGCCCTGCTGAAATCTTCTTGCTGAGAGTGTTACTTACAGTGACCTTCTTTTCTTCTAAACTAGGGTCGTTAACGCGCTCGAGCTCTTTCTTCATAGCTTCTTGTCCCTCATCGACAAGCTTGTTGCTTTTTTCGATGAGTTTGTAAAGTAAATCATGCCAGACACCATTCTTCTCGGCAACTGGAAATACAGCGGTAAAGTATTTGGGAAGGTAGTTCAGGTAGCAGTTCCCGCTGCTGATTGGGTCGATGGCGGACATGGTTGAATTGGCGAAAACATCGCAGCTGCGCAAAACATAGAGCAGGATTTCGTCTTTGGAGAGCCGACTGAGCAAAAATGTGACCGAGTCAAACCGCTCGATGCGTATTAACTGATGCACTGATCGCATGTCGAAATGCTTGAGGATGTTGATTATTATATTACGAAGAGACGCTTCTTGGCTTTGGGTAAAATGGAATTGCTCCTTGCCTTTTTTCTGCTTTGAGTTTTCTAATTTATTGAGTATATCCGCGACTAAGACACCCACTCTGCCTCGAAGTTGCGGAATTTTAACGCTACCTTCAATTACTTTTTCAATCCCCTCGCTAAATAGCGTCTGCGCTACTTTCGCCGGGTCAAACGACGATTTCCAGTATTTATGAAGCCGCTGAACGAGATTAAAAAGCTCCTCAGCTAATTTCATAAAAAACGCCTGAGTGCTCAGCCCGAGGGTATATTTCGAGGTAAATTCACCTGTTTTAGACCAGTCCACGATATTTAACAGCAGTTTCACAAACGATTTATTCAGCGCGAGAATAGCCCACTCGCTACCTAGCTGCTCGATAACTGTGAACGAAGAAAGACATTCAATTGTGTCCATGAAGAGTTGCGCGACTTCATCATTGGCAGGGATTTCAAACCTAATGCTTTCAATGTATTGATTAAATACTTCCTTTGTTTTCGCTAATAGTGTATTATTCCGTTGCTTTGCTGGCAGTTTCTCAATGTAAAGCTTCAGAATGTTCATATTAGCGTTCAAAAACCTATAAACTGTCTTTGGAAAGCCTTCTTTGCTTTTCGCGACGTGGCTCTTGTAACACTCCTGGAAGTTAGTAAGACTTTCGGTAACTTCGTCGATCAAATATTTCGCAATCGGAGACAGCGTCTTCGTCGTTTTCTTCTTCTTTGTCCCGGATTTCTTCTCCAATCTGCTCATTATTATCCCAGTAGCGTTTGCAACGAGATCGCCGATTGCATCATGAGGGTAATCGATTGAAAAGAAGCCTTTTAATAGGTCTCTGGCTGTTTTCAGCTCGCTATCAATGGTAGGTTTTTTAGATTTTTCTACTGCGGTTTGGCCTTTGGTTTTCGAATTGAGAGTTGCGTTCAGACTCACTAATGTTCACAAATAGGTTAGGACATGTCACAGGAAGATGAAGAAAAGATTACTCTTTGCGATAGTGGCTAGCGCCGATAACGAGACCAGTTTACACTGCGTTTCTTGCTGCGAGTAGCCGGAATAAAACAATGAAATCATCAGGTTATAAGCATGCATCATGAGTTTAATAGACTCTTTGCCTTGCTCTTCTTTAGCGCCGTTCTTAACCTTCTTCTTAAGTAAAGTCTTATTGTTCTTATCGAGGTTAATGTCCAATTTTTTCTCAATGTATTGATCGAATTCTGCCTCAGTGAGCTTCAAAATTACCTTCTGGAAATCTTTTGGAAGATTTAATAGCTTTAAGACTTGCGCTCTCGTTTTTGATGACTTATCAGAGCAGTCAGGAAACTCAACGATCAACTTTTGCCAATCAATTTCCTCCAATGCATCAAGAAAATCCCCATAAACAGCTAGGTCATCCTTCGCTGCATCGACATTATCCGCAGAATCCGTGCTGATTTTGAGATATAACAAACGACAAATGATTTCTGGTGAACTGGTGAGCGATAAGATCTTGAAAAACTTCTCTTGGACGCCTTGTATCCACTCCTCAACGAAGTGCTTTCTAATTTTATTTTTCCCCTCCAATTCGACGATAATCGGTGTCGTTAACGTCTGTTGGAAGTTAATCACGCCCTGGAGGATCTCAATTGCGTGTCTCTCGAGCTCAGTGGTCGAGAGGTGACCAAAATAATCAATTTCAGAAAAATTTGCGTCGAAACTGTGACTTTTGCTTCTTTTTTCAAACGATTTTGGGATTAAACTGGCAATGGCGGCAACTCCTGTAAATACGAGATCAGTGTTCTTATGAAATTCTGCAAGGAGACGAAATCTATCAAGTTTGAGGATTCTAATGATCCGGTTGAGGGCAAATTTGACTTCATGATCTGGACGACCAGGGGGATAATCATCTGACATCATGCTGGACTGATGGTGGTTGGCGCTCTCAACATCGCCGCTTGCTCCGTCGTAGTTGCTGTCGGCCTCTTCTTCCATGTTCATGACGACGGATTGAGGATATCGGCCTCCGTGTAAATCTCTGTTCATATTTTCGAAATAAATTGGCTGAGAATTTGCTTTGGATTAGTTTTATCTGCTGTGAGATGCTTTGCGCAATGATTAAGTCAAAATTGTAATAAAATAGAACAGCGATGGCGGAAAAAAGTTCATCTTGAAGAATATGAGAAGTTGCAATAATTAAGATATCAAGCCTCTTTTGCATGCATTTGGCCTCAGAAACAAGCATGGAGAGACAAATTGAGGCAGTGACATTTCAGGTGATGTGAGAGGAATTTGCTAAATAGAAAAAGGGAGGTTGAGACGTGTGTAATATAGTCCACTTCAGATGGATCTTTTCTCCGAAATGGCCAAACTAACACACAAAAAGAAGAAACTTGTCATTTTAACAAAGATCTTAACTTGGTCTTATTTCTCTATAATCTCTGTGGTTGGATATCGAGTATCAT
>ENA-UOTX01001348-UOTX01001348.1-compost-metagenome-genome-assembly--contig:-NODE-1348-length-19123-cov-4.044734_pt1 | contig 19123 bp, 9 predicted proteins | sample MGYA00238143_ERZ746982 | MGnify/ENA primary metagenome ERZ746982 (study PRJEB28758, sample SAMN06268862) | compost metagenome | isolation source: single cell | place: USA: California, Emeryville, Joint... | reverse complement strand
TCCAATCAATTCTTAACAGATTCACTGATTATGCAAGACTCTACGCCTGTGGGCCAGGTGCAATGCAGAGAAAATAACGAATTCGTTAAGCAAACAGAAGCAAACGTTGAGCCTAGCAATAACAGCTGCTTGCAACGAACGAAGGATGCATTGCTTAAAAAACTGATCCGAGCTGCCCCACAAGAGGAAATGGAATCATCCATAGACGAAAAACTTACGAGACCCCTCACAAAGAATCGAAGTTTGATTGAGACACGTATTACTAAAAGTCCTAAAAAGAAGAAAAGCAAAAAGAACAAAAAAGCTTCTGCTAAATCCTGCCAAAACATTGAGATCAAAGCGCAGTTGTCTTCGAGGATAGAAACCCTGAAGGATCAAGAGCTATCGAGCATTTTGCATCCGACAAAAAAATCTCAATTGTTGCGCCAGGCATCTGATCAAGACCTGGATCTTTCCTTACTGAACAAGTCTCTCTCACCAAAAAATCGCTCATTCTCAAGGTCAATCAGCTTGAATGCTTCTCCTTCGATCCAAAAACTCTACGATCGATCTGTCTCCAACTTTGATTTCTTAATCAAAGACGCAATTGAACCTTTTGCAATGCAGCAACCGCTTCCAAACACTCATTCAACGCCATATCAGACGTTGTTTCATGAGCATTTAAATCCAGAGTACGAAACTGCCAAATTTGACCGCAAGCAAGAACTCGAAAAAATGTCATTAGCAGTTAAATGCGATTCTGAAGGAGCTTTACTGACGCCACATAATAATTCAGCAACTACTCTAAATTCAGAAGTTGAAAAGGCAGCTGATGTCCCTAAATCTCATAGAGAAGGGCACTCACCTATCGCTCTCAAACCTGAAAATACAGTCCCACTGCAACTTTATAACCGTCTCGCATCATTTTCAGGTCCAACTGAAGCTTTGCTTCAAGCCCATGGAAAGGTTCAATCCACTAAAACAAAGAGCAAAAGTAAAAAGAAAAGTTCAGAGGCGAAAGAAAATAAAGCCGCTCCCGTCACGACTCCAAAAAAGAAATCAAAAGGCCGATCTAAGACTCCTAAAGCGAAGAGCAAAAGCCCTAAGAAGCGTGTTGAGTCTCATAGAGCACTAATGACAGAAGGAGACTGTATGAGTTCTCGATCTCAGAGCACAAATAAGCAAAAACCAAAAGTACTATCAGCGAAAAGTTCTAGCAAATCTCCGCTGGCGAGGTCAAGCAGCAGTATCGGCAGCAGCAAGCGGCAAAGAGGCACTCCGAGAGCAGATGATATCTTTTCGGAGAGATCTTTGAAGATAAATACTGAAGAAGGCAGTAATCAAGACCTGAATGATTTTCCTTTATCTCCTGAGTTTGGAGTAATCATCAAATGCAGTTTTCCGAGCAAGCTAACCCCAACTGAACTCGTCAAAACTTCGACAGCAAAGCCATGTCCTCCAGCGAAAACTAAAAAAGAACTGCCTGCAAATGCGTTAGTTTTGCCATCGAGTGCGAAGGTTCATTTCAAGAACTACCTTCCGAAATACATGCAATTAGGCGTTCAGCCTCTGCTCAAGAAAAATGGCAAATAAACTGCAATATATCAATCAAAAATGGTTGTATATGTTTCAATAGAATGAGTCTGGAATTAGAATAATATAATCTCATTTGTTTATCAATGTTAAGGTTGGTTCATCTGTTTGCTGATTTTAGATTTAGAATTTGCGTGAATAGCTCGAATACTTAGAAATAACTTAAATACTTAAATACAACCCAAAAAAATGAGTGAGACTCTTTGTACGAAATAAGCAGATCATGGCATAACTAATTATTTATTGTTAGCAACCCTTTGATATAAGACAACCTTGCATGGGAGCTATTTTTATGGCTTTCGAGTCATCACGCCTGACTTTCCTCTATTTTATGAAGAGATCATTTAAGATATCATGTATGATGTGGCAACAGTATGATCAAACTAAGACTTTTGAAAATAATTTTTAATCTCCTAAAACCATTGAAGATGTTATATGAATTGACACTTTCTAATTGTGTTAAATTAACAATCGCCTCCATCGCAGGGGCATTTCTGGGATTCTTCTCAACCCTGCTTGTGAATTTATGCATCGCATTTGTGGTGTTTAACCGATTATGTTCGATAGTAATTCTGCTATTTGGATTATTACAACCCTTTTCACCTTGCAGGCCTTCGGTCTCGGCTTCATTGCAATTGGAATTGCTATGCTGAAACGAGTCGGCAGCAAAAGATTCACCAACATGATAACTCGGCCAGAAAGTCAAGTGAAGACGGCAGCTTATCTCGTAATTTCAACTTTTCTCAGGAGCTATGAACGAATTTTATTAGGCTTTAATAACAGGGTTCGATTGCTTTCTGCTCTACCGTCACAACCTGGTTGGAGTACCATATCTGATCAAAGTCCCATTTTTAAATTGTCTCGGAACGTGTCTCGCTCTCGCGATACTTATCCCAGTCATGGAAGCAATCAATTTCTTCTTTGGAGTTTGCCAGCGCAATATAGACCGAGCTATTATCGATGGGAAGGCTCAAGTAATTTGGTTTTCCATTGAAAATAACTGATTTACTAAACTACTTCAAAAGCTTTATACAGTCGGCCTTATTTCCGCATCTATCGGTCTGTGCTGCGGGCTAGCTTTCGGCCTCTTGGATGTGGAAGATGCACACGGGGTCGAGATTCGCACGATTTTTAGAACAGAGCTAATGATTACCACGAATTTTGGACTCGCAGTGGGTTGTCTGGGAGGATTTGCAAATGAATATTTAAGACAAACGGTATATAAGCCTTCCCTTAGCAACGTGCTAACAAGCCATTGTTATAGGGTAGCCATCAAGAATTTGAACCACTTGATAACTTTGAAGAGGAAATTTAAAAGACTTTCACATGATATTTTCAGGGCTCAGCCAACTCTTTTCTCGGGATTTACTTACTGAAACACAAAGAATCTAGCATATATATCGCGCAAATCATTATCAAAGGGAGATCTCTTCAAATTGCTCGTCACATTTCGCAAATGTACATTAAATTTTTTCTCTGTATGAAACAAGCTGTCTTAAGAAATGAGGTCATATTTAAATAAGTTTTTGCAGTCAATATGTTCGAGGCGTTTTAGCTCTCATTTTGTTATTGGTTGTGATTGGTTTGATTGCTAACTTTCTAATAGCATTCTCAGCTCACTCCCGAGTGTGAGACGCAAGATTCAGATCATGGCTGGTTTTGAGGTTAGCAAGGCACTAAAAATTAACAGTAGCAAGATATATAGGATGATGATTATATAATTGCTCTCATTTATTATTCCTCACTCTCATTAATCCAAGATCATTGATTTCGGCTCATGAAACGCCATTATCTTCTCATGTGTATTTGAGAAGAGACTTGTTTTCGCTAAGCATCGTCTCATTCTAATGAAAAATAAGAAGAAATTGTAATAATTTAATGAAACAAAGCTTTAAATTTTTTTAAATTAATTAAGTTTATTTAATCAAATTTTTCCAATAAAGTCAATTAAGGAAAATTATTGCAATTTACGGAGTGAATGCGCTGTAATTATACATGTTAGTTTTTTGAATCTGCAAACATCTCCACCTGTGACTAATACATGATCAGCAAGGACAATTTAGAGTTAAATAGCTGTAACTGAGCCATTTAACAGTTCTTATAACCTCATTTCTTCCCTATCTTGATGTTAGATGAGAATCTTCCAAAAGTTGGGCATCGATGCATTCTTTAAGTAAAAGTGCACCCATCTCCCAGTGAAGCAACTTCTCTAAGATTTCACATCCTCGGGAAACAGAGTTATTACTGCCGATTACTGAGAATGAGATCAAGTCGCAGCTTTTTTGTCATCCATACAAAGTCACTGAAAAAATTATTGGAAAGAACAATCAAATTTACGTTAGAGTGGACTTGTAACGCGAATGACGTAATCCAAAGCTACATATAGAATGTATGAGAGTTAGTCAGATCTTAAAATTAGCTGCTATGACATCACCCAACCTTGCGAAAATAGCTTCTCTCTTCCCAATTTGCCTTGATATATTTTCTCTCTCTCGATGAAATCCAGGCAAACAAAGAGAAGGACAGGTTACTCGAGTGTTGAACACATTGAAGCATGATATCCACCAAAGAATCAAAGACGAAACGATTTTTTCATCGCGAATTTTGCTGTTTGAAAAGTTAACTTATTGAGGAAAAGTGGGCTTCCTAATGCGATTCTTAGAATAATTAATTCAAGAGTTGAATAATATGCAATATTTAATTCGATATCCTGGAATTTTTTCAAAAATTATAATAAATTTAGAGCTCGTTTAAATATTGGCTTCCAAATCGGACTTTGTGATCCAAAGAAAGAGAGAGAAACTGCCTATCATCTGTTCCAGAGGCTAGCACTCTTTTCCTTTGTGCCCAGCTTTCCCTTTTGCTTCCTCCCCCTCAGAGAAAGAAGCCTATAGGGAAAATTTAGACCCTGGGTACAAAGCCTGACTGCTATTCTCTGTTAAGATGACTGGAAATTATTATCCTACCGCTCATTTCAAGAAAGAATATGAAGAAATGGTGGTAACTATGGCACAAGCATTGACTTACTTGTCTATTATAAACAAGTCAAGCGAATACTCGCGAACAAGTCAAGAAAAAATCTTAATTCTCTCTGTCTTTTCTACAAAAGTGATGGAGCCTTCTTAGGAGTTATGCAAGGGGCTTAGCGAGAGAAGACAGGGGAAGCCGCGAAAAGAAGCTCAAGAGTGCAACGATGAGAGTTCAATGCGCATATTTTTTTTTTTAAAGAACTTTGATTCGGAGTGTGTTAATTACTCTTGGATATAATAGCGATTTAAAGTAAATAACTAAAGATCTAAATTTTAAGCAGGCTCGGGAATAAGATTAATCGAAGATTTTCCTATTTAAAACGTGCTTTTTGGTCTCAGAGACTGCGTAGAAAGAATAAGATTGTTTTGAAATCTCTTTCTCATAGCTGTTCCTAAGTTTGTGCCTGTATACGTTCAAATCGGTAAAATCATAGCCATTAAGAGTCAGTTTTTGAAAAATTAATCGCAACACGACGATTTGAGAAGCAAATGAGGTTCTTTCATGTCTCTGAAGATCTGTACTAAGCAACTTTGAGCAATGCATGACTAAAGGATGCCTATTGGAATGTTTAATATGACGAACTCAATTAGATTTTTGTAATTGGGTGGAAATTATAAGATTTCAGAATATTTTGATGGTTCTTACTATCCCCGTGCTCACTATCTACTAAGATTGATGACATCTTTTTGTACTTTGATTGCGGTAAGAAATCGGCTGTTTGAGATCTTCAATCCCGAAAACCATCTGAACCACCAGGCTAGATTAACTTCTTAGAAGGAAATTGTAATCGTTAGTACTAAAATCGATAGAGAGACCAGCTTAATCTGACTTCTGGAATGCGATCAGCTGTATTTGACCTCAATCAGATTGCAACATGAACATTGCATTCGATACACGATGATATTTCAGATAAAAACTCAGTGATTATATCTTTTCAAATCTCAAAATTACTGACGATTACTATTGAATAGAGATAAGTAAGTCTTCTTACTTCACAACAGTAGTCTCTCTTCGTATATAATAGTGTATATATTTATTGCTCTGAATGACCTATAGTCTCTGCGATAACATACTAAACAGGTTGTGCTTAGTAGATTAAGAGTTGTACTCTTGGAATTTGCATTATTCTTTATTAATTGCTATTAGATCTATTCAAGACATTCAAACCGAAGGTCTTTTTCCAAAATTCTTTCTCAATTGAAGAATAAGTAAGCTATTTTGAAAGTTAAGCCTAATACTCTGATCGAATCATCTACCATCATACCATTTTCTTCAAATGCTGTTGTGATATATGAAAAATTAAAAGTACCAATTATCTCTCGAAATTCACTGCTTATTATACCCAGTACTCTCATTCAATGATTTTACAAGAAGGTCATTAATTTTATTTAAGTATCTTCTCTTGATCATTTTACCTTTTTTTTCCAGAGGAAATTTGCCTTTTCATTTTTCTAACAAAATTATCAAAATTCGAGTCCTCTGTGTCGATAATTGAAATTTAAAATTTGAGAAGTCGGATTCAAATATTCAAACAAATAGCCAATTTTACATATGCAACTTTATAGGTGTTCGGTTCCATAATCATTATAATCCTCATCACCTCCTAGTCCCTTATTGCCCAATAGAGTCTTTGAGCTATTCTTCTTCGAGGTAGAATACCTAATAACTTTTAAGAAATGTTGTCTAGTTTTTCTATTACAGGTTGCTTGCAACAAATTTTTTCACTTGTCTCTTCTTGAACATGCTACCGCAAATTACTTTTCATAAACTATTTTCTTTTTCATAAATAATTCATCCGCTCACAGCATAACCCACGAAAACAAAGACGAATTTTTCTTATCTTTTTACAACAATAAAAGTATATCGAGTGACTTTTTTACAAGTCCCTCAATCATTTTCCTGCGGCACTAACGCCACATAAAACTTCCTTAACCCAATGTTTGTGTAATAATACTGCCCTCAAGCTCTAACTCAGCAATTGTCTTATCAAGTTCGGTAATCGGACGTGGAGGGAATCCTGAAATGAGCTTGAAATCACCGTCAACAGGCGCAGCGCTAATAATTTATCAAAATTATTCACTCTCTTTATAATATTCAGCTTACCACAAAACATAATCGAAAAGAGCCAGTATCTTCATATCCAAATTGACATCGAGGTTCACAGCTTTTCCATCATGGAATTTGATTTTGATGCTAGTCGTTGGCTTCGATTTGTTAACGGCTGGTGGGTCTATCAGCTCAGGAATCGACGCAGAAATCGCTTTAGTTGTAGTCTTCGAGAGTTGAGTGCCTTTTCCTGAGAACTCGATATACTTTGGTGGAGGAGGCTTTTCGTAGTTCTCCTTCCTTCTGTCTTCAAGTCCAACGTCAAGGCCTTCTGGATGTTGTTTCGAGAGAGATTTTGGCACTTTTCTATATATTATATTAGCTCTCTTTCGCTTTGGTCAAGGAATTTACCCTTGGTTAAGCTCGGCCATGAAAGCTTTGGCTTCAGGGGTGTCATAGTCGAAGAAGTCTTTGTCATCGATCATATAGCCGTTCTTAAACAAAGTAATTTTCATATTTGTTCTGGGTTTTTCATAGCGGCCCTTGGCTTGATTTTTTCTGGCGTTTCTGATTTGATCAAAATGAGATTCTGCTGGAGAGAGGAGGCTTACTCTTGGGCTTTGTTCACAATTCCATCAACATCTGGTTGCTCTATGGCCATGCCACTAAGAAGCGAGATTAAAAACGATGGGTTTTGGATCATTATACCTCTTTTCGCCTCCGGCGTAAGTCTCGTTGGTTTTCTTCTTATCAGCTGTCTTTTTGTCTCTTTCGTCTATGGGAAAGGGAGTTAGGAGACATTTGGGGGTCCAAAGTACCTTTTTTAAGGTCTGAGAGTCCTCGTAGATTCATGCTGAAGTATTTAGTTGAAACGTAGTAATAATTAGTTGGCCGAATTCAAATTTTTATTTAAATTTTTTGAAAGTGCCTTGACACTAAATGTATGCGAATTTCCGACCAGTTTAGAGTTTGATGAATTTAATGGACTGAAAAAGGTGATTCAACAAAAATTTTCTGTAAAGAACCTCATTATCAAGCTAAGAGTCTCTAGCAAGAGCGGCCAGATATGAAGGAAAAAAATAATTGGGGTGAAAGTACCCTTTTTTAAATGGGTCCGAGATGTCATCAAATAATTCAAAGCCTTGCTAGAATGATATGAGTATTTTGAGGAGCTAATCAGAATTCGTTTTTCAATTTCCAGCTTATTTGACACCTAGACCTTAATTTTGTGCCTAGCTCTCAGTTTTTTGAAATTGCACTATGGAGAGAGTTTCTTGTGGCAAGAGTTGCTAGCACAAAGAATTTAGAGCTGTGAGAATCGTAAGATGAGTTACATAGTCGCGACCAAACACAGGTGCATGGCCTGGCTGTTGAGTTTCCATGGTATTTTCATTTTAATTGCGAGATTTAAATTGAAACGGGGCTCGAGGCTGGCGACTAGAATTTCAAGCCAACCCGCAAGACACCTGAATAGGTGTTATTTTGTATTGATTGTAGTCCCTAGAGCAAGTTCCATGACATTTGAAGAACCTTTCCCTGAATTTTCATTTTTTAAGAAACAGAAATGTATTTGATGACCATATTGCAGAGTGTTGCAGATTGAGTCATTTTCATGTTTGTTTTCACATGAGATCCTCAAAAACACTGCTTACAACAGTAAATTTCCACATATTCTAACAATTTCCAGCCAGGCCTACTCGTAGTGGAGTTGTGAAACTGTTCTGGTTTAAGATCAGAATTTTCATTTTAGTTGAAGAGGAACCTCGATTTGTAGTATCATCCTTTGAATATTTCTCAGGTTCCCATTCATAAGAGAACAAAAATGATTTCAATCAACATAGTAGAGCACACACATCTAAGTAGAGCTACGAGCCACTCTCACATGGAGAGCCCATCAAAATAGACAAAGGCCAAGATCATTTATATATCAAAAGTCATGGTGAATTCCGTTAATACGTTCCGTGAAAAACAAATGGGAAATGAAAGTCATGTATTAAGCCTCTGGAAGTCGATTCTGATAGTTTGGTGCAATTGGTATAATTGATGCAATTAAAGTATTAGGTGCAAGGGTTACAATTGTGCAATTAATGCTCTTGGTGCAATAGATGCGATTAGTGCAATAATTTGTAGTTGGTGCAAAAATTGATGCAATTCATACAAATTATACTACCTCCACTAATATGATTCATTTTTGAAACTCGTATCATAGCGAATGAGCTCATTTCTTCCAGATATCCAAAGAGATCTTCTGTGAATCTGGAGAGAGAAATCGCCTCATTTAAAATAGTACGAGAATTTTGAAATTCGTATCGCGAGTATTGATTTTAAATGTGCTAGTAAAAACTGGAGATTCAAAACTTTCATAAGAGCTTTCGTTCAGATGTGAGCTTCTCTATGCATCTACTATACTAGAACTTGCAGAAGAAGCTTAGTTCTCACTATATCCTGCATTGCCTGCAGTTCTCAGAGTATAATAGATTGTGCCATGCTAATTTTAAAGATAGAGATCAGCCTTAATGAGGTGCTCCATTCTGGAAATGGATCATTATGAATGTAAAAACAGAGCAGAGTTAGTCGATCTGCAATAAGCTGAGAGCTTCTGCTAAGGAAAAGTCACGCATTGAGTGAAACTTCGATTTCACTCGATTAATCGAAAAATTCGTTTTTCAGAAATTCTCAGCAAGAGAATCTTGACCCCTAACATTTGAGATAAACAACTAAGATGATTTCACTCGAATGGTTCTCTAACTCACAGCCATAAAACTTTTTGAGGAACTGTAATGCCAATGAGAATGAAACAGTATCAATAAGCTCTAACGCTCTTTTTACATCTGTCTACTAAATAAATTAAGGAAATGTATATATTTGGTGTAAACTGGTACTCTTTTTTGATTATCATTTTCACGTGTGATGTATGAATTAATTTTACAATATCTTTTCGCTTCTAATTTCTCAGCCAAATTTTGAACATTCGTTCTTTGCCTGATGGAAATGATGGGTTGAATGCCTGTATCAGGCTAATGAGAGCATTAAGACATTCAATTTATAAAAAAAGTTCGATGCATCAGAAAAGGTGTTTTCTATTTCCCGAGAATTCACACACTAGTATCGAGTTTATTACTGTTGGAAACGGACTCTTGGTTATCAGCTAGATGTTTATGAGTAGAGACCTCATTATAAAAAATTAGTTGATGAGTGAGTGATTATTCTAGGCCTATGTGTGGCATTTAAGTCAGTCAGAAGAGATTGTTGTAATATAATAAAATTCCAGGAAAAAAGATCTCAACAAGTCCAAACTCAATCTAAATGGAGTGTATTGGCTTTATGGATATCGAAATAGTAGCTAACAAGGAGGAACCCACTCATATCTACAAAGAAGATGAAGATGCATTTTATCAGCTAGATCTATGCAAAGAAACACGAACTAATTTTATTGAAAAATCAACAACACAGGCTAAGGAAGTAAAAGAATCATCCGGAGGCTTCCAGATCCCCGACCTCTCCAACAACTCAGAAGAGATGGCTATGAATTATCAGAAACCTCTCTCAAAATACCAAGAATTCCTCTTCATGGAGCTTGACCCTAATTCAGATGTTAGAAACACGTATCAGCAGGAATGTTTAAGATATATGAATTTGAATTCCTTCGTTTTGACCCCATTGAAGGCGATTGACCGTCGATCTCTCCGTCTTCCAATCGAAGAATTGATTGAAAGGGAAACAAAACAGCAGAAACCTCGCGAAAATGAATTCATCGTGGGATCCAACCCAGAAACTGGCGATCAAAGGGTCGCAATAGTCGATCCAACCGTCAGTTCTGCTCATGCAAAGATCATCTATAAAGATTTCTACGCTCCTTATTTTACTTTCATGCTCTCTCAAATAAAAATTTGCCAAATGAGCACAGGAAAAGCAAGCTTAATAAAGAAAATCCCTTCAGAAATCCATAGAAAGATATTGGAGTTTGCAGGACCGAAAGTGTCATTTTATATTGAGGACAATGGCAGCCAGAAGGGCACTTTTGAGTTGATTTCTGAGGTTAAGCCCAAAGTATCGCTAAGTGGGCAAGAGATTCAGATTTCTGCTGATACAACTATTTTGATTCTGCAGGTTTCAAACAAGAAATTTGAGTCTGGCAAAATATTCGACTCGAAAAAGGAAAATATTCTGAAAAAGTTAGTCAAGGAAGATAAAGCCATCATCATTGGATCAAATGCATTATCTCAAAGACTAGAAAGCGAGTGCGATGATGAGAACGATGATTTCGATAAGAAAAATTATGATGAGACCAGAAATCTTAAATGGGAAGATAATTTCGAGCTCTCGGTCCCTTTTATGAAGCTCGAGGTGCGAGGAAAAATGGGAAGAACATTTAGATACATCATTTTGCCAGAAGACAAAACTACTTTTAGTGTAGGGAGAAATAATAAGGACGCAGACATCCCAGTCTGCAGTGTGCTATGCTCGCGAAAACATTGTGAAATTAAATATGATTTTATGAGCGGGTGTTGGACTGTGAATGATGGCTCTCAAGGAAAAAGCAGTCTGGCTGGAACTTGGAACAGTTTGCAAACCATCCAGGAAAGGAAAGAAAAGAAGAAATCAAAACAAACACCAATAACTGATGGGTCCCTGTTCAAGTTAGGAGAAAGTATATTTCGGTTTAGCTACAAAAAAATCAAATATACCACAAGTTTCAATCTGTAAACCTCACAATACCTATATATTTGGAGAGATTTTCCCATTTTTTCTCTTTCCTAATAAAAAGATCTTTTTCCCTTATAAAAAATTCCTTCTTCTGCAAGGTCTTTTTTAGATTAAGGTAAGAATTATCTGCACGGAAAGCACGAGTAGTAGTTAAAATGTTTTACAGGATCGCGTTCTCTTTAATAATATCATGATTGATTTGTTGATCTCTATGTACATATCGAAACGCAGTTTCAGCTCAAAATACAGTGCCAAATAGTTCTTCAATTAAGCCCTTTTTGAGAGTGAAAGAATATATGTGTACATCTTAACTAGGGCATTTATTTTCAATTGAAGTCACTGAATGAGCACCCTTAAGACGGATTGTATCTAAAGGGCATTCAACAGTATTCTCTCTCTGATTTATTTAAAGAAAAATGGTTTAGATTTGTACAATTTTGTCCAAGGAAAAAAATGCGTCGACTACACTCAGAACATATCAACAACCAAAACTCCTCATAATAGAAAAGTTGTTGAGGTCTTTTTTGTATAAATCCCGAATATAGCAGTCTAAAATTTTTTACTTTTATTTGATCCATTTGGATCCGTTTATACAACCACAAGGTGGAAATAGTACTGAGATCAGTCAAGCAGCAGCATGAGGACAGAAAATACTTTTCCATTCAGAAATTTTGGAGTTCTGTTTGCTTACCTATTTTTCTTTCTGCAAAACTTAAAACAGATTATTAATTATCAAACTCATTCGAAGAGAGTAAAAGCTTTTCTGTCAAGGTAATGTTAAGGTTTGAACTTTCTGTATCCACTTGATAGCAAAAGGTAGAAAAATAATATGAATGTCTCTTTTTGCAATACTGTAAAAGACATTAGATCAAGAGTTTGATTAAATAAAAAAGCTTGTGCATGAGCCTATTTTGAAACATCATGCGACTATTTAAATGCAGGATATTCAAGAGAATAAATTAGAAATAAAACATTCCAAATCCAAAAAATGAAGAATTTGTTCCTTGCGACTATTCTCATAAACTTTCTCCTCTTGAGCAATGGCAGAAGCTTCACACTCGTTAACAAATGCTCTCAAAACGTCTGGTTTGGCTTCGTTTCCGGCTCTGGAAGTCCAAAAATCGCTCCTTCTGACAACAACTATCAGCTCGCTGCAAACGGCGGAAGGAAAACCATTAATATCCCAAATGTTAACTGGAGCGGCGTGATTGCTGGTCGTACCGGCTGCACAGACCAAGGCTGTATCACAGCTGACTGCGGTGGCGGTCAAGGCGCCTGTCCTCACGGTTTCCAACCTCCAGCAACTCAAGCAGAATTCACTCTCGTCCCTACAGGCACAGATTACTACGACGTCGAAGTTATCAACGGAATTAATATTCCTATCAGCATTACCCCAAGCGCTCCCTCTCAAGCAAGCAACCCATACTTCTGCGGTAGTCCAGGCGCTCGTAATCCATCTCCTGGTCTTGGTGCCTGCAGCTGGAACATGCAACCTCCTCGCAACGAATACAGATGGGTCGAGAATGGTGGAAAAGCTTGCACATCTGACAGTCAATGCGGGGCTGGAACTGTTTGTGGATTGAGCTTCAACCCTGGTTTCCAACAACTATTGCAAATGAAATGTGGTAAGCTCCTCGGCTATTGGACGGCAAATCAAATCTGTGGTATTCAAAGAGATTACGGAGCTCCTTTCTTCTGCAACCAGCAAGCCCCAGGTCAGCCAGGCATCAGCTGGTGGCACTTGATGGCTTGCGTTGGCGTCGATACTTGCTACAAGGACGGCGCAGTCTCAGGATGCTGCGGTTGCGTGAACTGGGATGAAGAGGGTCTTCCAGTCCCGAAGGCTCCGATCACTGAGAAATGCAAGAATAAGAACGCAAACTGGGTGAATACAATCAAGCCAACCCTTTCTTGGCTGAAGAAAGCCTGCCCTTCTGCCTATGTCTACCCATATGATGATAAGAGCAGCACTTATACATGCAATGCGATGTCTGGCAATCAAAACACTGTGAGTTACACAATCACCTTCTGTCCATAAGGAGCCCGTAATGAAGGTCTATATTATTAGTATCTCAGTGAAAAGCCGATTAATGGCTTCGTTTACATATTAAATATTTCATGGCATTGAATAATATTTTACGGAATTCAGCTGAAAAGCGCATTGAAACTCTTAGAACCAGCCAAAACTTTAAGTAATCTCCAGCATAAGAATAAAGTAAATCATAGATCTTAAGGACAAGGACAGCTATCATAAGATTGATCAGCGGATCTCGAAGCAGCCATCTTTCATGAAACGGTCCCGGGTCTCATGGAAAACAAGGTCGGCTGAAAGCTTATCCTTCTTCAGGCTCTCTGAAATTTCCGTCGATTAACTCCTTGAAAAAAAAAAATATTAAAAAAAATCTCCATCACTCAAATTTGATCATGCATTTTGGTTGCAGCATTACCGATAGTTTACAAGACAGTAAAAGGCTTGGCGAGCATTAATATATTCAATATTAATGCCATTTTCGAATCAACGAGGATGATCCGAAGTCCTTCAAATTTTTTTAAACCATTTGACTAGGGTTTGACTGAGTTTTGACTTTCCAAATTAAAAGAGCTCAATTAAATTAAATAGCGCTCGAACCAGTATAGATAAATCAAAGGTTTCAAAATAAAGTTCCTGTTATATCTATTCAAACTTAGTTCTTTATTCTTCCAAGGAAGTCCAAAGGCTTCATAGAGGTAGATTCCTTCGAAACTAGGGTGCAAACCTTCAATAAAACTAAAACAAAAAATGGGAAAAACTTCAGAGTTTTACCAAATTTACCTTCCACAATTTAAATGCTGTATTTCTAATGCAAACATGCCATGTAAGGCTTCCTCACACAATACAGTAGGGGAAAAATTAGCATATATCAGACGGAAAAGCTTTTCTCATAAACTAAGTAGTGAAAAACTGGTTAACCAATTAAATTTGATAGAAATAATGTTTTAGACAGGTAATCGAATGAAATTGTGCCTTCGAAATAATTTAATAAACATTTAAAAAATTCCAGTGCGAATTGGGAATAAAAATCAATTTGCCCGAGGAAAAACCTGCTGGTTATATACCCAACTGTTCCCAAGCTAAGCATCTCTGCTTTATCAGTTTCTCTCTTTTGTATTTGGCCAAGCTTATCATACGAGAGCAGATTTATGGCTTTGGTTCTTCCGATTGCAATTCTCGAGCGAGAATCTATAATACATGAATTTTCTTTTGAGTAGAAGATATAATTTTCTTTCGACTTTCACATTCAAACAGAGACTCGCATTCTTATCATACAAAAAACATGAAATAGACTATAGCTTCGGCATCGGATCTGCCTAAGATAACCTATTTGAACTTCTTCAGAGAATCTATGTCTAAACGGGCTTATGTAAGAGACTTCTGTCCACGAATATGGGTATTTCTATTCCTTGTTTTCATAAGAGTTTTAGTAGTTAGCTTTGAGAGAAGCCCTATTGATGGTGATGAAATTCGCCTGTAAATTAATAACAGAATAAAACTCCACTGAGCGTCTGTGCTACAGAATGAACTTTAAACACTGCGAATCTCACAAACTTACGCGCTAGTTCAGTAAATATAATTTCACTCATTGACCTAAAATCTTCTAATTAGTTGCTTTCTCCCTGCACTAGTGTACCTTTCAGTCACCTACGTCGTTCGCTACTTTTCTCACGGCAGGGGTAGGTTGCCCAGCTAAGAAACAATGGTTTGCTGAGATAAAATTGCAACAATTCGAATATTCGCCTAAACACCCTCAAAAATTTATGTCAGTATTAGAAACGCCTTTGAAATTAATCAACCGTCTACGAACAGAGAAGACTCTTATAGACTTTCCTTTTCCTTTTTGAACAGACCCTCTTAGCCCTAACACGGTGGCTAGCCAGAGCGTTCCTAGTTCGAATTTTAGAAGCAGATGTTTTTCATATTGAAAAGTGTAGAATAATTTTGTGTCAAGTATTAAAATAACTTCTTTAAAAAAGAAGGACACGGTTCGTTTTTTTAATTTCCAAATTTCTTAATTTCGGAATTCGTATTTAAAAATGCGAGATAATATATCCTCTATCAATTTTTAATTTATATTCCAATGAAAATTAACGAACCAAATCTGAATATTGTTTATTTACTTAAAGATTCCATCCCAAATAATCTATGCGATCACGGCCATTCGAGAACAAAATTATCAATTTTGATTTTGCGAATCTGTGCGCTGTACTGCATTCCGCAGTAGAATTGATTCGCTCTCAAATTTTCTAAAATATTCACTATTCGAGATTACTTTAGCAGAAAATATATCTCAGTGACTTTGAGGTGGCATCCATTCTATAAATTCGGAACGTGAATAATAATTTATAAAAACTTAAATTAGAAAAATAGCTAAAAGGATCTGTTTTCGCATGTCTCAACCACTGGTTCAAGCAGGTAATCGATCACTTTTTCTTCGACTCAACAATAGCCTTGATACTGATAGATATCGAAGTCAAAGATGAAGGCGTCACAGAAATTTCAGGGCTCAACCACCAGCTTCGAAACCGAAAAGACATGTCATACAAGTTCGAAGAGTTGGTAGATGCGGATGACGATTCGGAGTTTGAGGATCCTCAAATCAACAAAGCGGATCACCGTCCGAAGTATCGGTCGGTGTCCAATGAAAAAAGGATGAAGCTGATAAAAATGGTCATAGACAATGGCAAAAGGATTAAATCGGTAAGGGCTTTTTCATTTTTCGAGAGCTAATGAGACCGGACACTTAGGCTGCGAAGAGATTGGGAATCAACTATTCAACGGCAAAGTCTATCTGCCAAGTGTACAAAAAAGAAGGGAGGACTGAAAAAAAAGACCAGGGAAAGGAAATTCCAGTGAAGAAGGCTCCCCAAGTCAAGAGAGCTACTTCGAAACCTGAAGCTGCTGGTTTGGAAGAAGAGCCTCATAGAGAAACCGATTCGACAATAGATAGCAGCCAACAAGCTAAGAACAAGGCTGAGAAACCTTGCCTTAATGAAATCGAAACCAGATCTATGCGAAAGAAAGTTAAGATGTCGAGTGACGATGAGGAGACTCACGCAATGCCAGAAATGAGAGAAGAGTTAAAGTCCCTTAGTAATATCTTTTTTTATGAGATTGAAATTGAACAATTCTCTTTTATAGATGAGTATAAACATCAAGTAGATATTGGGTTCACGCCAGAGAGCATTAAAATAGAGCAGCCAACCCCATTAATTAGTATGGATCATAGCAAGGGATTAAATCATGAAGCCTTCCCTTCCAGACTCATGGTCTCGAGTATAGACTCACAAAAGATAGATTTTTTGCCCAGTGCTTTGCCGCTTCCATTACCCCAAGAGGTCTCCAATCAATTACGCCTTCAACAGCAGCTGCAGCAGTACCAGCGTTCCTTGCTTGCGACCCGCCGCAACCAACTCCTTTCGCAATTTTATACTCAACAAACACCACAGCTGGCGATCCAGAGGCTGAACCACCCTTCAGCCATTTCGATTCAACGTTTTAATCAGCCTCCTGCTGCTCAATCGTTGACTCCGCTCAAAAGTATAGTTCAAACTCAAGAGCTACAAATACTGAATAAGATTGCTATGAGTAACATTATCTATGGTCATATAGGAACTAATAATAATAACATCCATCATCCTCAAAGGTCAAATTTTTTCTGATTTTGAGGTAAGGGATTACACCTGTTTTTTGGGGGGTACCAATATTTTACATTTATATTTATTGTCTCTCATTTTTTTTTAATACGTTCTAGTTGAGTAAGACTTGTATGGGAAATCTGATGGTTTAAACAGCGGACTTAGTTCCATCTTTATTTTCAGTATCCTAACTCAACACTTATCTACCAGAGACTAAGAGAGTATATTTCAAAAAACGACCAAACTTGGCCAAAAGGCAAAGTCCTTGCTACTTTGAGCTGTTTTCTCGAACAAAGTGAGGATGAAGAGATTGAACTGAATAAAATTGATATTTCATGAAATTATTAGGCTTCTAAACCCAAATCTTAAGAAATCACCCTGTTGCTCTGAGAACAGCTGGGTCGGTTCACGATAGTTGCGGAGATACTCATTTTTTGTGAGGTTAGCTAGTGCTAAAGAGTGTCAGAACATCAACTCTCCCAATAAAGTGAGAAGATAAGCTCAATTTTTATGTAAATGGGGAATATTTTCATTTCTGAAACAAATTGAAAGCGATTGAGTATTTGCTTATCATTAGCTGAAGACCTGTTACCGAGAACAATGCGAAAGCGCGTTTTTTATGGAAAAGAGACTAACGCTGCTTTGCTTACTCGTCTATGGGCATTTAGGCCAATGAATAATTTTTTATATGTTTTATCTTGATGAAGGTACAGTAATAAATCGTGTTAGACAATTCAGTATAGAACTTCCTGAAGCGTGATATCTGAAATTACTGAATAGTAAAATATTTACATCAGAGGGATTTTTTAACTCAGTCCAGCGAACTCGCGCCGCCGCCTATTTGTGAAAAATGACTGAATCTCTCTGAGGGAAAGTTGACAAACAGAGAACAACATACTTTTTATGTGAATTCAGCCTTTTATGCTAATATAAATTGTGAAGAGAGCTAATGGAGAGAATACAAGCATGTTTGAAGAATTTCTTGCTCGAATTGAAAGTTCAATAACATTTAGCATGGACTCTCATCAGATAATAACTTTAAACGCGGGATTAAATTTTTTGTATCAACATTACAATCCTGCGACTGCCTAGAAAATTAATTACAATGTGATATTTCGGGTTGAATCCAATCTAATCTACTATTCATTCATCCTTTTTGTGTGTGTGTTCTTTTTTGTTTAAATTTTGCCTCAATGTCCTATTCAAAGAAAAATCGAGTTAGAACCCAACCTTTCATTTTTTCCTCTCCCACAGCCTTAAGTCTACCGTCTTTTATGTGAGCATCAGTTACTTTATTCAGATTTATCACAATTAGTGTCGAAGTATATTAAGAATATACTAAGTATCTACATGAGCACCAACAACAGTTAAGAATTATGTCAACATCCTTAATATTTTCAAACATGCATCATTGTCGTCGATTCTACTTCTCCTCGGCTGGCTTCTCCTTCTTTTGAAGCAATTCTTCGACTGCAGCGTCATCGACAGCTTCTCCCTCGGCCGGCTCAGGTTTTTTTACTATCACTTCGTTCTCATCCAACAATTCATCAGGTTTGACCTGCTGAAGGTCATTCTCAACATCCTCAAGGTTGTCTTCTGCCTTCTCCTCTTCAGCGTTTTTCTCATCAACTGCTTTTGATTTTCCAGACTTCTCTTTAACCACCTTTTCATTCTAATTGCAAGGTAAAATTCTGTAAGAATAAGATCTATGAATCTAAATTTACCTTGTATAGATTCACTTGGGCTCTCATCTCTGGGTTTTGTTCTAGCTCATCCATGAACTCCTCAAACGAGTCATCTTTTTTCTCTTTTTTGTCCTTCTTTTTCTGAAGTTCCGCTTCTTTCGGCAGCTGCTTTAGTTTCCAATTTCGCTTTGTTTTTTTGCGTTCAGGGTAAATCTTCTTCACTAAAATAACGTCTTCGAGGTTGCTAAGGTTCAAATTCCTCTCTTCCATACCACTGAACGTCATCGTGGTTAAATCATAGCCAATCACTGTATCACCCTCTTTTATTATATCTCCAAGATGAGTTTTCACATCGAACATCGTCATGTCAGAATTACGACCTACAGTAACACGTACAATCTGACTCTTCG
>ENA-UOTX01001347-UOTX01001347.1-compost-metagenome-genome-assembly--contig:-NODE-1347-length-19129-cov-23.242074_pt1 | contig 19129 bp, 18 predicted proteins | sample MGYA00238143_ERZ746982 | MGnify/ENA primary metagenome ERZ746982 (study PRJEB28758, sample SAMN06268862) | compost metagenome | isolation source: single cell | place: USA: California, Emeryville, Joint... | reverse complement strand
GATAGCAGCCAGCAGCAATACCTTTCGATCAACTTCATATAGCTCGGCTTTGGCCGAATAACACGTGGCTGTGTATTCTCTTTTTCTGACATCTGCGACCAAATCTGTTTCTCCGAAGATTTCTCCTGTTCCAAGTATCGCAACCTGAGAAGGAGATATATAATTATAATGAAGCAGTAATATTTACATGAATGTCATTCTTGAAGTTAATTTGCGATCTCCAAACCGCGTTTAACTTCTCAAGAGACTCTTTCCCATGAGTCGTGATTTTTGTGGTGTAAGGCATGAGCAAATTCCTTTCTTTTCTGTCAGAGTGCAAGTGCGTTCTCTTGGTTAACTACACAACATAATTGAATGCCTCAGATTGGAAATGATAAATCAAACCTCGATTTCTCCAGATCTAATAAAGAACAACGAGTTTGCCTCCTCTCCTTGTTTATAAATCTTCTCTCCCTTGCATAATTTTCTCACAACGTATCCACGTATAATTGCAGATAAACTCGCAATCGGCCAGGTCGCAACTAGCGGCACTTTCGAAAAAAACTCTAATTCAGCTTTATTTTTCGCTTCATAATGCTCTCCTATTGGGAAAATTAACAACGTTGATTACAACAGGGTCCTCTACCAAGTATTCTATTATAAGTAACTCCTGAAAGGGTAGCTAGGATGCATTCTTCTCTACACACCACAGTTGCGGTTCTGTTTCAGAGTATCAGCACACAGATAATAACAAAAAACGCATTTACCTCTCTTGTTGGGTATTTAAGGCAATCTCACCAAAGTAATTTGGAGCAAACAGAGTGGCCAAAAGTGTAAAATTTGGGTAGGTTGCCATCAGCGAGTTCTCTGTATAATACTCTCTATCCTTGTCTTTCGCAAGTGCAATATAGTCAGGTGCATCTGAATCTGTGTTCTCTTTGACCGGCTCTTTGGGCGGTGAGTCGTTCATATCAAGAATTCTGATAATGGCTTCTTTCTTCGGATTAAAATTGGAAGGCTGTTTGTTTTGAGCAGGCGAATGCGGGGATTCGCCTTCACCGTTAGTATTGGAATCAGAGCGAGGTGATTGTGTACCAGCCTCGGAGTTTTTGCTTTTTGCTTTAGTTTTTTTCTTCATAGCTCTCTGATCTTTAGCAATGACTTTTTCCATAGCGGATCTAGCTATAATGTAAACAGATCCTTTGAGAAGCATGTAAAAATTCCTTCCAGTCGCGCCTAATACCCATTTTTTAGGAGGAATTTGTAGCCGAAAGATGTAGAGATAGAATGGTCACCTGCTTCAAAAACTGCCTTGCCTTTGGGCACTTTCACCACACGGACCTCTCGAAGAATGATGTCTTGAAGCTTCTCGTCAACCAGCTCAAGCAAATCGTTGAAGTATGTGATATTTTTGAATGCAGCTCTCAAAAATGCTATTTCTTGTACGCTCCTTTTATATGCGTGAGCTTCAAGTATACTCTTCACGGCCTGAGGACAGTATGAGATAGAGAGAAGGCGAGAAAAGTACAGCTAAATCATCTTCATCAGCGAAACTCACTTGCTGTTTCTCTAATATGTTGGTCGGAATGTCGACTCGAGGATTATTATCCTGCATATTAAAAAGGCTTGAGTTTGCCTCTCAAAAAATAAAAAAAATTAATCACTATCAGCGGTTGTGTTTTTTGTTGTGTTCTAAATTCATTAAATAAAGTGGACACTGAGTAAATATGCATATTACTTGAAATTTATACTTTTCTCACAATGAAATATTTATTTCCCTTGAGCTATATCTCTCGCTCCAAATCATTTTACCTCGCTTCCTTATTAATTCTCACCATTCATCAATTTAAATAACTAATTACCTCTCTTAATCATTGAATTTTCAAAAAACTCTTGTGAGTTTAGCAGCGTGATTCTCCGCCGCTTCTCTAAAGACATCGTACAGAACTAAGCATAAAGAGCTACCGAAGCTTCTGTATACGTTCGTTAGGTTACCAGTGAAGAAAGCCCCCAAACCTTCATTCCGTGCTATCTTGAGTGTGCAATCCATCCAGCCGCTGTATTGCTTCCCAACTTTTCCACTCTGCATCATGAGTCTTCGTTTCACTGTGTCTGTTGGGTAAGCAAACGTTTCAGATGAGATAACGACCGCCTGAGCGAAAGCGAATTTTGTCCAGAAAGACATTCCTTTCTCATCGAATAGGAGGGCTTTGCCGGTATCATACATACCGAAGTACAGCCCTCGATAAATAAAGATACCAAGCAGAGCAGGGGCAAAGCCTTGATACAATCCTAATGGGCCATCGAAAGTCAGGATCTTCTTCATGCAATCGAAAAGGCCTTTGAATTCTCTCTCATTGTGTCTTCTTCCAATATCAACGCCGAGTCTGGTTCGAGCAAAATCGAGCGGGTAGAGAATCAATGTCGTGATAGAGCCCGCAAGACCACCGGTCAAGATGTTTTCGGCAAAGAACCTGATTGGAGCTTGCTCTTTTTTGCTCGTGATCAGTCTTTTTCCCAAAGCCTCTTTGAAAGAGAAATTAAGAGCCTGAGTTGGGAAATACCTCAGGATATTGACTCCATTCCCTCGCCAGAACGAAAGAACACCTTCTTCACGTAAGGTTCGTATGAAACAATCTGTGATTCCTCGGTATGGTCTGATGACTCGATCATTGGCTATTTGTGTTTGAAGGAGGAGTTTAACTCTTTCCATAGGAGCGGCGATTGTTTTGGCAATCATACCAGCAAATCCGCCGCTCAAAAAACTCAAAACGAATGAAGGTTGTAGGACCTGTGCTCTTTCAGTCATTTCGCTCCTTGTCAATTAAATAGTATTTTTGATTCCAATAAGAAAACAGCAATTTAAATAGATCATCATTGATTCTAATCGGAATCTACCGGATTAAGAAGCACAACTTAGAATCTTTCTTAGAAGAGATTCAAATTTCGAATGAATCGTTGATTTCCTGGTAATTCAGACAAGTAATAATTTGACTCGTTCGCCTTCTTGCGTTAAAACGGGGAAGGCGTTAAGGAAGCATGAAATCTAACGGATTCGAACAGATTTTGCAAAAGGTAGATTAGACTCGAGAATCACGAAGAGTTTTCAGTAATAATATAATCGCTTTCCTAACTTTGCTGGAAGATTTAAGCATGGTCATATGCGAACTTGGGCTGCTTGAGGATTGGTGCATAATAGAGAATTATGTAAGCTAGCTTTTCTTCGGTGCTGCGCCTAAAAAATCCTGGATTTCGTATATCTCGAACTGTTCACCTATGAAAGTTCTGATTCTCTCAAATATTGGAATATTCGAAACTGAATTGAGGAATTGAAATAAATGAGTTGGCTTCCAAAATGCTACTCTTACAGAATCCGCTTTTAAATAATTCCTATCTAGTTTGAACTTCTATAGTTTTGAGAATTTTCCAGAAAGCTAATAAATGGAATATTCGACCTACAATTCTGCTGATTCGAATGTACGAAATGGTGGTACAGTAGTCAAAACAATAATGCTTTCCTTCCATCCTTTGCTCTGATCTGCGCCACATTATTAACACAGAACAGACTAAAATTTCAAAGCAGCTTCAACAAATTCCACCAAGCTGATATAGAAGTGTATTCTGGATGCAGCAAATTTGACTGTTAGTCCTTAGAAATAGCCGTATTGAATAAAAAAAATTGTGGATGCTTCAATAACAAAAACTAGGAATTGATTACGCACTTCGAGATACTAAAATAAGCAATTTGAAGTACATATGATATCGTGTTAACTCAGATTAGATGGAATGCTAAGAGTCACTTTACGAAATAAAAGAATTTATTTAAAACTTCACAATCAAAATGAACGCTCCTGCTAAACCCAAGCAAATTAAAGTCTGTCTTCTTGGCAGTTCTGGCGTCGGAAAAAGCAGCATACTGAAACGATTTGTCATGAATGATTTCGAAGAGCACGAGCCTACCACTCTTGGAGCTGCCTTTCAAGATAAAAATTTCGATTACAAAGGAACCACGTACAAATTTCAGATTTGGGATACTGCCGGCCAGGAGAAATACGCGCCTCTTGCTCATATGTACTACCGTGACGCGAAAATAGCCATTCTGATTTATGACATCACGAATAGAGATTCGTTTACAACTTTAAAGGATTGGTACAAAGAATTAATGGAAAAGGGACCGAAAAACTTGCTAATCTGTGTTATTGGAAACAAAAGCGATTTGGAGGATCAAGCCGAGGTGGACTCGAGCACTGCACGATCTTATGCAAAGAGTATTAATGCGACTTTTAAATTAACCAGCGCGAAGGAAAACCGCGGAATTAGCGAATTGTTCACTAAATTATGTGAGGAGTTGGAAAATAAAGAGGCTGAGTTGATTCTGAACTCTCAAGTAAAAGGGAGCATGCTGACAGACAAGTCAAAAGGCCTTGATAATGACAAATCTGACAGGTGTCCGTGCTAAATAGTATGATGGGAGACTCGAATTTTTCTGATCACACACAACATCATATCACTTTCTGTGTCCCAAAGAAGCCACGTTTTATTTTTTCAACGTCATTTTAAATATGTATTCAGTGCCTACATTGAATGTCATTCCTTCAGAAAATCGATCCGTTTTCGATATTATTTTGTCCGTAAATTGCACTTTGAACCTAAAGGCCAACATTATTCCAGATCCTCATATCGATATCCAAAATCCTGTTTCCTCTCTACAGCTTCATACCTGCACTACCTAAATGAAAAAAAATTATATTCATTTATTTAACAGCCTGATAGATATCTCATCCCACACGTCTGCAGACTCTCTGATGCATTCGATGTATTAGTTTGTCCTGTTGGTCTGTTTGGACAACTCTGTAATGAGAAATAACAGTCAGGTCTTTTTCTAAAGTGAAGAGAATTTCAGTTTATTTGAGGTCATATTAATGATTGATCGATGTTATAAATGTAAGAAATGATAGTAAAAGTGACTCGTTAAGAAAAATTGAAATTGAAAAAACTGTAAGTGATCAAAAAAGACAGTAATATTCATAAAATTTGATAAAATATCCTTATTCATAGTACTGCTTAGAAAAGTTCCTTTTTCTTTTTGATTTTATTGAACGGTAAAAAAGATTAGAGTAGTTGCCTATTTGTTTCAATCAACAAACAAGCATATTCCTGGATTCTCCTTCCTTCCTCGCTTTAGAGGAAGACTTCGAATTCAGTTTGATTTTCTTTCCAATTTAATCGTTAAACTCCTAAGAGTCGTATAAATGCTCTCAAACTTTTCCAATATAGCTGCGTGCTGCTTAGCCAACTCCTCAATTCGAGGTTGCTGCTTTAACTTGATTGTTTTAACGATCGCTTGGTCCAAATTCTTGCAAATATTTAGCGCCGCCTCGTGCTCGATATCACTATCTCCAACGCAGATAATGTTAGTTGGAACTGAAGGCTGAAGAATCTCCTTCAGATCCAGAAACGACTCGAATTTCCATTGTCTTTGGTCCTTTGGGTAGAGACTCTCGTAATCCTCTCTTGCAGATATGACGAGGATTCTATTAGTATTTATCAATTCATGAGTTATAGGTAGGTAGGTTTTGCTGCTATTTTCGACCCATTCTTTCATCGCATTCGTTACAATGAACGCGATACCTACACGTAGTGACTTTTGAAGGAGCCGGGATACAAGTTTATCCAATTTATGCAGAGAGGCTCTAATGTGGGAGTCATTCTGAAGTTTGCTCGGATCCATGCTACAAATGAAGCTCGTTGGGAAGAGTGTGTCATCCCAATCGAAAATGAGTAGTGTTTGATGAGGTCTGTGCCTTTTGTGAGGCTGGATGATATTCATCGCTGTGAGTCTATCGATGTAATTCTTTCGGAAATCTTCTTCTCTTCTCTGAGGGAAGGATTCGTTTTCAAAGGACTGGACATTTGGTGAGTCCGAGGCTAATTCATTGGCTGAGTTTGGAGTTTCTAAACTTTTGAGAAATTGTTGGTTACTCTCAGGAGACTTTGAAAGAGGTGAAGAAGTGTCTGTGGAAAGTTTCTCGTCGTCGTCAAGGGTAGGGAAAGATTGAGTGTAGTTAGTGCTTTCGTTGGATTGAAAGAGAGTACAGTCGAGTTCTTCAGAGGCTCTGAGCTTGTCCATTGTGTTCCAAAATATTAATTCTTAAGCAAGTGAGATTCCTAGTTGTTCCGGATTTAATTGAGTTAACGTATTAAAAAATGATATTGAAAGTAATTTAGAAATACAAGAAAGAGTCGACTTGAGCGTCGCATTGGGATTAAGATTCCAATGTTGCTCATTATTGGGAGGTTCTTTTACAAACCGTTAATTCTGGCCCTCAAGCTAGATTCAAAGATACTCTCAAACTTCCTACATAGAATTACTTAGAAAATGTTATGTCAGTAATAATTTCCGTTCGACGAGTAAGAACGATTCTAGAGCACTTCAATCTCATAGAGGAGCAGGCTTGAGGATATAATGGTATATAAATTTTATATATCTATATTAAAATCTTGATTCTTTGACTCAAGAAAAATAAGAGAAAAAGCCCTTACTCAGATAATAATTAAATAACAACTTAGATTCTTATCTCGTCTCTCCTGCTTGCTCTTCTAAATGCAAAAGTCTTTGATAAGTTCAGTCATGTGAATTTTTTGTCAGGCAAGTAGTATGTTCAGAAGGAATTTTGGCATAGAAGCCCGAAGTTGAGAAAGTATTGGCAAACTTCCACGGAACAACATATCGTCATAATTGAATAGCGTGTGCGGCGTTTCTCGTAAATAGAAATGTATCTCCAGAAGGATTGCTGCTAGAATTGTTTGAGATGCTAAAATACACGTATCTAGTTTCGCTAATAACATAGAATGACATATATGAGTGTATAAGTAGCCACCTTTATGCTAATAAAAGAGAAAAATGTGTTGAGCTTACAGGGATATAAAATTTACGATTCGAGTTCCTGTGTTTCTAGATATTTTACAAAAGTTTTTTTACAAGACGTGACTCAGCATAAAATCAACATGCTTTTTACAAACCCTAAGAAAAGTAGATGTATCTTATCTTCCTCAGATTAACAGGCAAGTCAATCCTACTAAAATTATGATGAAAGGGTAGCATGTACTTGAGAAATCTTATGTCGTTTTAGGCTCGCAGAGATAGAGGAAAAGTAAGAATACCCGTTATCAATAGTTGCCCTAACATACCCAACACTAATTTTGATATTACCACGATGATCCTACGTCAACAGATGCTTGATCAACGATCGGAGCTGACCTCATGAACGCCATGCCTTATTTGCAATTCAATCAATGTGCTAAAATTCCTCACATTTAATCCTCAGCAATAAAATAGAATTATAAAATCTTTCTAAATGGATGCAGACAAGAAAATCAAGAAGGAGTTCAGATTTCAGGTTTTCGAGAATGAGGTCATCATCGAACCCCTCAGCGGAAAACATGAGCTTACAATAATCTGGCTGCATCATCTATACAGGAACGCAGCTGATCTTTCTATCTTTTTTATGCATGGAGTTTCATTAGAACTGGAAGTAAGCTCCCTTTCTATTTACCTTTTCCTCACTCACAACCCTTTCTCAGAACGTCAGAATCGTCCTCCCTCAGGCTCCGGTGAGAGTTATCTCAGCTGACAATAACCAAAAGCTAGTTCCTTCTTGGTTCGATGTGATGAGGCGGAGCTTTGACAGACCGCATGAAGAAATCATCAACGCTAAAGATTTAAAAGAATCTTCTGCAGATATACAAAAAATAATCGATAGAGAGGTGAAATTTCTAAACGGAGACGGCCGAAAAGTGTTTCTTGGTGGATTTGCACAAGGATCCGCCATGGCGCTGACAGCTGGCTTAGAATCAAAGGAAAAACTTGGCGGAATTTTCGCGGTTCATGGATACTACCTTTCTCTGACGGAGATAAACGAAGCGAATAAAGAGACCCCTGTTCTCGTCCTTCTCGGCAAAAAACCTCCGTTCAGACCTTGGGATAAGCCTGATGGATTTTATCCGATGTTTGAGAAAACATTTGAGGGCTTAAAAACAATTAAGAGTGTGAACACAATGGTTGAGGTTGTGGACCAAGATGTTTACTATGACCAAGAATTCATTCAAAAGAAACTTGTTCAGTTTGTAAAATCGTCATCCAAACTCTAAACAATCAGGAGCAATGAATACAATTAAATGGGCAATGCTCATGCATTTCAACAGAATAAACTATAAGATGTGAATGATCTAGACTCGTGTGATTTTCGCAAAGAAGTAACGAATTTTTTCTGATCGATAGAAATTGGCTCCCAATTTTCAATATGTTGAGACTATTTTACCTTAGTGCAGCAAAATCCGCAAGAAATGCTGTTGGTAACTTTATAACAAACTATCATGTCTCGAAGTAAGCAAAGTTCATGATCGAATGGTTTCTAAACTACTTCTTGCTTAAGCAACTAAGCAATGAATAAAATTGCTGATAGTATTATGCAGAGTATGTTACTGTTATTATATAAGACCTCGAAAATCTCTTTTTCATCATAGATTTTATCAGCGAAATCTGAAATCTGAGATCTAAAAGTCTGTTTTGATATTGATTGCTTTTGATTATTTCTAATTAAAATAAAGCTAAATACTATTATCAACAGTAACAACGGTATTTTATTTTCAAAAGCGGACTCTAACTATAAAGAAAGTGCTCTGACAAGACCAATATGGAGTTTGATTTTCTCAATCAAATCATCACCACCAGTGTAGGCTCGCTATTCAAGCCTATAACACCTAAATTGCAGAAAAGGGAAGCCGTGACCCTTTCCGAAACTCCTACTCTTCAATTTACCAAGAACGTTAAACCACAAACCTCTACGTCTCTCAACGCTTCGATCACCTCTACCTCAGATCTCGGAAAGAAGTCTCGAGATAATTCAATGAGCGGCGCTGACCTTCGATCTCTCATGGAATCAAGTCTCAATATCTCTCGTGAAGATCAAAATAGCTTTAAATCTCCGGTTCAAACCCTCCAAAAAAGCGTCGAGATAGGACGAACGCCACTCATCACAGCTGAAAACACTCGTCCGTTGTCAAGAAACTCATCTACCACCAAATCAATTGAGAGTCTTCAACTCTCAGTTCAATCAAGCACGGCATCTTTGGCATCTGTGGACACAAAGCTTACACCATCCCTCACTGAGAGCAAAGATTTCAAGCAACAACTCAAAATCACTCAAATGGAGGATCTTCAGACCAAACAAACGAAGCCGTTGCAACAGCTGTCTGTAGAAGCATGGGTCGCAATAGAAGGACCGAAAAAATTAGAAGAGTCACTAAAAAGACTAAAGCTTGATATAGTGAGTATAAGTAAGATTAACCTTGAAGAACTTTCATTAGAAGCCTTGCAGGCGCAAAAGCGAGCTGTGAAAAACGAATTGAAAGCCTATGATTCCAGTTTCTATGCAGCTTTCAAGAAGCAGCCAGAAAGAAGAGAAAAGGAAGTCATGAGGCCTCTGTACGTTTACTACAAGAAGTTGAAGCAACACATGGCCAAGCCTAAGCCGAAGGAAGTAGAGACCAAATCACCAAACATGAACCCTCATTTTTCAACGGTAAGAAGTACAGGGCAGCTCTCAGAAGGCTCATTAAACAGGCAGCATCAACAGCAACTATTTAGCTCATTGAAAAATGAGAATCTGCTAGGTTCGAACTCTCACACATTGGCTCATCAAAACAGCAAAGGACCGTCGAAAGAAAACGTCATAACGTCGCCTATCATTTTCGGGTCGAAGCAAAGTGGGCAAAGTATCGGCAGTACTGGAACGCTCAATTATAAGTCGAATCAAGTCGAAAGTTCCAATAGTAAGCTTGAAGAATTGAAGGCAGAAAGAAACCGGCTAAGAGAGAAATTGCATAAATATCAGGCTGAATTTACGAAGAATCATAATCGAAAAATCCGCTATCATAAGGATATAGAGCCAATTGAGGAAGAATATAAGCGCTACAAGAATATCAAAAGCGAGATCGCAAGACTCGAGGGCGCCGTCCAGAATCAGTTCAAGTGAATGTACGTTTAAAGTTTATAGATGGATAGATAGACTCTCTAGTTTGTTCTTAAACATTCTTAAACATTCATTTTTTCGATTGCTTGCTTTTAATTATTAAAAATCTATTTCACATGATAGCTAGCTTTGTGGATCTCTTATATACCAGTACACAGACAGACTGATTTGCTATGTTAAATATAATAACGTATCAATTGCAATAAATTTCTCTGTTTGATGAATTCCAAATATCTCATGATTTCAAGTTACTAATCTATCAAATTTTCTCCTAAGTAGTGGTTCATGGATAAGGTTTATAGTATAATGGATCATCTCATAGGAGTTTACTCGATAAGTCTTTTGGAAAATATAATGTAGTGAGCTGGAATATCCAGCCCCGTGCCCTTATGAAAATACATAATTTCTAATTAAAAAAAAGAGCAGAATCATGTACTACAAAATCAAAAAGATGGATATACAATGGCTTAGTCTGTTATATAATGAAATTTATTGGTTCACGAAGCAGTTAGGACAGACAATCTCATCGATATCTTTCTCATATCTACAAAACTGTAAGACTAGAACTAACCATGGAAATTTACCTTGTTTGCGTGCATATCCGACAAACCACCTCCTGGCACTGCCCACACATAATCCTGCATTTCTCACAAAGAGGTTTCTTGCAATAAACACAGGCGACCGAGGTGCTCATCATCTCGTTATTCAGATCTGCCAAACACCCATTACATAAGTTGAGCTTCTTCTGCGATGAAATATCTTGGCTAAAATTGAATGCAATTGAACCAGCCATCATGCTATTAGCGTTTTGGCTCAGCCTCTTCTTTGTCACCTCTAATTTCTCAGCATTAAGAGTTCAAGTGATTGAATTGATTCATGTAGGTTACCAAAAATGGACATCTGGCTCTCTAAAATCCTTTTCGAGTTAAGATCTTGACTCATGTATTTCATGCCAGTTATTGATTTTCCCTCCTCAATCATTGAAGTATTAGAATCTTCGATATCAAACTCAAATCTTTGTGAAGGGGTTTCGTCGAGCATCTTCTGGCTCATCGCATGCATGTTCGTCATCTTCGAGATGAGCGTATAGTTCTCCTCAATGTATGGGTTCTTTCTGATCATCTTTCTGTTCTTTCAGATTTGTCGATGGTGCAATGTTATATAATTATCCTACAATAAATCCAACAGAAATTTTTTAGGCGGTTCTAACGATCTAGATTACTAATTTTTTAAAAAGGATTTTGCTAAATGTTCGGTCCTTTAAATTAGACTAATCGAGAATATGATTTTACTGAGGTGAGAGGGGTGAATGTTTGAGTCCAAATAATTTTCTCTCTATTACTAGTTTATTTCTTTCAAGAGACAAACCAACTACAAGTAAACAAAGCATACTCATCATATGCAAATTTCAGAGGATGAAGCAGATTCTAGAGGGCTAGAAGCACTGCCTATTCCTCTCTTTGAATGTTGCTGGTTTAACTTAGTGGAGGGTAGTTTTCGGGATCAAGCTTAGTAATTTTCTCGATTTCTTCTTGTGTGCGTTGCTTTTTCTCATGGTGATATCCGCGTCTGGTATAGCCGCCTCTTCCTCTCCTATCTCCTCTATACTCTCTTCTTTCACCTCTGTATTCTTTCTTCTCGCCTTTTTCACCTCCTTCTTCGCCTTGGTCACCTTCCCCATATTTTCCTTCCGTTGTCTGATCGTACTTGCGATTATCTATTTATGTGAGATCAAGTCTGTTTAGCACACGAAGCGAAATGATATTCAATTACAATAATGAGGTCTGCCGCCACCTCGATAGTAGCCTGTATTACCTCTGTAGCCGCCTTTATCATAGCCTTGGTAGTATTGCCCTAGGAAATAATATTATAGAATTTCTCAACAAAATTACTTGGAAAATTGGTTGGTGGCATCATCATGTACATTTGCTGGTACTGAGGCGGGTAGTTATACATATTTTTTTGATAGTAGTTGCTCTGGTAAGGGTAGTAACCACCACCACCCATTCCCATGCTCATACCCATGCCCATTCCTCCTCGAGGCTTTGATGCGTCTAACAGCTCGATATAAGCGTTGCTGTCTTTAATGATACAATCAATTTGATTTTCCTATTTGAAAAATGAGAATTAAATCGATTCTCCAAAGAAGTTAATATAAAAGTAATGGCTTATTAGTTGTATACTCCAAGGTCTAGCTGTTTGGAACTGCCAACCTCTGGTTTGCAACAAGTTTGGGAAAATAATGAAAAAGTTGCACATTCATATAATTCAGCCGATTTTGAAATGAATGGGCAAAAAACAAAGCATACCTGGAATTTGGAATTCATGAGCTCTGAAAAAATTTTGATCGTGGAAGTTTCGTCTGGGAAAGTCAAAGACGCACACTCAGTTTTCTTGTCATAACTGAATTGATATTGCTTCAAAGTTTTAGACCAATAAGTGCCCTTATTCACTCAATAAATTGTTTTTACTTTAGTCTTCTCGTCTTTCTCGCAGAGACTATCAACGAACTTTTTGAATTCGGCCTCCTTCTGAGGAGGAATATTTTTCACTAATATTGTCTTCCTCTCACCTGTAGTTTTCAGTCTGATACACCTAATTTCAGGAAGATATTCGATATTTTTGCATTTCTGCAGAGCCTAATATGAGTATTATGACCTTTTTAGAGACTACTATTAAAAAGAAGCGTTACTGAATCAATTATTCTAGTGTCTTGGGTTATTTCATTGACACTTCTTTCTTTAAATATTGAGCTGATTTTGATTTCCATGTTGGAGCTGAGCCGATAGATGAGGTAGTTTTGAGCTTTTACATTTTCAAGTTCAAGCATTTTCTCCAGCTGATTCATCAATTTCATTAATATTCGAAAGAAGATCAATATCTTTCTTTACATGAGGAATCAGAATTGCTTCTATTTGAGCAGGATCTTCGCTATATTGAGTTGTCTCGCTCTGATGGTAGTTGAGAGGACAATTTTACGATTGAACGAGTTACTTGGTTGCCATATGAAGATGGAGCAATATTTTCGTCTAAAGTTGGTGGTGAGTAGCAAGAAATTCGTGAAATTACCTTTGGTTTCTTGGTTTTGAGCGTCGTTGGATTTGCTTTCCATTGAAAAGGAATTAATTTAGTAAGATCTTCTCCTGAAGCTTCCTTTGCTTCCCCTTTGAAATGATAGATCGAAGTATTTATTCGCTCAATTAATATATCTTAAAGGAACTATCGACTAAAACCTGTATATTTGTAAAATACGGATAAGATGCTTGGGCAAACCAGAGAAGGCAATTCCGCTCATGAAAGAGCATCCGACATTTGTAAGACGGTGATTTCTGCAGCAAATAACACTCTAAATGTTCCGATCTAAGTAAAATTTTACACTCAAAAACCCCATGAGTCAGGTGCGAAATATATTGTTATTGACAGAGCTGCCTTTATTTTCTCATCAGAGTATGGGCACTTTAGTCAGAGGAAATAAACCCTCAAAATATTAGCTGTAATTGATGTGATGATATTACTAGACCCATTTAATAGTACTAAAGATAACTGTGTAGTAAGATTCAAGTAGACTAGCGCTCTATGAATACATCTCAACTTCTCAACTGAAAAACGAACAATATGGCTGCCGTTTTTTGTGAAAAAACAAAGTAGAATTCTCGATTCTGTAGATATTTTTTTAAAAATCAGAAATAGTTGAAAATTTCGTGATTTTGTTATGATAAAAGTTGAAAACGTTGAAGAAGAGAAACTGGAATCGACACCAGATGATTCTGGCGTCCCCCTCGAGGAGCAAAAGCCTCACACCGAACCAAACGATCTACGACCGAAATACTGCCTTCCAAATTTCTATCCCAGCCAAAATTTGTTCGAGTTTGATGACGGAGTTATCATCGATAGCAAATTCGACTCTGGAAACCTTGCTGGTGCCAACAAAGTCGATAAATTTACAGTACTTGAGCTTTCCATTAGCTGATCCTAACATTAAGCTTGCGTAGTATGAGCTTTGGGTCGCTCCGGATGCTGGTGGCACTCAGAAAGAAACAAGCAATAAGTCCTGGTTTTATTATAGAGTGAAAGGGGTTCCAAAAGCTACAAAAGTGACGTTTATACTCAAAAACATGAATAACCAAGTATTTATCCCGAAAAATGAGATGGTTTAAATTTGAATGTTTTGTACAGTCGAAACTACTTAATGAAGGTCTGCGCTTTGTTTATAAATCTGAATCAGGGGCGACTTGGAATAGGATTGTAGATCCGGATTTTAAATATGTAAAATCTGAAGAATACTCAGTACTGACTTCGTGTGCTCTGTGTTTGGCAAATAGGGTGTCGTAAAGAAAAGTTTCGAAGTGACCTTCCATCACGTTTTCACCAACGAATCTGAAAAAGAATGGGTTTATTTTGCATATATTCAGCCCTGGAGCTATGAAGATGATCAGGTATTTCCTTAAATGAGATGTTTTACAAACAATTTCATTTTAGAATTATCTGGCAAATCTCGAGAAAGAATATAATGATCACGAACTTATTTATTTCAAAAGGGAGCTTCTCCTGATGACAAATGAAAACCGCCGCATGGAGCTCATTACAATTACTTCCAAATTTGATATACAGGAGAATTCTCGAGAAGAGTTAATCCCAGACCTCTTTCCAGGAGCAAAACCAGAAAGCCGACCGCATAAGTAATCACTCTTGAAAAATGGATTTGTTTCTTATTTTCTACCAATTGATATCTAGATTTGATCCGAAGAGCAAGAAATACGTTTTCATTTCATCAAGAGTGCATCCCGGTGAGGTCGGTGCCTCTTACATACTTCTCGGATTTCTCAGATTTATCCTCGATTCTAGCGATCCCAGAGCTGCGCTGGCTCGTGACCATTTTGTATTTTGTATTGTACCTATGTTGAATCCAGATGGCGTTGCTAGAGGTCATTACAGAGCAGATACTCGTGGCCAGAACCTCAATCGTTATTACACAGAACCATCTATCACAGACCAGCCAACGATTTACGCAGCTAAGAAAATAATAATGCAGCTTCATGAACAAGATAAATTGTTCATTTATATTGACCTTCACGCTCATGCATCGAAAAAAGGCTGCTTTTGTTTCGGAAACACAATGGATTTTCATTCACAAGTGGAAGCCCTGGTGTTCCCAAAGCTCTTATCAATGAACAGCGCTCTCTTCGAATATGAGGCCTGCGACTTCTCTGAGATGAATATTCGCGTTAATGAAAAAGACAATATCGCTGATAAGATGGGAGCGGGAAGAGTTGCAATTTATAAACAAACTGGATTGATAAGATGCTATACTCTCGAATGCAATTATAACTCGGGGACAATTAGAAACGTACTCACTGAGCCGACTGAACTTATAAAAGATGGGAAAGAAGAGGGTTTATTGAATTATTTGAAAGCTATTGTACCTATTGTATATTGATTAGAAAAAGAAGGCTCTATAAATATCGTTGATCTTGGAGCCATAGACTTCGGAAAGGTCGAATGCTTGGAAAGCTACACGATCGAAGGGCTCGCAGAGCTCGGTGAGGCAGTGGGCATCACTTTGCTTGATATGAAAGGAGTTAATCCGCTATCTCGACTGCATTCAAGTCCTTTTGGGACTATTCAGGTATTGGCTGAATACATTTGAAATAGAGTAATATCTGTCCGCATAGAACGTGAAATATCATATTGGTTTGAATCTATTGAAAAAGCTAAGGTTCAAGTCAGATCCTTATCTTAACAAGTTATTGAAACATGTAAATCTCAATACTGAAGCGTTCAAGCAGCTCGTGGACCAAAATATAAGAGTAATTTTCATCTGAGGAATAGCGATTGAATTTTCTTGAAAGCCAAATTTAGTTATACCCGTAGAGCCGAAGGTTGTCACTAAACCTGTTGTGAAAAAGATCGTTAAAAAGATCGTAAAGAAAGTTGTACCCAAGACAGGAGAGAAAGTTGAAGCTAATGACGAAAAGAAAAATGCCGTTGAACAATCGTAATTAAAAAAAAAAATTGTCGGTCAGCATAATATTTATAATCAAAAATAGTGAGCAGCCAGAAGTTCAAGAGAAAGATGGTAAAGAAGAAAGCAAACAGGAATAGAAGCTCTATCGTCTCACGGATCATTAATTAATCTCCCTCCTTTAGCATTGTATTAAAATGAGTCAAATACATCGAATTCGAAATTCATTGAATTAGATTCTGAAGGAATTTTTAAGTAATTTTTATGGGTTTTAAGATTCTTTAAAGGATGAGCTGCGTCGAAAACTCAGCATATAATTAATTTGAAACAAAACAGAGCTGGAAAAAATAAGAGTGTTCGCTGTCAAATGAACATAAAATACTTCATTAACTACATAAGAACCACAAAGTGCTATACCTACTTCCTGGGTGTGCAATTTGCCGTCGCTCTTTTCATAATTGCATGGGTATATTGCTCTCATTGAAATCGATCTAACTATTTGTTAGGTTTATCAAGATCTCAGAGCCTCGTAACATTATTTGAAACTTCTAGTGTGATTAACTAATGCTTATTCATGAAACGCAGAGCGGATTACGCCATCATTGCAGTGGAGTCGATCCTGATACTATTAATTAGTACCGAAATTGGCCTAAGGATGGTTGCTTTGCAAGAGGTACCGTTGACAATACTGATAAAACTCGAATTAATCTCTGCATTACGTTTGCTTAGACATTTTTCACGAATAAGTGGAATTCCATTGATTTTCTCATGCTGTTTGTGATCTTGTTCCTCTACTTTGGATTTCTCCTTCGAGAGACATTACAGTAAGACCTTCCAGCGAGAAAACGAATAATGTTTTGAATTCAGCCTCGGTGGCGAGGGCTTTGAAGAAGAAGAGTCCTGGGTGACAGTTATTCTATCTTTACGCTACATCTTACAAGTTGCCAGAATTTTGATTGCTCTGAAGCAGTAACCCGCTGAACTTGAGATTATATTAACACTGCATAATATCTCATAGGAGTCATGATATGAGGAGACCATCGATTGTTGAATTAGCAGAGATAGGAGACCTTCCTGAAGAAAAAAAGGAAAAGGAGAAGCCATCCATAATACTCGAACCAACAGCAATTACGGAACAGACTGTGGTATAAGTTCTCTAGATATCAGATCCAAACTTCATGACTTGAGCAAATGATTTGTAAATCGCCAAGTTATTTTGTTCTTTCCTCCCAAAGGGGAGCCAAAGTATTAGTTTACACTCAATTATAGTAAAACACCTTAGCTAAGTCGAGGCTAGCAAAATTTTCTCAGTAATTTGTATCAATACTCCATTTACATTTATTGAACTCTTCAAAACCATTGAAATCGATCGCTCCTTCATACATCAGAAAATAATAGTTATCCAGACAAACCAGCGTTCTTCTTTGTGCAGAGTTTGTTGTACTTCTTTAACTTTTTATAGAGATCAATTAATTGCTACTGGCTAAAGCTGGAAATTTTTTCAGGGCATTTGAAAAATTTATTGACAAAATATCTCCCGCTACGTACTTCGATTTTTTTTTTCATCTTTTCTTTAGAACCAGCTGGAAGTAGAGAGATATAGGAGATCAAGGAAACCTCCGAGGACTTCAGATATCCTTAGACACATTTAAATCTCTCATTATCGTTGCCATTGATCAAAATTGCCAGATTCTGCAGTTGCACGAAATTTGGCTCAGTTATAAAGAATTACATCTTCAAAAATTTTCAGTTGTTCGGTTTCGGGCGCTAGATCAGGCAAAAAACCCTAATTTGCCAACACAAAAAATCCAAATGCCCTAAAAAGCGTTCATGCCTAGCAACTTAGCGTTTTTTAAATTAATTTGGGTAGTTGAGGCATTTCTGGAAGAATTAGCCCATTCTTCCAGTATTTTGAATCTTTAATTAAATCGATAGATGCTTAGCGCTTATAATTTTTTCGTAAATCTTTTAAAAAGCCTCAAACATCCCCTTGATCCAATGGCGAGCAACTTTGACTACCTATTTTCTGAACTCAAGCGCAAAAGCCTCGGTGACCTTCAGAGAATGTGGCAAGAGTGTTCGGCCACCAACCTTTCCAGTGCAACCTCAAAATCAACGGACTCTTACTCCTTGTGCGAGAGAATTTCAGACGAGTACAGAGATCGAATTACGTTGGCACGCTGGAGAAGCGCTGACTCAAGCAACTTAAAATATCAGGACTCAATCGTCGCTTCTGACCGATAATCGAGTTTTCTCTATATATCTATACATACTTTTGAATATTTTAGCTAACCACCAACTCAAAAAAGATATAAAAATTTCATATATTGCTTCATTATTCGTAGCTCATTTACATAGATTGATAGTTCATACTATTCGATCAAAGTTGCAAAGAGTGAAAGTAATATTCACTTTGAAAGCTATGAGTCGTTCAACATACAATTTTTTTAAAAGGATACTTGATTAATTTTTAATTTTCGTTTAATTTTTTAAAATGCATTCTATTTTGGTTCAAGATTTGAATGCAGAGAACTGATGCTCATTATTTTTTTTATATGGGACCTAATCATCGCTTAAACAATATTGGGATCAAGTGAGGTCTTTTTTTATGAATTGTGGCTTGAAGACTAGCTGTGGCTGTTGTTTTGTGGATCTGAGCAAGAAATACTTTTTTCTCTCTTTTGATACAGATATTTAGATGTCATCTGAGATTTAAAGGAAAAGAGAATAATACAATAATGTATAGATTCTCAAATTTTCGATTTATTTTATATTATTCCTTCTGCTTAAGAAGTACCACTGAAGTCTCTGCACCGATTATAGAGCACTTCCTTCAAGCTATTTCTTTGAGTGGCATCACAGCACACTCTAAGACTGAGATGAAATAAAAGAAAAACACTTAGCTCGAGGAATTCAAATCATATCGGATTAGCTTTGTGGAAACGGTCTGTGTAAACTTAGTGAAATAAAAATGATAGTAGATAGCACCGGTGTGAGAGCCAGTTACGCAATTCATATGGCATTAAGTTATTTGGAGAGTGATTCATTTGAGGAAAGGTACGGCTCAGTGGTGAGGATTTTCGAAATAGTTACAGCATTAAGCTATCAACTGCATCTCCTCGGAGATTGTTTTCAGTCTTGAATTTTTTCAAGG
>ENA-UOTX01001346-UOTX01001346.1-compost-metagenome-genome-assembly--contig:-NODE-1346-length-19134-cov-14.148082_pt1 | contig 19134 bp, 14 predicted proteins | sample MGYA00238143_ERZ746982 | MGnify/ENA primary metagenome ERZ746982 (study PRJEB28758, sample SAMN06268862) | compost metagenome | isolation source: single cell | place: USA: California, Emeryville, Joint... | reverse complement strand
TGATGAGGTCTTCGCTCAAATGTTCGCGAAGCATTTCCAACATGAGAATGATGCAATTCAAAGGAGTTCTTAGCTCATGCGAGACAGACGCCATTAGCGTGTTTTTATAATTATCCGTTTCTTGCAGCCTGTTAATGAGGTCTCTTTCGGTAGTATCTTTGATAAGAATCAAAACACATGGCTTACCGTCTCTGAACGTCGGAGAAAGCTTAATTTCCAAAAGGCGCTCCTTCCCGTCCTCGCCTTTGAGTTTGCTATTGATTAAAATACAGCAGTCTTCCTCATCCAGCTTCAATTTGGTGTCATCTCGTTTAATTGTTTCATGCATTTTCTTCAAATCGATCAGAGTACTCGCGCTTTCCCTGCCTCTACTCGTCAACTTTCTGAAAAACCTCACAATCGCTGGCTCCTTCTTCGTTATCGTCTCTGCTAGTATAAAATTCGCGGACCCTGGCATATCATCTCTCAGACGATTCATCAGCGATTCGACTGTGGTGCGGATGTCTGAATGGGTTGTGTTATACGTTTTGAGGATTCTCGTTTTAGGTTTGGCCGGGGTTCGTAAAGTTATATTCACTGTTTTCGCCTTTCGAAGGTTGTATATGTCAGGGCTGGTGGGTCTTGGATGTTCAGCAGACTTTCTTGTGAAAATTTTGCCTGAGAGTCCAACTTTCTTTAGGATCCTTTGCGGTAAGGAGACCGTTTCTGAGGAAACGCGCGAGACCTCTTTACTCTCAATTTTCTGGTCCGGTTCTCCAATATTTTTCGCTCTATCGAACTTTTCAAGCTGCATAGCGTTTTTTTTCCGCGATTCATTGAGCAGTTCGATAGATTTCGGAGGCGTGACCTCTACATAGCTCGGAAAGTCTTTTTTCGAAACAGGATTGTCCTGGATCACCGAAGGAGTTGTTAAATGGTTATTTCCAGTCGGAATAGAGCCTCGTTTATTTCCCGCATGTATTTGAATGTTCAGCGTTACATTCTCAACTTCAGAGGTTTTATCTTTCGGTGTAGAATCCATTCTCGTTGGCCCAAGCTTCATCGCATCTGATCGCTTCTCATCTCCTTCAACGCGAGGCTTGTCAACGGACAAAAAATTTTTCGGCAGTCCAGCTGACCGAGGTGACTTATGGGACTGATTCAGCCGCTTATCACCGACTCCATAGGTCAAAATCACACTTTTGTCTTCAGTGTTGTCAGGATTATTGAAAGATTTAGAATGCTTTATGTTAATTAGCGCCGATCTCGACCGATCATCGTCGCCATTGCTTTTGTCCTCAAACTTTTCAGTTCGCCCCTGATAAAAGAGGTCATATGCGTCACCTCCAGGCACTTTCAGTTCTTCGGGTACACCGTCAGATCTGAAGCTATTGAATAGATGTCTTCCGTCCAGCCTGTCAACTTCGATCTGGAAAGAGTGCTTCAAGTCTTCCGCTTGAAATGTCTTTTTGAGGATCAAGCTCTTACCGTGGTTATAGTTATTTTTTGCGTTTTCAGCGGAGTCTTCAGGAATCTTATCGAGAGAAGAGTTAGATTTCACTGAGGGTTTATCCGCTTCCTTCCAAGCGTCTTTCTTAGCTTTTTCCGCTTTTTTTGCATCGATATTTACCAGTCCCAAAATGCACTCGACGATATTTTCCTCAGGACACCCGAGTATGCGCTTCATTGAGTCATTCACGTATTTGAGACTGAAATTTTCCATTAGAATAGCCACTCCTTCTGGCAGCAGGTCCAAAAACGTTTGATAAACTTCATCTTTTTGATGCTTTAGGTATATCTTCTTCAAAATCTGTCGACTAGCATTGCCTTCTGTCAGAAAAAACACTAAGGCGACTACCACCGTGATTACGGCGGGAACTACACAAACAAGTTCGTGGTATGTGATACGGACTATAAGAAGCAAGTTTGCGACAGTCAGGGCTGCGCTTCGCCAAATAGAGCTCGTTTCGAATCTGCAATATAAGGTGTTGAGTAGCATCAGCTCGAATAATATGGTAAATGATAATGTGACGAAGTAGCTGCTTTGGGTTTCAAAGTAGGGCAAAATCGCGATTTCCAGATTGACTGCTGTATATGCCAGTTGAAGTATTCCCCTCCAAAATCCACAGCTTTCAGCGCTCTTTGAAGGTTTCGATGCTAGTTTCATGAGGATCAATTGGAAAATGATAGCGCATGCAGATATGACGAGTTGAACAATACAATATTTCTCAATTCTGTTTTTTTTGCTAATATCTTTGAGTAGATCAAGCGCATTGTCTGAGCATAATACGACAAGTCCTTGGATGAAGATAGCAATGTAGACTGTGCTTGCTGCAACCAAAAAAGTTATTTTTTTGCCATTGAATTCTAATTTTTCATCTGATTTATAGACTTCTTCGAGACTTTGGGTTTGATTAGTTGCGTTCATTCCGAGATACCTTCTTCTATCACTGGAATTCGAATTTTGGCAAGCGAATATATTGGTTCTGCTTGACTATCCGGGATTGATTGCGTTCGTGAAGTTTCCGCAATCCAAGAGTTAATTTTAACAACTTTATTTAGTTAAATTCGAACTAAACAAAAATATTCTGCACGAACCGCTCAGAACATTCAAAGAATGCAAGAATTCAACAACTAGAATAGAAAGGATTTCCGGTGATATATGTTGAAGAAAAAGTACTAACCCCCTACAGGTGGAGCTATCTTGCTTCAATCTGAGCCCTATTTGAGATTGAGGCATCTTGGAAGAGATGCAATATGAGGTGTTAACTTTGTAATGCAACTAAACTAACTAATTAGATACATCTGTAAATTGTTCTACATGGGCTTTCTATTGAAAGTAAGCTACAACTGGAGGTCATTGACTACCACTCTATCATCTTTTCATCTTGTAAACAGTAATATCTCTTTTTGAACTAGTGCTTTAACCCTATTGGTTAGAGTTGATCCAGCCATGAGGAAATATGATGCGGCGGAGGCGGATGATGCTCAGTCGAACTGGGAGTCCGTTTCAAGATGGCTGGAAAAAAAACAAAAAAATTTCATTAAGCTCTAAATCATTCTACATAAGGAGGAGCTCTAATGGAACTAGGAAGTTGGCGAGCTTGAATAAGCTCTTTTCGAATATCTAACAACGGGTTAGGAGGGTCAGACTTACTTCTACCTGCTTCGCTTTAAGTTAATTTATAGCTTTTACCAGCTTGAATAAATAAAACTCCAGTAATTAAATTAAATCGGGTATCATGCGCGTTAAATTATTCATCAATTTTGTCAATTAAAAGTAGCTCCAACGAAGTCTCTGTATCGAGATACTTATGAGCGTTTTCGAATTTTGCAGCGAATTTGATACATTGGATGGAAACAATAATAATTTTGCTCATTTGTTGGTATTCTGGTGTTCAACAGCACCTGAAAGTTTTCATCTCCTTAGAATTCGCTGCTTTTTAGACTCAACCCTTGAGAATATCATATCTCAATAGATACTCTTCCTGCATATATATATTTTCAATGGATCCTGAGAGTCCATGAGACTTTACATTGTTGAATAAAATGAAATTCATCCTGCATTATTTTCTATCATGGCTTAAAGAGGCAACTGGAAGTGAAGAACTCTGATATAATGCAAAGAATCTATTGCTTTTATGGAGAATATTCCCATAAACACAGCTTATTATCATAAAAAGAGCAAGTCGCAAGACTCACTGGGCCTCCTGTCTCCGCATTATAGTATTGAAAATCTATGCCATAGCAAAGCGACTTGTGGGCGTTATATTCTTGAACGCATTCTGTGGAGAATAATTCAAGTGAAATAGAGCCACAAGAAAACGCACTTACCAAATTTGCCTTCGGAATTGACTTTAAGCAACTGAAAATTGTTGTACATCGTCGCGCAGCCAATCAGCTCTTTGCCATATGGATCAAATCTCGCACGCCAGACTCCTCCGCCGAGGTTCTTCTCGGCCATTGGTTGTAATTTCCTGATATCCCAGAGTCTGATGTTATCATCGTAGGATCCCGTAACGAATAAGTTCGGATCTTTAGGATCGAAGTTAATGTCGCATACTCCCATTTGATGCGCTCTTTTCAAAATTACGCTCGGTCTAACAACGAAGCAAAGTACTTTTTATTTTGGTTCGTGGTGATATCGTCTCCACACCTTAGATCATGCAAATTCAACTTAGCATCGTCACCGCCTATTTGTTGAATCCATTAGGGAAAGAAAACATTTCTTTGCTTTCCTGTAAAAAAGCAATTTTCGTTATTAGGCAGCCATTGAGCACACCAAATTGTAAATTCGTGCTTGCACGTAAAGCTCTTCGTGCTGATAGTATCTGATAGGTTTAAGTACGCATATTTCCATGGATTTAATACTGAAATTTGCGTCCTTTTCAATGTAGTTGACTCTAGATATGTCGTCTGTCACAAGAAAATAATTCTTTTCGCTAGCAAGTAACAAGGAGCGATGATGAGCATTTCGATAACAAAGAGACGATTACTCTTTAAAAAGATGATCAACGTACAAATTTTTTCCTTTCTCTGAAAGAATGTCTTCGCTCACCGTAGTCACTTTGTCTAAATAACGCATAAGCTGCTACCCACAAGACTCATTGCTTTACAGCCATCGTCTTTGTTTAAAGAGAGGATTTGAAAGCTGGGACTCGCATACACAACAGCAAAGACAGGCTGCTTTTGATATTTTTGTTTGAGCCACCGTGCGTCAAAGATTCCAGTCTCTTCTGTTTCAGCCTTCAGATCCAGTTTCCTTTGTTTTCGTCAATTAATAGTTTCATAGTAAATGTCACCTATTAGAGCAGTCATATAGCAAGTAGCCTCCGTTAACCTTTTGGGTTTCTACCTCCAGTTGATACTTGCATACCAAAAGCACGTTGAAATCCTCGCTGAAAGGACAGAAGGACGTACAGTCGATATTGAGTTTAGTTTCTAATGTATCTAGTTCTTTGATCTCAGATTTGGATACCATTTTGCGCAATAAAATTTACAAATTTCAGCTTTATGTCGTATTGACAGATAGTATAATCAATAGAACAAGATGATTGTTAATCAGACAAACAACATGAAAGTTAAGATTTTTATCAAAAAAACCTACGACTCAGAAGAACTCCTAAAAGATTAAGCAAGGAAGTAGTGTATAAATTTTCAATCACGTGCAGAGGGAGATTCGGCCTCAAAAAATCATTTATTTAATAGGCCTTCTATTATTAGTAAAGATATACAATATGCAAGGTCTTCGTTTCCTTCGATGACCCTACTGATTTTCTTTTCAAAGGCTTCAAATGGATTTTCGTTGATCTCGTTGTCAGAGCGAGTCATCTCGTTGAGCTGATATAGGAATAATATTTTCAGGAATGAAATCATGAAAAAATTACTGTGGATACACAAATCTGCGCCGCTTGAGAAATCGTTTTCATGTCAAGTTTTTCTTCGAGAATGGGTTTAAACCCCTAAATAATTGATTATATTTACGGAAAGTTGAACTAAACATACGTGTTTCTCAAAATCGAGCTCTGGATCTCGGCTAAAGCTCGAGCTCTTCGTAGTTTTCGTATCCCCTTTGTCTTTGATAGCTTCTATGCCCTATAAAGCTAAAGTGTCTGAGCGTGTTCATTTTTATTGTACTTGCAAATCTTTGACTTTTGACCCTGATCCATCAATCTTCTTGAAGTCGTTATTCGGATCTAACCTCTCTTCCTGTACCTTGGATTTTGGTGTACTAGAGACGACCTGCTGCCTTCCAAGGGTGAGCTCCTGAACACTGTGCCGTTTGGTAGGAATTGGAGGAGATTCCTCTTGGATAGATTTATGTTCGTCTATTTTCGCAAGTTCTGGAGTCTGAGCTTCCATATTGGTATCAATTTGACCCTTAGGACTATTTGAACTAAACCATTTCATCTCGAATGCGCTTTGTTTGGTATTAGCTGTATATGGCTATGATATCAGTTGTTAGAAAAACATCATGAATTTATTGGAAATTACCCTCTTTCTTTCAATCCCTTCATCGCCACTCTCTAATTCTTCAATTTGTATTGTGAGCTTTCTTTTACTACTCTTGCTGCGATCACCCGAGACATTTACTGCTTTAGGAATTTCATCCTTCAAAAAGCTTTCATTTTCCTCTGGTTTCTTATTCAAACGCATCTCAATGACTTTAGCCAACTGCATATTAACCGACCCTCTCCTTTGTAGCTGCGGCTGAGGCTGAAGCTGAGTCAGTTTCTTTTCGAAGCTAACGTTACTCCGTGCTGGAGGAGTGACCGACCCCTTGCGAAATCTGATATTAACATTAATGCTGGCGTTTTCTTTCGAAACGTAAGAAACACTTTCGCCTATTTTTTCTCGCTTCAGAACAACCTTTTGCTTTACATTGGCACTCCTCCGAGGAGATTTATTTTCAGCACGAATCTCAGGCTTTTCGTATCGAACGATTTCAGAACGATTACTGCGACATGATTTGCTCTCTCCCGGAATCTCAGGAGATTTGCCAAGCACAGATTTTAGCCTTGAGAGCGCTTGCATGTGTTTTTGATTAGGGGAATTAACTGGAGAGACAGGTCGTGCATTATTTATGTTTGATTTAGGCAGCTGATTAATCCGTGGTTCCTTGGACGCAATCAAGTTAGTCTGGATGTTTTTACCGCTTGTAGAGTCGTGGTTAGGCGGCGAAACCGAGTATTTTGATTTGATTTGGGGTAGATTTAGACTTGGAGGTCCCTGTGCTTGTCGAATGTCTTGGCTTTCTCTTCGTTTGAAAGGATCGAAATTCAAAGGCTGAAATTGGATGTTAAACTGCTCTTTCTTCTTACTAATGGCTGGAGAAGAGCCTTTTTTATTTTCAATCCCCTGTTGCTTCGCAATCTCATCATGTCCCACCCGAGCATTTGTCGGACTGACTTCTCTTGGCGAATTCACATTGACTTTATATTTTGAAAAATCGAAAAAATCGTTCGACTCCAGCTCGTTCGAAATTCTTTCAGGTTGCTTTGGTTTTTCTTCTTGGAATTGCTTGCTAGACACTTCTTTTGGCATGGGCTTTTTATTGCTTGCGATCTGCCTTACTTCACAAAACTTTATTTCAGCCATCAGCAATTTCTTCATGTACTAATAAGTTCATAAATTGCACAAGAGTAATCAACCTGTTTATGGAGTATCGTGTGTGAGAACTCCTCTTTCATCAGTGTGTCAGCCATAAACGCTCTAATCCTAGCTTTTATCAAAGGCATTTCTAATATTGAATTAACCATTTGCTCAGCTCAACTTTAAAGAGGAAACTTTACTCAAAATCTGATTAATCGACGGCCTCTTCGCTGGATCCACAGACAGCAGGAGAGAAACCAAGTTTTTCAGGTCCTTTGAGTAATTCTGCGGAATAGGGCTATATTGTCCTTTGGTAATCTTCAACGCCAATTGCGGGATATTCGCTGCGTCAAAAGGTGGTTTCGATGTGCAAAGTTCATAAAGGATGACCCCAAGCGCCCAAATATCAGATTTAAAATTGTAAGGGTGGTTATCAACGATTTCTGGAGATAGATAGTACGGCGTTCCTATCATCGTCCGCGCATGGTCCAACGTCGAGTTCAATATCTTCGCGACTCCAAAGTCGCCGAGTTTAACAATGCCGGACTTCGTTAAAAAAATATTCTGGGCTTTCAGGTCACGGTGGAGTATCTTGCGATCATGCACATGCTTCAGACCCAAGCAAATCTGCGTGAACCAATCTAATATCTGCTCTTCTTGCAACGGTGAGAACCTCGCATTGATGATCTTCTTCGAGAGATCTCCACCTGAACAGGTAAGTAAGGGTAAATCGCGTTGAAGGTCATACCATCAGCATAATCCATTACAATGCAGAGCTTTCCGGCTTTCGTTTTGTAGACCTCGCGGAATCTAATGATATTTGGGTGGTTAAGCGCCTCGAGGATCTTGGCTTCTTTGATCGTCTCTCGTTTTTCAGATTCCGACATGAAGTTTAGATCAAGTTCTTTGATGACGCAAAGTGATCCATCGACGCAAGATTCGCATAGCAAAGCTTTTCCGTAAGAGCCTTCGCCGAGAACTTTGAGACGTTTGTATGTTTCGTTTTCTGCAAGAGACATAGCGACTCGGCCAGAGACACGATGAGTTTTTTTGAATTTTGATTGTGTATTCGATCAGATCGACTTTTTCCGAAGCTAGTATAATCATTACTGATTATCTTAAAATTTTATTTGGATGATCAAAAACGCGAAGATACTCATTATATTGCCTAATTATACAGTTTTCACAAATAAATCAGCAGGAAATAGACTCCATAAAGCATGCCTTGCCTTTGTTAGTGAATAAAAGCAACGAGATATCTTCTATCATCTCCCCTGGCATCTACTACTGAGCCACTAATTGATAAAACAAGCTTTTTGTTTGTTATAAATGCGTAGTATTTATAATCGTAAAAAATTTCATTATCAATTGGATATAGTTTTATATGAAATGCGATATATAATTGAGTTTCATGCTGAATAAATTAGTTTTTCTATCTACTAATGTCAAGATTAACCGAAAATCTGAGAAAAGTCTATTTCGGTCTTTGTGCCTGGCTTTTGTGAACTTCTTCCAGCGGATCTGTTGTATTTCTTTTTAATGTAATCGATCACCTCGAAGTAGCTTCCATTCAGAGTTCTAACGCATTAATTAGCTCATTTTCCAAGAAATCAAGAACCTGGCATTCTTCTGGAGCTTTAAAATCTTAACAGGGCCTGGACTCTGTGACATTCTGTCTAATAAATACAGGATCTAATGACAAAAGATTATTATTCTGTGTCAATGTAATAAATATTTACCTTCTCAATCGGATGAACTGAGTCGTTGTCCTCGAGTTCAGTGGCACAGAGGGCTAGCGCTTCTGTGAAAAGATTCTCGTCGATAACTTGATGGCTCATTTCCTCAGTCTGGGAGGCGCCACAGCTATTTCTGCCGTTGTTCTTTTGGTAAAGGACTGGATGCAGAGTTGCAAGGTTATAAAACAATTGCATCAGCTTTGCGCGAGAAAACATGTCTGGAAAAACCCCAAAATCTTTGCAGAACTTCATAAAGCAGTCGAAGCTCATGCACCCGGCTTGGTCAGCATAAAAACTGAAATAGGGATGGAGACTTGCTTTCAGCTTTGCTAACACATCCACCTAGATTAAGAGTAAACTTTCAGCAATGACAAAGATAATATTACAATTTGATTGTCGTTCAATAGCGACACTAAACGCTTGATTCCAGTGCTTCCATTAGCCTTGGCCTCTGTAGTTACATTAACATTCGCACTAGCTCTTGATAAATGAGCTTCGATGATATACGAAACTGCGACATCAAGGCTGAATTCTGGATACAGTTTCTCAGCTATTGCCTCGAGCGCCTTTAAGAATTGACTATAGTCCAGGAACTTCCCATGACTGAGCAAAAGCCTGCTTTCATCGTTGTTGAGTTTGGGCGATGTGAATGGGCTCTTTAGAACGTCAAAGTTTAGCTCAGAACCGCTTTTTTGAAGCATCTCTTTGTTGTTGCCAGACACTCTGATAAATATTAAATCAAAATCTGTAGTGCTCATGCCTCTCTTGAGATCTTCAATTTTTGCTGCTGGATTCGAAGTTCTAGGCATCTGGTTTCCTCCCCAGCTGCTTTGCTTGGCGTGATGGTTTAGCGGAGTTGTCCTGCCGTTAGTTCTTATCCCCGAAGCGTGTTGGCTATGGCCATTAGTGTTCTCTTGCAATAAATCTGCGTTCTTCAGCATTTTCAAGAATTTGATAGATTTTAGCTTGTAGTTGTTTGCATTGCCGTTTGTCGAGGCGTAATCTTGGAATAACTTGTACAAGAAGTTTCTTTTTCTTTCGAAAATTTCGTTGCAAACTCCCTCGTTGCTTGTTGGACGCATCACGCTGAATCTGTTTCCGAAGCTAGCATGCTGCGGAGAAGCAAAGCTAAGTGAACGTATAGCATTAGTGGCCTGAGGCGATCTTATTCCGATCTTGTTAATAAAACTCAATTCGCTTGGAGTCCTTCGAATCCTCGATTGTTGGTTTTCCAATGAGACTCTTTCAATGGGCTCTCCGACGCCTTGAGTCAGCTGTTGTAATTCAACGAACAGATTAGAAAACAAAGAAATTACTCTAAAATTTACTCTCTTTAATGATGATTTATTCAGGAGCAGTCTCGTGGTGTGGTTATGCGTCAAATTCAACTGCTTTTCGAAATTTACATACCCTGCAGAGAGCTCAAGTGTCTCAAGAAGACCTAACAGCTTTTCGCTATTACTTTGCTGCATGACCTCATTGCCATTTTCATTAGAGCCGCTTTTCGAGCCTCCAACAAGCGCTAATCGAGCAATATAAACCAAAAATCTCGCGAGAGTAAATTTATTGCCAGCGTCATGCTCTGTAATAACTGGTATTTCTGGATTATGCGCGAGCAGAGAAGGATCCGTCTCTAATACCTCGACATATAACGCATATGCAGTGCTATTTGTCAGAATTTTAGGACAGATCTCAAAGTCTTTCAAGAAGCTGCTTAAGCAATTATCAGTTTTATGCTTCAGCAGTTGCTGATGCTCAGAGTTCTCGCTTTTGATCTGATATTCGAAAGGGAAGTAGACTTGATGAATTTTTTGCAAGGTTGGCCGCACTTGATTCAGAACGTCAATCATCACCTGATCCAATGGCTCTTTAAACAATTTCTCATGATCTCCGACTTCAGTCTCTGCGCAGAGGCTCTCATACAATGGCTTCAAATGCATATCAAAGAGCTTCGTGAAGGCTTGCTTTGCGTCTTGATCAGGGTATTTGATCTGAGAGATATTCACCAGCATTGAGAGGAAAATATCAAATGGCATGTTTGGTTTGTTTTTGTTGTAGCGACAGAATAGTAGGTCAATGCTTGTTTTATCGAGCTGGTCGTTGTCTAAAATAACGGCGTCATGCATCAGTTTGTGGACTTTGTTGGCTTTGAGGTAATCTGAGTTCAAACGATCGCCAAAACTGGCGTAAAACATGAATATTTTCTTGACTATTGCTTTCATTTCTTCGCCTGCGCTCGGCTTGTTGGGAGTCAACTCAGCAAGAACCTTCCCTACCTTGACATATTGGGGTTGGCAGGCTGATTGAGGGATATTTTCTTTATTTGGCTTGTTTTCTTTGTTTTCGGAGCCATCGTCAGCGATTTCATAAGCCTTGAAAGGACTTTCTTGAGTGTATTTCGAAGCCGTGCTTCGGCCATTATTGACTGGAAATGCTTTTGAACTTGTTGTGGGTTTGGGTGTCTGCGCTTTAATCTGGCTCATTATGGATGATAGTTTGGATTTTCCGGAGTGCTGGAGATAGTTATTTATGAGTTGGCGCTCAGACTCGGAGAACGCAGTCTTTGGCTTGGTATTTGATCCGTCAAATTTCGACATTGAGGGAGTTTTTGCTGAAGAAATGAGTTAAATTGTGAGAAAAATAATGAGAGGAATTGCTCGCTTACCCAAGCTGCCAGCTCGGACTGGCTGACCATGTGACTGCTGGAGTCTGTTTTCTTGAAAGAACATCTGTGGCTAATTTACTAGTTTATTTGTTAAGAAATTTGAATTAAATAAAAAATAACAGCAATATTTTAGTCTCTCTCTAAGCGAATCCATACAATATGAGACAATTCGTTTCATAATGAAAATGAAAAATAATGATGCTCAAGAGGTCAAGATTTCAAATTGGACACTGTTCATACAATTTACATGGCTTTTTTCCTTCATCTGCAAAGAAAGAAAAATAAATAAATACCAATTGGTGAATTTTACTTCAAAGTTAATACTAATATCTCAAAACTTCTTCCCAAACCAAACGCAACATATAAAGGATATTAACAAATAACTATAACACCATCATACCAGCAAAAAGTTAGCTTATCTAATAAATCACTTTAATTTTCGCAGAATTTAGGCCAGACAGCCCTTTTTCAGAGATGGAAGAACCCGAAAACTAGGCTTCTTTAGTTGCATCTTCGGAGGTTTTCGATTCACATTTGCATTTTCCTTGTTCTCCCTTTGAACAATCGGTGACAAACGAACTTTGGGCTTCGACAGCGTGAACTGGTTGAGGTCAAGTTTATGCTTGGAGTTATTAGAGCCCAATTTGTGTGTACTCTTCACTTCTTGCTCTTTGGGACTATTCTGCGCGAAAGTATAAACCTCTTCTCTTTTTCTCTCTGCTCTTCTCTCTCTTATAGTACTCAATCCGCCCTCCGCATGCTTAAAACCAGGCGTCTTACATTCGTCATCATCATCTTCATTCTCTCCTTCTAATATACAAATAAGGATTATGCTCAGCAACTCACAATGTGCTATTACTTCTAGGACTGCCTATCGCATCGGTATCCTGCTCAATAATCGAGTACCCGGGAATAGAAAAACTTTTCTCCGTTGATTTCGATTGATTTGCGCATGAGTAATTCGTTGGTTCTGTAAAAAATCTTGAGTGAGCTGGTCCATGTGACTTTAAGTCCAATAGTTGAAGGTTACGATGCCTTTGGTTTTCCTTATCCATAACTCCCAATTGATCCATAGAACCTGAGTACAGCCTTCGTAGTGTTAGACCATCATCTTCAACTCCCCTATTAACAATATGCGACCGATCAGATGATTTGCTTTCGTTCAGTAGCGGAGCTAGCACGATTCGGTCTCTTATCCTGAAAGTTGGCTGACTCGATATATTTTTTAGCTCTCTTGTCAATGCGCTTTGTTGGAAGAAAAAGGAGCTTCTTGGCAGCGGTATTGGATGAAGCTCTAAAGGAAAAGTTGGCCTGTGTGTGCCTTCATCGCTCTCAGGACTTGCTCTTGATAAGATGGTAGTCGGTGCGAGTGATGTCTGGTTAACTTCAAAGAAATCTTGAGGAAACGCCCTGACGTTTTTCGGTAATAGGCTCTTGAGTCTCCGTTTCCGTGGGTTTAGATTGCCTGTGGAGATGGAGGATTGGGTTTCATTTAGGTACTCAGCAAAAAACATCTGTTTAATTTAGATTCAAAGATGCTGCTCTCTTAAATTTGAAAATAACTGATTAAGAGAATATAAACAAATTAATTTTTCAAAAGCAGAGCTATTACTGCGTACTTTCAGAGCTAAAAATAACAAATCGTTTTCTCCAGCTAAGTCACTCTTACAACACCAGCCACAGCCTCCTTCAAGAAACTGCCCCTATACGCTAAGAAAGCTCACTCGTCGTAGAGCTGCGAGCCTATTTACGTACAAATTATCAGTTCATTTTTGATTTGTAGTGGATCGAACACTCATTGACTAAGTTAGACTAATTGTCTTAAGAACTACTTCTATTTAGATTCTAATTAAATGTCTCTCTTAGACTTAGTTCCTTTAGACAAGTTCTGAATATATACGGAACGAACTTGAAAAATCAGAACTTTTACTTTAGTATGTAAAATATTTCATTTCGAGGCGATTTAAATAATTTAATTAGGCTTATTTAGCTTAACCCTGAAATATTTTTGTGAATGGCTATTAATCACCTTTGGGTATCAAGGAAGGTATCATTAAACGAAGACGCGAATTTTAGCTCAAGAATAGCAGGGGTAGCCTACTAAGCCAAAAACACCTTCATGCGATCAATCCCCCGCTCTTCTATTACACCTTCAAGTTTTTTTCATTCTATTCGTCAGGTTAGTCTGTTAGGTATACTCCCGTCTCCGTTTTATAGCCGTAGAACGCTTGAACCTATGTTGCCCCTTGATCTGATAGGAGGAATCCAAAGCTTCGAAATTGACTGCTTCGGAAGAAGATTGAGCTGGGATGCCACTTGGCTCTCTGATAATGAAGCAGAATGCATTCTCAACTAAGCAGAATTGAGAGCGTTCCCAACGCTTTAAAATCCTGCTTGATAAAACGCGATTTGTAAAAATTTAATAGCGCAGGGACACCTGAATTAGGATCAAGTTTATTCAAAATTAGCGATTTGATAAAGATCGAATTTATAGTTTATTCTATAAACTGTGAGGCAAGCTGTTTTAATTGGCAACTAAATATTATTAATCTCTCATTTTTTAACCTCACCGAAAACAGCTAACAAATGGGTTGTATCGTATCCCAGAGCCAGGGCGCGAGAGTCAAGTAACTAACTAAACAACAACCCTTTTCAGTATATATATCCTTTCGTTACCGCAGCTGATATTTTCTCGTTTATATTTTCAATAACCGAAATTTATTAGTTTCGCGCAAACTCCGAGAGGTAGACAGAGTTTGGATCTTGGGACCAAGGCACCAACCCTCAGAGCACCACAAGACGCAAGGCGATTCAGCCGCAGGAAGATCTCAGCTGATGGATATGACCGAAATATTGAGCAATTAGTAGTGGTTAGAATGGAGTCTATCTCCCGAAAGAACAAACCGAGGAAGAAAGGGGAACAGACGTTTGCTCTGCGGAGGGCTTCGACGATAGTAGGGATGAAGGACGGCTTTGGCAACGATTTTTCATTTAAAAACAGCATTGATTCATATCATGGTGGAGATCAGCACTCACAATCAAGCTCCAGACATCATTATGATAACTCAGTCGTGAATATCTCGCAAGAAATCAACAAAATGAATTCAATTGATCATGGCAATAGCAATAGCTTTGGAATCGGCTTGAAAAGGGCAATGACGCCATCATTTACTGGAAGGCCGTCTGGCTTTTTTCTTGAAAGGCATGATTCGCTGAGAAACCGACCCAGAGTAATGACGCCGCCTATTATGAGCAACCAGAGCATCACGAGCAATCAAAGTGGATATTTTGGAGGTGAAATACCAAAAAACCTCGAATTCGAAACTCAGCTTGCGCAGTTGCAAACCCAACGAGAATTCATTGTGTCAGATAGAAGGTTTAGTATAGGCTCACCTAAAAAATCGGCCGAACAGCAGATGTCGCAAATAGATCTTGGGTTTGGTATGCTCGATTCAAAACTCAGGAAGAGATCGACCTCAGAGTCACAGGCGACCTCTGAGCGTATGATGAATAAACAGCAGTCACCAACACATTTGGATTTGCATTTAGAAGCCGTGCAAGAGAATAGTTTCGATAATACAAGAGCCGGCTCGACAGTTTTTAGAGATGAACCAAAAGAAAAGGAGCATGCTGAGCAAAGACGTTCAGAAAAGAAATTAAGCATGCGAGCTCAGAGTCCTACTGCAATGCAATCAGCAACGCTTCATGTACCCGAGCAGCAGTTTCAAGCGAAACCAGTTGCGCTATTAGAGCCGCTTACAGTCAAAATCAGCCCTGAGCAGCATCCGAAATTAAACAGAAGCTCCAGCGGCAGCATTTCTGAAAGCCGATTGCAGTCAGTATCCACTCTTCCTGTCAGAGCGCTGCCTCTGCTTAAGCAAGAATCATCGGAGGGCGCAGTAGTAGCGACCACGAAATCCGCGGTGCAGACCGTAATCTCTCCGAAAACAGAGCTGAGCTCAATATTGAAGTCAGGCCGCTCACACAGCTCCAGCTTTCCAGCAAAGGACGGATTTGTGGACTTCAACCAAAGGCCGCATGGCAAAAAATTTTTCAATAGTTCTTCTCAATTGTCAGTGAAGGATAAATTCAAGCGTAATTTGCTAGATATTGTCAATGACGAAGATGATGACATATCCCCCATTATCTCTAGCAAATCGAAACCAGTTTCAACGATAGCTAAATCACTCTTCCCGGCTAAATTCCCTTCGGATGAAAAAGGGACTAAACTTGAAAAAAGCAAATTAGAAGCAGATAGGAAAAATCAAAAGGAAACAAGTGAAAACTCTCCATTGAAACCTCTAAGAGAGAACCATCGTGTTAAAGAAACCCAGCAGATTCCTCAGCTTATACACGCCAGATCAAAACCTGATAATTCAACGACACAGTCGGTGACTTTACCGCGGAAAGGAGTCGATAAAGTGAACAAAAACCTGTTGGCTCTCGCTCGAGATGACCATGTAGACCAAGAGTCGGTCCCGGCAGCGAATCAGCTTTTGAAAGTTGAAAAAACGCCGACTAACGAGCTTCTCGCCGTTTTTCCAACGATCCAGTCTAATGTAAGCAGCTTGAACAATTTGCGTCTTCCCGAGAACGATCATCTCCTCAGCAGTCGACTCGGTGTTGGCAGCAATCAAAATATTCAGAACCAGACACTGCTTACCGTCGCTACGCCAAACCATCTTAACGAAACTTCCTACAACCCTTCGTTTTATAATTTGGATGGTAATGTCACCGCGATGAATGTCTCGAATTACGTGTTTTACTACGATAATGAAGAAGTAGAGTATGATGAAGCGAAGGGGATGCTGACCTCTCGAAATCAAGATCAAAAAATTCTTACTGGAATTAACAACTCGCCATCTAACAGAAATTCAGGCTTGTCTCCTATGAACCAACAGCACCCAAGAATGAAGAGTATGGAGGAGAGAAGAGACTCTGTGTGGCCAGGACGCCAGATGCAACTAATGAGCAGCACGTCTCCAATGAACCGAAAGGACTCGGTGACGACGCAGACAAGTTCTCCTCTTCAATTTACAAAGAAAGAGTCTTTCACGAGCTGTTGCTCAGGTGGAATCCCGAATTTTGGAGACACCAATCAAACCATCGAAAGCCCAATTATGGGCAGACAGCAATCTGATAGTATTGAGGACCCTGCAGGAGGAGCCAGCCCACTGAATCTCAAAACGCTTATCCAGCCAGTCGATAACATTAAGCATAAACCCATCAGAATTTCTATTTTTCACCAAGGGGCTGATGGCGTGACTGAGACAGGAACAACAACTGTGACTACCATACAAGAGAACGACAATATTCCCACCACCACCGCAACAACAACGACAGTCACAAGTACCACAGGGAATACGCTAACACCAAATCAATATTGGAAAAGCAGACCAGCAGCCCTAGACACTGTTCAGCCTAGATTCAATAAATCCAAGAGCTGTGTCTTAAGCCCATTAGTTGAGACGGCAAACGAATCGCAGTACTCAGCCAGTCAAAAAATGGATGAATTTCAAACCGAGGGTCAAGGGTTGAAGGTTCCGACTGTGGGAGATGAAAAGAACTTGCTTTTGACTCCTCCTTCGTCTATTGCTGACTTGACTGCTACAATGCAGAGAAGGACGCTTTCAACTCCAAAATCACCAGCTCTCGTAGTTTTGAAGCGGACCCAAACGAATGTCATTGAAACAAGTAAGCTTGACAAAACCCGTGATGATGAAGGTCAGAAAAAGATAAACCAATATCTCCTCATTAAGGACATTGGAAGGTAGTTAATTTTATTATAATTATCACTTGATTAACGATTTACTGTATTAGAGGAGGATTCGGGAAAGTGAAACTCGCGCAGGATACCGGCACTAACCATTACTATGCAGTTAAGATCGCGAATAAAGCGAAATTGAAAAGAAATTTGTTCAGCAAACAGAAAAATGCAATGGGCTCTTTGGAAGCTGAAATCGCTATTATGAAAAAAATGGTAAGGAATCATTACATTTGAAATGAAACTAACAATCAAATAGGAGCATCCAAATATTGTGAAGCTATGGGAGGTTATCGATGACCCAAAAGAAGATAAGCTTTACCTCGTGATGGACTTGGTCAGGAAAGGAGCTGTGATGTCAAAATCCTATTGGAAGTACGAGAATAAAGAAATGCTCGACAAAAGCGATATCTCTGCTGCCGGCGATGCTTCAATGTTCAGCGACATGCCCACAGGAAAAAGAGTCTTAAGCGAAGAAAAGGCGCTGAAATATTTCCGCGAACTGATCTTAGGACTCGATTATTTACACAATCACGTGGGAGTAATCCATCGAGATATCAAGCCAGAAAATCTCCTGATCGATGAACGCGACTGTCTCAAGGTCTCAGATTTCGGGGTCTCGTTAATCATGGAAGACAACTCTGATCAGCTTAAGAATAACGCAGGCACGAAACTATTCCTTCCTCCTGAATCATTCGAAGGTAGTCGTGTTTTTCCCTTGAAATCGTAGACTTATACCTCCATAGGCAAAGCCTTCAGAGGAAAACCAGCTGATATCTGGGCTGCGGGAGCGACGCTGTACTTTTTCCTTACGGGGAAGCCTCCTTTCTTTGCGGCTACTCAAGGCGATTTGATGAAGAAAGTATTAAACGACGAGTAATGACGAATTTCCCTCGTTAGTTTTTATTGATTCGCTTTGCACCGAATAGGCCTGTTTTTCCAGAAACCATGAATAAAAAGATACAAGAAGTGATCCGAGGGTGTCTAAGGAAAGATCCTGAACAACGATACACGCTTCAGGAGATAATGGTAAAGCAATCGGCAGGCCGTCTTTTTCTAATGGGCTTTTTAGACGAGTGAATGGCTGACAGAAAATGGAGAATATACTGTTAAAAACGTGTATGAAGATGACGAAGAGTTCAAGCTTTCAGAGCAAGATATTCAAATTGCATTGTCGAAGCTGCATTTCAGAGCAGTTGTTAAGATTCACGCGAAATTCAAACGGCATTTGGATAGAACTAGAGATAATATCGAAAAACGAAGGATTTCTCGAATCAATAGCGGTGTTTATGCTGCAGGAAGATCCACCGACACAACGCCTACGAGGAAAAAAGAAGCTTCTGTAAGTAGAATGAATTTATTACAGGCGATCTGATTATGTTGGAAAGCCTGGTAGTATATATTTAGTCACCTTATTTTGATCATTTTTGTGTGAAATTAGTCCCTGTAATTCGCAGGTAACCAGTTATTAAATTTTTTCCCATTTTGTTCGTATCTCACTTTTTATTAAAGTCGTAAAATTTTCGATAAGTAAACTTGCAATGTTGCAGTTGACTACTAATTGATCTACGATACTGTAACAGCAGGAGTTGCTAGTTAGATTCGATTATTCATAAATTATTCAATTCGTTTCGTTGCCACAAAGAGCATTGTATCAAAACTAAGCATTACAGTACTGACAATTTTTTGATAACTATGCTACCTCATATCGCTTTGTCAACATGGAGTACAATCGGGTCTTCTAAAAGTCCCTTATTGCACGTCTAATTCAGAGTGTAGAGTCATGAATTTCATTTGATTTTGCTGCCATCAGAAGTTCTAAATATGAAAAAACTGTTTCTTAACACATCAAATTATGGAAATCCTACATAATATTTCAGATACACAATTAAATCAAG
>ENA-UOTX01001345-UOTX01001345.1-compost-metagenome-genome-assembly--contig:-NODE-1345-length-19150-cov-8.673780_pt1 | contig 19150 bp, 8 predicted proteins | sample MGYA00238143_ERZ746982 | MGnify/ENA primary metagenome ERZ746982 (study PRJEB28758, sample SAMN06268862) | compost metagenome | isolation source: single cell | place: USA: California, Emeryville, Joint... | reverse complement strand
GTTTTGTGTTTATTTCATTAATGTCGGATCTTCAAATTTATCAAAAAGAAATCATATGTGCAATTCAACAAGTGGTAACATGAGCAGGGTTTTCTGTGCTCGTTTGTCTTTAAGTGTCAAAGCGTTAAATTTCTCACAAGATTGTTCCACTTACAATCAATTCCTCCAAGTGCCGATTCTTCTCACTACATTTAATATCAGCTGTATATTTAATTCCGAGTATACCTCCATACGAAAGCTCACAGTCAGCCAAGTTTTGTAACTACAGGAAATATGCTTCAGACTTCTGTTAATCAATCACGAAATTATATATGATATCACATCAGAAATATTACTCACAAATCGATTCTTGATCAACCTAACATGAGCTATTAGAAAACCATTTAAGTTGCCTGATCCTGAATCAAACTCTCTTACATCTCACAACCTTTTCGAATCTAGATTATGTCAATTTAATCGACATTCTTTGAAAGCGGTGGATATAAATACCGATATATATGCCTCTTCTGCACATCATTCCGACTCCTCTAATGTTCAGCAAATCGTTTGTGGAAGCTGAATTATCGAGAGGCTTCTGAGATGTATCGAGAATCATGCAGATCGGAATTTTGATTTATCAGAACGCATCTGTTTCCTTATTTAAATTTTTAAAATTAGCATTAGCTCTACCAGTACTCTTAAGAGCGATTTATTTCGAAAAATCACAATTCTGATGGGTGTATTACTGCTAAAATTATTTGTACGCAAATAAATTTGAGAAAACTGATTATTTGTCGATGCCTTTTTAGATCGCTGCAACGGTTTTTTGATTAAGAATTAAAATAACTACGAACTCACACTAAAGATCTCGAATCACTAAATCCACAACTCCTCCAACTCCTCGCTTCATCATGGAATTCTTCTCTTCAGAAAGATCAAACACAGAATCCTTAAAGCAAGACGCCAAACAGCAGAACGGCAGATGGACCAAAGAAGAGCACCAAAGATTCGTTGAAGCGATTAAAATATACGGTAAAAGCTGGAAGAAGGTAGAAGAGTTTGTGGGTACACGAAGCGGAGCGCAAATCCGCTCTCATGCCCAAAAATTCTTCCTGAGACTGGAGAAGGAGCTCAAAACGAAGCAGACTGAACAGAAAGGAAATAAAAATAAAACGTTACTACAATCTCTCAGAAAATTCTCGGAAGCATCGATTTCTACCCACCAAGATGGTATAGATTACTCCTAATGACGTCATTAACGCCTTTTGATAGAAAATAACTCTGATTATGAGAAACCTGAAGATCAACTTAGAGAGAATCTTTCTCTTCATGAGAGCAAATCGCTTGAAAATTCAAAATCCGAAGAGGACATCCTTCCAATTACTGCAGAGGGAAGTCTGAAGGATGCTAATGTGAAGAAAAACATAAAAAACACTCAAGAAAACAGAAGCAAGGCGGTTCTGGAAGAAAAGAAAACTGAGTGCGCTAAGCCACTAAACTCAGACTTGCTTTCGAAGCTCTCCCCAAGCGATGGAGCATCCAATGAATTAATTTCACTTGTTAAATCACTACTACTGCTTAACGAGAGCAACTACTCTACTGAAACTACTACTTCAATTAAAACTCCAATACCTAAGAAAGCCTACCCACACCAATCGGTTTACTGCGATTTAATGTAAGAAAACAACCCCTTTGTTAAAATCTGACTTCTTTCTGGATTAGGAATTACTTCTCTAAATTCAACAAGACGGCTAAAAACTTAAAGCTTTCTGATTTTGTCGACTTCCCTGGCCACAAAACCCTGGATGATGCAGATTCATATGAATTCCCTCCAAGTGAGAAGAAGCTAAAACAATTGTAAATAATGATGAGGACCTCTATAAGGCCAGTAGGAACAGGAGCAAGCAAATACTGTTCTCTTACCCCTTACTATCGTAATGGGGTGGCCTATTATTTTCTTTTTCTTTACTAAATTTTGAAACTAATACTACTAGTCTTCACTCTATCTCAAAATTGGGTGTGTCAATATTATGAACCGCTGCCCTTCCTTTGTATAAAGTTACTGAATTTGTCGTTAGGATCTGATATGAATGAATATTCCATCACTATATATATAAAAATAATATGAAATTTGTGTATCAATTCTCCAACGTAATTTCTTTCTCGTGATCGTTGCTCTTTTTTTCTTTTACACTTCAAAAAAATTTTTTTTGAATCTTAGGAAAAAATCTTTTTAATGGTAATAGTGATATGATAGGATATTTGCAATATTGAGAGAATTATTTTCATAATTAAGGAATTTTTTAAAAGATTTATCTAATATGAAGATGATGAAAAGAACAAATAATGGATTCTATTTACAATAAACAATTGCAATTCTTGTTTGTGAAAACGAATACTTTCTATATGTGTCCAGAAAAATGCGTATGGCACTATTACCATTTACTTATTATTATATTATTAGTAAATTATTCTTTTCAACACAGTCTCTTCTTTGATCGTTTTCCTTTGGAAAACGACCTTTTTTCAGAGAACATCCATGTTTTTCCATATTATTTCACTTCCGCTTCTTCATTCCTTTGGTCAATGGGAATTTTGGTTAGCTTCTGCTTTCCTTTTGTTTGATCCAATTTTTCCATTTGCTTAGCTTGCAGAATATCTACTGATGTTCCACTCGTTTTCACCAAAGGCGACCTCGACGGGGACTGTGTCTCCCTGATACGCAATTCGAGCCAGAAAAAGTTCTCACCGACGATCCATTCCATGCCTTTCTTTGAATAAAACTCGTTTTCTTTTTCAAAGTACGCTTCGAGTCGCTTGATTGTGTCCTCTTCAAAGTTTGTAAACTTGGGTTTAAATGACATGCTCAATATAATAAGAGCCAATGTCGTCATACCAGAAGTTATCATTAATGCGAGACTCACATATACCAACCATTCGCCGTAGCGGTTCCCGCCGTAAGCTTTGATAGTGATCATGATCAGCGCGACGAACAGCACGAAAATAGAAAGAAGAAACACCCTCTTTGCCCGCACATTATAGGCTCTTTCCTCCTCTCGCTGCCTAATGCTCCATATTGTTTCGCAAATTTTGTGCGAGCCTTTCACAGTCGAATTGAATGTTTCTTTCGAAACATAAGGTTCAAGATACTCCTTTATATAGGCATCGAACCTGAAACCAAGGCCCTCATTGTTAGCTTTCACAATTATCCGAGAAGGTGTTGAGAGCGGGATTTTATCAAGAGATAACTGTATTTTTTCAGCGCGATTCAAGAAATTCTGGACTTCCAATTGTTTTTTCGACATGTTATTGAGGCTCATTTAAAACTCAAGAGATTTTTAATATAATTTGGAGCTGATTAAAAGATATATTAGATTTTGTGTTTGAAACAATCTAAGATTCGCATAATGCTTTTTACGGCAAGCCGGAGGAAAAATGCTCATTAGACTTCATTAAAACTCTCCTCTACTTTTGTGCAATAACTTTTTTCCCTTCAAAATATGGCTCTTAAGTGCCAAATTTGACATCACAAGAAAGCTTCTTGTCATATAGAATGTCTTTCGCATAGATGGACCTGAAAAACTGAGCTTTGAAGGCTGAAAATAATGTTAAATTGCGATATTTTGGGCTTTTGCTCTTTTTTTTGGCACATTGACCTGAAAGCTAAAAGGCATCTCTATTAAACAAACCTCAAGCATCAAGGTCCACGAATATGGATCTGCTATAGATAGGGACATAAATTAACCTTATCTTGCTAATTCCAATGAAGATGTCTTATGAAATAGACGACCTTTGCTGACTGACTGGGAGCGGGACAATTTATTGATTATTATTTGATCGAAGAACTTTTTGAGTAGTTTTTAAGTTGCTCATATTTCAAGTATTTTAGTAACTTTTGAAACTTACAAATTAAGAAAGAGTAATATGAAATATCAGTGATATTGAGTGGATGAGAAGTCACAATCGACATTTTTCATGAAACCAGTGAATAAAAAAGAAAACATAGCTTGGAAATGTGATTTCTGTCTGGTTTACTATAAATAACGACTTAGAATTCAATTGTTTTAGATCTGGTAAGTTTTGCTCTGGCAGTAGCTTCCATTTGTGAGTCTTTCGAAGCTGCCAGTATCTTTGAGAAGATGGCTTCCTTTCCGCCATCTGCCTGGGCTTTCTCAGCCGAGAAATCCAGTTTCTTGGGAAACAATTCCAGTTTGGATCCACTGTTTACGTTAGTATCATCGTTGTAGACATGGCCCTGTAAGAATATAAAAATGAGTACAATATAAATAGCAGTAGTTCTTACAAATTGCCTTTCCAATTTTAATTTGCATAAGACTTGTGTCTTAGATCGTTGGTGTCTTCTTTTCGGGCTAGCAACTTTATGTGGGCTGTGTCCTTCAGTAGCATCTATCCATTGGAGGCTGTCTCTTTTATGAGAACTATCTTTCTTATGGTGAATACTTCCTCTTCCATGATGATGAAGGAATACTCCTCTCCCATGAAGATGGCTAAATATATTATAGTGACCATGGTGATGATGGCTATGATGGTGACTATGATGGAGACCATGATGGTGACTGTGATGGAAACTATCTCTTCCATGATGGAAACTATCTCTTCCATGATGGAAACTATCTCTTCCATGATGGAAACTATCTCTGTCATGATGAACGTTATCTTTTTTGTTACTTCCTTTTCCATTGCTTTCGCTGTCTTCATAGATAGGTTCCACAATACTGACTCTCTGATGAATGCTGTCTCTTTCCTGAATAGGCTCCATAATGCTAACTTTCTTGTGAATACTGTCTCTTTCATGAATGGGTTCTACTATAATCACTTTTTTGTGAGGGGTCTCTTCTTCACTAAGACTATGTCTGCTACTAGCACTTTCTTTTTTGGTATACATAGCCGATTTTCTCCCCGTACTCTCTTTGTGGTGTTCTGCCACCTCTGAAAGCGACCCAACAACCTCGGTTTTTGCCTCTTCTTGCGGTTCTTCTACTTCAATCCAGTCTCCGTCGTCCATATCAAAATGACCTTCAGCGAAAATCTCCTCCCTTATTTTCTTAATTTCCTTCTGGACTTCCTCTATAGTCGCTTTCGGCCCATTATACCAGGCACTTGCTTTAATATCTTCAAGGCTAGGTCTTTTTGTACTGTCTCTATGAATCATCGTGGTCATTAAGCTTCTAAATTCCTCGCTAAAGTAGTTTTTCCCGTCGATTTTAGGTTTATTTCTCTCATGTGCCTTCCAAAACAAATCGAGTTTCGAGTTGAATATCTTATAATACGGGTCGTTGGGCTCAGCTTTCTTGCAAGGCGGTGATCCGGCATATATCACAAATAGAATGACCGCGAGCGCATACAAATCAGCCTGAATGGGAGAATAAGGGACTTTCTCATGGAGTTCAGGACTCATATAGGACTCTGTTCCAAGATAGCAATTGCAATTTCTATCGTAAGTCGTCCCTGTAAAAGCTGTCGAGAACCCGAAATCAGCCAACTTTATATTGCAGTTCTCATCGAACAAGATATTCTCAGGCTTCAAGTCTCGATGCGCTATTTGCATAGAGTGGCAGTATTCAATAACTTCCACAAGTTTTTGAAATATCGTTCGAGACATGGGCTCATTGAACCGCGTCCCATGCGAAATCAAATCGAATAGATCACCGTTTGGCGCCCACTCGAGAACGAAAGCAGCGACTTTGTATGTTTCATCGTTTTTTTTTATATAGTCACCTTCAGCAATATATTCAATAAAAGTCAAGATATTTGGGTGGTTTAGAGTCCTTAGAGATTGCGCCTCTGCAGCCAGGTGCCTAGGGTTCATTTCAGGGTGGTCCATTCTGATGATTTTCACGGCAGCTCTCTGCCGTTTTTCAGGGTCATACCCAAATTTCACTCTAATTAAAAAAAATTCAACTTCATTGAGGCAAATGCTTCTTACTTTGAGTTGTATCCCACTCCGACGCGTTTGAGAAGGTGCCAGCGGCCGACCTTCGCGTATTTAGTGCTTGCAGAAAATTTTTGTTTCACATAAGGGTCCATAGTGACTTTCAAATTCAGCTATAATTTCAATGAATTTTTAAGTCAGTATCATAACGTGGTAATAGACCCGATTAATAACCCTCTAAGATCTTAAAAGAATTTACGAAGGTTTCGTGGCCGTAGAGAAAAGCTGTTTCAGAAGTAATTGGAGGTTGCTTACGCTAGATTATGGACATGGCTCCGAAAATGGGCCAAATAAACTCGTAATTACAAAAATTATACAACAGCTTATTTACATGACAAGTCCAACGATTTCAACGTTGGAAGACAAATATGATATCAGTAGTAATGAGTATTATTCAGCATACACACCTAACTATTGTTGAATGGATATTTACTAATAATGAAGGAAATTCCTCTTTTCTGAACCTTGATCGTTCTTGAGCTCGAACTTGGATGAGAATCTATTGCTCAGGTTCGCTTCCATCACGTTTTGAGCTCTCTCATCAAAACTTAGATCGCTATTATACGCAGCGCACCGATCATAAATCGGGTTCATGTCAAATTGCTCTTTAACTGACATTTTCCTCGATCTCTGACGTTTCAACGTCGGCAGACTCTCATCAGTAGGACTACCGAGAGAAGGGCGATTTTTTCCATTCAAAAGATGCGGCCAAGCCTCAGGTTTACTTATCGTCTGTCGTTTGAAGGTATTAACTGATGTCTTTGAGAAAAACATGAGATATGCAGCGGGAGTCACAATTTGGTCGGGTCTAAGCGCAGAGACCTCGGCATCGTTATACGCGTACCATAGTTTATCATCGCGATTCTTTGCAAATGTGTAATAATGTCCTCCTCCTAGACTTCCTTCATGGTTTGAGACAGCATAGAGGTCGTACATTGGCTTATCGCGTTGAACTCCAGCCACAACCGACTGCAGATTTAGATCTTTGTAAGGAAAATCGACAAAAGTTCTGATTTTTCGTTGCCTTTCGCGAGTAAACTCGAATCGTTTTAAATGAATAATCAAAATGTTAGGAAGTTTCCAAATGTCAAGCTTTTTCGTGCTTTCCACAGCGGTTTTGCATCGAGGACAATGCCACTTCTCGTCTCCCTCGAGCCTCTCTTCCTTTGAATACTCCTCCAAGCAATCGTGTAAAGAGATGATATTTGAATGGCTATGAGTCTCTGGAATCGGAAGGCTCAAATACATAAACGGTTCGAATTTGTGAGAGGTTAACCCACATCTCAAGCATTTCAGCGTGCTTTTGGACTGTCCTTGGAAGAGGTCAACGATTATCGATTTGTTCCTCAGGAGGTAATTCCTCCAAGACTCAAACGCATGCTCCTCGAGTTTGTTGTCATAGTAATCCTTTCCCTCGATGTAAGGTTTCTTATGCACTCGGTTCAGGTCCTCGTGGATCATATCCAGCAGAAAAGCGAGGAATTCATGACAATCTTCTTGCGTTCCTTGCGCGAATTGAGAAGCAAAGTCTGAAATCACACGAAGAAGCTCTTTTGGGTTGATGGCATCGATGTCCTCGGTGCTCCAGTATTGCTTGCACAGATTCGCAAAGGCTGTCGTCACAGCACCTTTTGAACCCAGCACACTTTTCACATTCAACTCTTTTTTGTGGAGATCATTCATGAAGTAGTCGACCAAAGGAGGCGTGTTCAGCAGGCATTGGAGAGCGCTGTTGAAAAAGCAGGTATTTCCTAAATTAGTTAGTCCTATGAGTCCACTAACTTCCTCTGCAGAGAGAACCGTCTGCTGTGAGTGGATTTTATTCGGGATTTGCGTGTAATCGTGGCTTAATTTGCGGGATTCCATGAGTTGTCTCTTTGTGGTGCTTACATCGAGAGCTTCATCATGAGTGCTTGAGGCTCCGGTGGTGGTTTCGCTTTGTAATGTGTTCGAATTGCTTCGTTGTCCCGTCGAGTATTTGTGAGGTTTGGGTTCAATGGAGTAAGATCTCCTCTCAATACTCACTCGAGGCCTTGAGTTGGTCATGCAAGAGCCCATGTTGTGTTGATAACGATGTTTTAGTGAGAATGAAAAATATCGAAAATCCTGTCGTTTATTATATTTAACGCGTTAAATTTGAGTTTTTAAGATTCAAATTTGTTCTTTTTTTGAGAAGTAGGTAGAGTTTTCAAATTTTGTTGATAGTGGGTTCTTAAAGAGTCCTTTAGTTAGGCAGAAGGAAAGGTAAAATCAACTTTATGTAGCCCATAGCCTCTTATTTTTCGTCTTTAAAAAGAGTTGAAGGCTACTAAAGAATAAGTCCTTTTCATTGAAAACTTTAAGTGACCAGTATTTTTAAAGAATATATTTTATATACGTTTGCCATATTTTTTGCATAAGTTCATGAATTGAGCTTTCAACATCCCTAAACCTACGAAGAAAACACATTGAAATACCTTTCGACTGCTCTCTGAGTAAGTTTTTCAACTCTGACGGAGAGTCTTCCATGGGAGATTGAAATTGGGAGCCGAACAATCGAGATTATTCTAGAGGTTTCCTACCTTATCAACAAAAAACATCACTTCACAGATCAGGTTACCTCATGGGATTAATTGGTGAACCTAACAGAGAAACAGAGTACTTTTACTGGTTTTAAGATTTCGCGCAATTTTCTCTTTACTGGTTTTGTTCAATTTCTCAAATAAACTATTATTTCAGTTATTTAATGGACTTTGAAAAGAGAGGGTCAAATGCGACCTTGCGTTCAATTTATTCTATTCAAGCCGGTGATCACTTGCGATTCCTGTTAAACATGGCCAACTTTTTGTTGTTTCGGCTTTTTTCGCTAGAAAGGCTACACTGTTAATTCCGTCTCTTGTTTTCAAGAAGATTTGAGGATATTTCGCCTCAATAAATATCTCCTCATCCACTTTTTTCGTTGCAAGCTTTAATTAATTCAAACCTATTAAAAAATAAGTTTCACTGTTTTCGCTGTTTTCGTTGTTTACGCATTGACTAATCCACTAATTGATATCATTGTTTGTTTGGATAATCCTAAACTCACAAAAGCTGAACTTTGAGAATCTATTTGTGCATCAAATTTAACAGTAATAAAAGTTTTCATCATTCTCATTGTCTTTGTCACATCATTTTCTTTATTGTTACTTGTTTCCTTGGCCAACTTTCTTTGCGATGTAGTCAAGCACATCTATGCTACTTATCTTCCCCGCTTTCAAATCTTCGACCATATACTGAGGGATCTCGACGTTGGATCCAATATTCTTCACTGCTTCTTGAAGCTTATCATTTACCGCTTCTTGAGAGTTATCGTTCGCCACTTCTTGAACCTTATTCTTCGCCACCTCAAAATCCTCGTGATAATTATCAGACTTTTTCACTACCCAATCCGGCAAAGAGATTCCGGTCTGCTCCTCAATCGTCTTCATCAGCGGTGGAATCGATTTTGCGAGGTTATGAATACCGTCGAAACTACCATTACCATTACCACTACCATTGCTAGTATTCCAAATAGTCACCTTTGGATTCAACCCTTTAATGGCATTTGCAGCTTCTTGCGCCAGCTTTGGATACAATTCCTTTTCGATCATGAAATAGTTCAACATGGCACGAGTATCACCCTGAAAAGACTCGAGGACTTTGTGCAAACCTTGCGCTTGCGCCTCATACATAGCTTTTGTACCTTCGGCTTCCTTAGTCTTCATAATCAACACTGCATCAGCGTTTCGAGTTTCAGAGTACAGTTTTGCATCAGCCAATCGCTTCATGGCGTCAGACTCACCAGCAGCATCCACGGCTTTAATTTCCGCTTGTACTCGAGATTTCGAGAGGTCTTGCGCTCTGATTCTTTCAGTTTCTCTCTCTAATTTCTTGAGCTCGACCTCCTTTTGGAGTTCTTCTCTGCGTTTTTGAGCGTTCAGCTCTGATTCGGCTTGAGCAACGAGTACTTTCTGTTGATATTCTGCTTTCTTTTGCGCGAGATCAGCTTTGGATAATTCCATTTCTCTGTCTCTGGCGTTTTCGAAGATTTTAGTCTCGGCTTCAATCTGCATCACTTGACGTCTCGTGTCTCCCTCTCGCTCTTTCTGGCCGATATCTCCTTTCTTTTTCGCCTCTGAAATGTCAATCTTTGCTTGATTTTCCGCATCCGCAGCGATTTTCTGCGCCAGCGCTTTGAAATAGCGACTGTCTGGGCCATCCTGCAATTCTTTGATATTCGCATTGAAGATTGTAAGTCCCAACTTCGAGAGTTCTTCTTGGACGTTATGAACGATTTTTTCTTTGAATTCGGCACGTCCGTTGAAAATGCTCTCGATTGACATGTTTGCCGCGAGCATTCTGGTCTCACCCTCAATCATACCTCTCACGATGTTCATGACGGTCTCATCAGACTCATAGAGGAGGAATTTCGCATACGCTTTCAAATGATCCATGTCATCTTTTGGTCCAACAGTGAAAACCGCTGGGAGATAGAACTCCATTTTTTCGTTGGACATCGAATGGATGTTGAAGCTGTAACTCTTGGGCGCGAGACTGAGATGAGTGAGAGTTTGGAAAGGAAGATGAAACGCTTTTTTGTCGATGGCGATGTCGTTGATGAGAATACCTGTTCTCACAAGATATTCATTGGATTGAGCGGTTTTATACCTAGTGGCCAAGAAACCCACAGTACCTACCACAGCCAAGGTTCCAAAGCCTGCTAATGAGCCCAAAACGGAAGTTTTGTTGGAATCTGCATCTGAAGATGGATTAGAGCCGGACCGGCCTGAAGTATTTGGATTCGAACGAAGGTCTAGGTTAGACAGGGAACCTAGCTGACCGCTGGTAGTGTGATCTTTGCCAGAATGGGACATCTCACAGGCAGTTTTTCCTCTTATTTAATTAATTTATTTTAGATGATTCACAGCCGCATTAAATAAAACCAGGATATATCCCGAAAGCAATTCTGACAAATGAATTACGATATGAAAAGAGCATTTTTCATGTTTTTCCGCTAAACATGTGAGGAATCTGAACTATAGGTGCTGATGTAGGTGTGTCAGGCTCTTTCTTAGGGTTTGCCGGGTAGGACTAAATTGCATTCTTGAGCTCATCAAGCGAATATCGAATACTTTTGACTTAAAATCAGTATTGAATGAGCCTCTCGTGTGTAATGATCAGCAATATTTCACAAAAGGACAACAGAAGAAGCGGTCCCACCTCTAGCGTTGCATACATAGCATATCGTATTGTTTGATTACGATATTAAATTTTCTTTAAAATTTAGTTGTGGCTATGAAATGCGAGCTTTGGAAGTCAGCAGCAGAAGAAAGGCTATTTTGGTGAAGACCCCAGAATAGGCCTCGAATTTCGTGAAAAATCAAAATCTTCATGGCAAAAAGTATCACTAAAGGAATAAGAATCCTCATTTCAGAACATAGGTGGTATTTTTCACAACTCTAACAATAACATGGAATGGAAAAAAAAAGAAGCAAAACTGAATATATGAAACTATAGATTATGGATGACGAGAAATTGCTTGGAATTTATCTGAGAATCATTAGAGTTCTCAAAGATCATGAATGAATGTGAAAGAAATGGAGTTCCTCAGCAGAATTATGAAATAATGAGAGTCTGATTCTGGATTTGCTTGCCTTTTTGGGATTTGATCATTGCAGCTGGAATTAATCCAAAATACCCATTTCAAGGAAATTGTCACTAATATAATAAATCTAAACGCATTGAGCGTTCTCATTTCATTAAGCAAGAAATTCAGTATCATATCAAGCGTTAGAGCAAAATGAGGCACTTATATATGACTTAGAAAAATTTTCTTAGAACTCTTGGCTTCAAATCTCCTTTAATAAATTTAGAATTATACCTACTTCTGTACCCCATTTATTAAGACAACTTTGAAAACAGCTACGCTGTTCCAATAGTTTCCCAACCAATCTCAGCTTCTCTCTTACTTTCGTGGAAAGAAGACATTACTCTGGTTTTAAATTTGGACTTAGAATTTGAATAAATAGTAGGCACTATATTGAACTTTTTTCATCTCAACACTACCACCTTGAAACAGCATTATACATGCTTTCTATAACCTAAAAAGTCAAATGAAATGAAAAGTACGTTCGATAGCACACTCATTTAATTTGATAGATAGCAATAATATTTTCAACATGGTAGCGGGGATGTTCTTGCCTTTGATTAAAGCCTATGTTTGTTCTTTTTTAGGTTTTTGATTCCAGTGGAGCCTTTTGAAAGAAAAACCAGCTGTTCACCTCTGTATTTGCTTCAATCACGTTTTACACTTTGGGCTAACGTGCCGAATAAAATTATATTTACCTTTCTTGATTCAAGACTCAATGCAAACTCAAAATCCTGCAAACCATACCAACATTGAAACAGGAATTGCTCTGCCATTCCAACGAGAACTAGAAATTCATGAGATTTATCGTTCCGCAGCAATCTCAAATAGAACTAGCAACAAGGAATGTAGCAATGCGATAAAAAACTGCATTGACATTGCAACTCTGCACAAATTTGAGAATACTTTTCACATGAAGGCTCAACTACGCGGAGGATCACCTCAAGAAAGCGAAGTTTCAAATTCTCATTACTCAAGTTTACTTGTCAAACTTAAGCAATATCAAGAAAAGATATTGAAAGATACAACGCTTGAGAGAGAATTTAAGCTATTTGTCGAAGTTCGAGGTAGTCTAGAAGCTGATCAGTTTTCTCAGAGCAATATTGAAAATGAAACTTTTGAATTGGCATTCGATATAAGAAAAAATTTTCTAAATGCTGAAACGACGCTTAGTCCTAAGGTCTTACTCCTCACAGGGCGAGCAGGAATAGGGAAATCGCTCTTTTGCAAACATTTCCAAAGAGAGCTTCTCTCAAGTTGGAATCAGAACTCAGAGGATGACAGTGGAAACTGGTTTTCAATTTATATGGACTTCTCAAATCTAACAAATCCTAAATCAGATGCCATCTCCGAAACCCTTCGAAAAGAGTTGTCTCTCATTGAAGAAGAGATCCTGTTATTGCGAATAGCAGATCCAAACAATCTGCAATTTCCTTCGATATTATTCATCTTTGATGGGTATGAAGAAATTGAAGAAGTTTCTGTACTCAATTCGCTAGACAGTTATGAGAGCTTTTTGGCGAAAAATTTCTATGTGGCGAATAAAATCGAAGGAACGTTCTGGAGGAATGCGAAGTTTATTATTACTTGCAGAGAAGAGTTCATTTGTGGAATCAAACGCAAGGATCTATTATTTGCGCCGATCAATCAGGAACTTTCGCCTGTTCCAGGATCATTCTTGCAACGAAAGATAGACCTCTTTTCTGATGAACAGATCAATTGCTACTTAACAAAATACTATTTTAATAAAGTTTTTTCAAGGTTGCTGGCTTCTGATTCGGAGCAGACAAGCCAATCATCATCATCTCGAGATCAAGTTAAAGACTTTGAGAAGTTTGTCGATAATTATGAGCTGAGGGAGACGGCAAGGACACCTTTCTTCCTATGGATACTCTGCCAAGTATTACCTGACATAGCTGCCAAGGACACTGGACAAAAGAATGAATTAAATCCTACACAGAAAAAGATACTAACTAAACGTTTTCTGTTAGAGTCCTTCGTAAACCAAGCTATTCAAAGTCAAGGAGACGAAAAAGAAAAATTACTTGTGAAAAAAGTGAGTCAACAAATCCAGGCTATTGCTCTAGAATTAAGCGGCTATTTTATAGATAAGTCAGCGACCCACCCTAACAAGAATGAGGATCTTCCAATCTCGAAACTGTACCCTCTTATTACCTGGGACGATAAGCAGTCTCGAATCAAATTTGATTGTCCATTGCTGCTGGAGTATTTTGTCGCAAAAAGCATTGAAGAAGAGATTAATGAACAGATTTCTTCTTCTCAAGGCGAACAGTTGAAAGCCTCAAAAGAATTACTTCTCAACAAAAGACTTCTCACAGGCTTCTCTTCAGATGCAATCATAGTGCATTTTCTTTTAGATGCACTGAAAGAGAAAAGACTAACTATCGATCAACTCATGAATCTAATACGTCTTACTCGTGACCAAGAAAATACTGGTGATAAAATTCAAGAATTCGGTCACTCTTGTTCCCACTCGCCATTCGCTATTGCAGCTGCAAACGCAATTACCCTTCTCAATGCTGCAGAATATGATTTTAGTGGCCAAGACCTGAGCAATATCTGTATTCCAGGTGCCAATTTAAGTAATGGCGTTTTTGAAAGCACCATTTTCAGAGGCGCTAATTTACAAGGGCTCAACTTCACAGGCGCTTACCTAAAAGATGCGAACTTTGCCCAAGCAAATCTGAAAAATATCGAATTGAATGTAATTCCAAGTCTCAAATTTCAAAGCAAAGAGATGATTCGTTTTGTCTACTCAAGAAAAGCAAAATATTTGGCAGTTAGTGTGGACGATCAGACGTTGATATACGAAAATGTGAGTTTGCAAAAGACTCATTTCAAAGAGATAAGAAAACTGCAAGGATATTTTCCCCAAGATATAGACAACCCTTTTAGTCAAGATGAAAGTCAAATTATCACTGTGGTGGAGAAAGTTATATTGGTTGTCTGGGATATAGCTTCTGGGGAAGCTATCCACCAGCTGATCCCGAAAAGACCAATTCACTTCCTTCTACACTTTAACTCGGCCCATAAGGAGTTAATGTTCTTTTTTAGCAATAAAATTGAAAGCGTGAATCTTGTTACAGAGAAAACAGTTGATTATCCACTGATAGGCCGACATAGTATTACGCGTGGCCACATCAGTTCTGCGTCTGGAGGTGGCAAACTATTGCTTCTTGGGCCACATGGAACGAGAGCGGCTCTTTACAATTTGACAAACGGTAAGTCTGTCCTAAGACAAAGACCTTTGCAAAGTTGGGGTCTTTTCAAGTACAGTAAGTTAAGCTCAGACGGAAAGAAGATTATTTCCGGGCTGGAAGGCCGCTATACTCTTATTTCAGACAGTGTAAGAGGCCATGTGTTTAAATCTCTGGTAAATAAAATAATCTCAGATCAGATTTGCATCGGCTCGCTTCATTTTGACGAGAGATTGGTTTATTGGAAGGCCCGTAATGACCTCATGATACAAGATATTGCTGGCGCAAATGTTATTGGATCAGTTTCAATTACCCAGAGCTCTTCTTTTGACCCATTCAGCCTACAAATGGCCACATTGGAGATCAATAATGCATCGCCCTTTAAAGGCTACCTGAAATTCGACAGGCCATTTGACTGTACAGCCTTACCTTTTCAAGGCTCAAATTTCAAAGGATTGAACTTACTTGGTGCGATTGTCAATGGTAGCATTGGATTATCTCAAGAAAATATCGCTATTTTCCAAGAAAGAGGAAATTATGGAAAGTTTCCTCAAGATATGATGAGGAAATTGTTCCCTGACAATCCAGAAGATGCGAAAAACGTGAGAGAGATAGTACTCAGTGATGCGAAGTTAGATGCGATACACGTCCAAATGATAGGATGTGATTGCCTTTGGGTGAATCTACAAAGACTTGACCTTTCAATGAATAAGATCGGTACCGAAGCCATCGAAGCGCTTGGAAACAATAAGTCATGGCCGAATTTACAAGAATTGTCATTAACGTATACTCACCTCGAAGACAAAGCTGTAATAGCAATCGCAGAAAACCTCATTTGGAAGAATCTCAGAAAGCTTCGACTTGCATTCAATTTCATTAGTAATATTGGAGCTATCCCAATTGGAAAGAACAACTTTTGGGAACAATTAGAAGTCCTTGATTTGCAAGGGAATAAGATAGGCAATGAAGGCGCTATCGCTATAGGAGAAAATAACCACTGGAAGAATTTGACACAACTCGATCTTAGTGGAAACCGAATCAATGATACAAATATTGTGAAATTGCTCTGTAGCAACGGTTATTGGAGGGGCCTCAAATTGCTCTCACTCGAGAATAATCCAGCTGTCCTCAGTATAGCAGAGGTCAGAAATAACATTGAAAACATCAGCTCCGAACATTTAGAAGAATTGCGCTTACCTAAGGCAAAATTCGATCGACAGCTTCTCCAATATCTCAAATATTCTGACCCCAAGGATATCATTGAATTTCCGCGCAATTTGGCCAAATCAATCCCATCGGGTGCACTGAATGCGGCAGTCATAGTGACCAATACGACTTGGTCTAACCTAAAGAAACTGCTGTTAGCGAGCTGTAATATAAGCGATCAAGACGGCGTGAAAATCGGGCAAAATAATACCTGGAGCAATTTAGAAGAGTTAGATCTCTCATACAACCAGTTAAGAAAGAAGAGCGGCGTCGCGATTGGCAGCAATACACGTTGGGGCAAACTTACGAGCTTGAACTTGGCCGGAAATAAGATAGGTGTTGAGGGTTCTGAAGCAATCAGGAAAAATACAACGTGGGTTAAACTACAAACTCTTAGTTTGGGAGATAACGCATTCGGCGAGAAGATAGGGTTCGATTTGCGTTTTAATCCAACCTGGCCCAATCTCCAAACTCTTAATTTAGAACGCAACGCGATGGGAGCTGGAGGAATTACTGAGTTAAGCAAGAGTACAACTTGGACCAACTTACAAACCCTCAATTTAACTCAAAACAAACTTGATGATAAAGGAGTCGCAGCTTTGGTGAAAAACACAACTTGGACCGACCTGCAAACACTTCATTTACAAGAGAACAAGATCGAGGCTGAAGGCGCCAGAGAGCTCAGTCAGAATGGCAATTGGAGCAATTTACAATTACTTGGATTACAGCAGAACAACCTTGGTGCCGAAGGAGCTGCTGAGTTGGCGAAGAATGAATCCTGGAAGAACCTACAATTGCTCTATTTACATTACAACAGCATTGGGGACAAAGGAGCGGCAGGATTGAGTAGAAACGTCTCATGGACTATGTTGCAAACGCTCCTTCTCAATAGCAATGAAATTGGTCCTGAAGGAGCCGCAGAATTGGGTAAAAGCACATCTTGGGTCAGCCTGCAAACGCTTGATTTAAGTAATAATGCAATCGGTTGCAAAGGGGCGATTGGATTGAGCGCGAATAAAAGCTGGGTCAGTCTACAGCACTTAAATTTAAGCAGCACCTCTATTGGTGCTGAAGGAGCTGCAGGTCTAAGTAAGAATGTCTCATGGGTAAATCTGCGACTGCTGAAGCTAGAGAAGAACAAAATTGGTCCTGAAGGAGCCGTTGCGCTAGGCAAAAATACTAGCTGGGTCAATCTAGAGACGCTTGATTTAAGGAATTGCGCGATTGGTCCCAAAGGAGGAGGATTGGGTAGCAATCTCACATGGACCAATCTGAAAACGCTGGATTTGGCTTATAACTTCATTAAGACAGAAGGAGCAGTCGAGCTATGCAAGAATACGAGCTGGAAAAACCTTGAACGCTTAGATTTAGACACTAATTCAATCGGGGATGCAGGAGTAACAGAGCTAAGTAAGAATGCGACATGGCAAAAGCTTCAATTCCTCGATTTGAGTGAAAACTCTATTGGTATCAAAGGAGCAGCAGAATTGAGTCGGAATGCACCATGGGCGGATCTGCGAACGCTGAAATTAAATCACAACAGAATTGAAGTTCAAGGCATTGCAGAATTCTGCACGAATGAAACTTGGATCAATTTGCAAGAGCTAGCTCTCTCTCGAACCGCAGAGGTGACTCAAGTATTGAAGCCAAGTCCACACTGGCCGAAGGAAATACGCATAACTTATTCGGGATTTCTTTAGTTCAGTTCCTTTCATAATTCTTATCAATATTTGACTCTATCGCACACAGGTAATACCCACTAGATGCTAGATCAAATGTTAAATTGTTTTTTAATCTGATCCCAACGATTCTTTACTGTTCACTGAGTTGACATTTTACCATGATGAGAATAATTCACATTTCCGATCACGGGTGTTTAAATCCAGATCTTCTTGCGTGCAATTATCACATATTAATAAATAATTCTTAAAAGTAGGGCGGCAATAGCCTGCAAAAACTTCATCGGTTAAGAAAATGAATTATCACCATATCTCAGTACGTATCGTTTTCAAGTACATATATCATTTTTTGCCAAATGATAGATTCGGGTAAACTAAGTCTCGATGAATTTCGAATCGGAAACTGAAACAACAATCGGGTTGCATTGCATCTTGCTATGATTTGAAACATTTCTTGAAATTTAAATTAAGATATAGAATAGATGAGCCATGAGTTTTAATTTAACTTCTCTCAATTTTTGTGGTTAAATCCACACTGCCATTTGAGTTGGGTTGCATACTAAGAGGAATCAAGATTTCCTAGGGAGATGGGATCTAAATATAGGTATCAGTAGTTTTTTATGAGCCGTACTATTCATGCTGTAGCGTTTGCGAAGAGGCAATTTTGGCTCATTCACCACATGCTACTCAATGTGAAAATTTAATTTCATGGCAATTATATAGCTGAGCTGAGGTTTTGGGATCAGAAAGGAAGCTATGGGAGCTTCTCACCGCGTCTTTAACTCGTCGGAGTCTCTCTAAAAATTAGTTGAAGTTCAATGAAAAAAGAAAGTTGGCATGACTACCGGTACTTTGTCTCTGAAATTTTGAATTATGCTTATGCACAAAGACAGAATTGCCTTAGAACAATCTCTCCAATACGTCTCCACGATCTTTTTATGAGGGAAAAAAATGATTATTAATTAATATAAACAAAACAGCAGAGCAAACGTGTTAGAAAGCATAGCAGAAGGTGTTACTTTGTCTGTTCTCAATAATCAAATTTCCTCTTCCCCTTTTAACTAAATTTCTTGCTTTTTTTTTAATTATTTACTAATGCGGTCAGCATATACGAACTGAATATGTGAAATTTGTTTGGGAGTACGTTTTGAGAGCGCATCCTTTGCAGCAGGAAGTTTCAGATAGTATTAGCCTTCTTGGACTTGAGAGATTAAATCATTTGAGTCCATTTAAATCGAGTAGATCGAGTTCGTGAATAAAAATTATTAAAGAAATGATCCTGAGAGCGAAGAAAATTATAAAATCCAGGCAGTGTGAATTATTCCAGATTAATTATCAGGTTCCTTATTCTAAATCTTTCGAGAATTTATTAAATCTTCTATATTCTAATTAAATTCTCAGCTTTTTAATCAAGATCGATTTTGATAATCAAATAAAATTTATTTAGCGTCTCTGCTCTGCTCTCAAAAAT
>ENA-UOTX01001344-UOTX01001344.1-compost-metagenome-genome-assembly--contig:-NODE-1344-length-19150-cov-13.550464_pt1 | contig 19150 bp, 14 predicted proteins | sample MGYA00238143_ERZ746982 | MGnify/ENA primary metagenome ERZ746982 (study PRJEB28758, sample SAMN06268862) | compost metagenome | isolation source: single cell | place: USA: California, Emeryville, Joint... | reverse complement strand
TTGAGAGATACGCAAAAATTTTTTCGAAGGTGAGTTTGTAAGCCTTCGTATCATTTGTATTTTGAAAGAAAAAAAAAGTTGGTAAGTCAAAACTTTTGATGAGAGTTTGCATCTTGTCCTTGTATGAAAAAAGGCTAAGAACATCAGTTATTAATAGACCTAACGTTTTGTCTTGTTAAGTTTATATGGAAACTTCCTGAGATTTTTGGACATCCATTCTTGAGTGTTCTAGTTAAATTTTCAGGAAGCAACGAAGAGGATTCATCCGGTTGTTATTTAGTTTTACTGAGCTACAGCATCTTCTTCCTATTTAACTGCTATTCATTCAAAATCGAAGAACTCTAAGAAAAAGAGGGCGATGAATCATAGAAAAAACCCAATTTCAGAAATAAAAACATTTTTTTAAAAAAAGAGGTTCTACCGAGACTCGAACTCGGATCACAGGATTCAAAGTCCTGGGTGCTCACCATTACACCATAGAACCTACTGATCAATTCAACACCACTAATCTAAAATGTATTCCAGGTCTCATTTCTTCCACTTTACAGAACTTCCTCAGAAAATAAAACAACTACTGAGAATATTATGAATCTATCATGGATTCCTTCACCTACCTCATGAGATCTTCTATCTCATGAAAATAAACCAACAAACAAATCTAAAAATGATAATGGAAATTATCATAAAATATTATGTTGGAGTATCAGCTTCAGGACTATTAATCTTACAAAATTCCAAAAGAATCAGATTCTCCTCCCAAGTGAAATGCCAAAATCCCTATAAAATCACAATAGCTTCTCACGGGTGTATCGAATTTACAGATTGACAAAGATAAATTTATTTACTCAAAGATAGCCGCAAAATTCCTCATATCCATGTCCTTCCGTGATTTCCTCCGAAAATTGAAACCCTCAAAGGAAGATTTAATGGAAACCATCCTACTCGTTCCAACGTTTATGCTCTACAACCTTATCAACACAAATGTCGTAACTTGCGTTGAAACCGAGGGTCAATCAATGGAACCAACGATTTATGAAACAAACCTCTTATTAGTAGACAGATTTTTCTACAAGTACTTCCGAGGGATCAAAAAAGGCGATGTAATCCTTGCACAATCTCCAGTGGAAAAAAACGTGAGCATTTGTAAGCGTGTCATCTCTTTAGAGAATGAGAATGTTGAAGTTAAAACGAGAAGCAACGTGCTTTCTCAAGAATTTCGCATTCCTCAAAACCACGTGTGGGTAGAAGGAGATAATAAAGACAAGTCTTTCGATTCTCGGCATCATGGTCCAATTCCAAAAGATCTTATTACAGGAAGATCCTTGCTTCTTCTTCATCCTTTCAAGTTTATCTGATTCATATCACTTTGTTTTGATACAGAATAGTTCTCGATGGCTGTTTAGCATCATTTTAATTACTTGAAACGAAAGAATATGTAAGGAACCGCCATCTGGCTTTGCTGTTCTTTGATCGGATTTTGAAATGTGCATTCAGAACTGAGTTATGTAAATATATACAAATTTTCTTTGAACGAATTTCTCTGGCTATGACAATAGATTCAGTCCTCCTAATTGTGATATCCCGCTGGAACCTGAAATTTTCTGATTTATTTGAATCAAATGCAAGTTAATTCTAAAAGATTTGGATGCAGCCTTACTTTCCTCACGACTCGAAGCTTCTTCTTGAGAACAAGTTGACTTTTCAGCAAAATAAGAGTTTCAACGTCCAGCTTACTTAAGATCTTTACTCCACATCACATGAGTTGGATCGAAGACTTAAGCGGCTCTAAAGCAAACAAAAGGGATTCTCGGTGGAAGTCATGTGGATTACAGAACATCCCTTTCGATTCATTAGAACCCTTTTGATCTGAGCCTTTCTATGTCCTAACTTCTGACTGCTAACTAAATCGACTTCAGCACTGTCAAATTATAGACAAGCATTCTCACAGAACGGAATCTCTTCAGTAATCTTCATATCTAGAGAAATACCATTGTTTTTCTTCCTTTTAATGAATAACGATAGAAATTTAATCATGCCTTTCCTTTCCAATTCCTAAAGAAAATTACATGTAGATGTCTCTGAGAGACACTAATATTTGCTAGTTATGCAATACAATTTCTTTTAATCAATTTTTCACGATATTAATCGTAGAGCCCGCGAAATTTGATAGTTTTTGGACCTCTCAAATTACCGAGACTATATACTGTATATGATGCAAAGCAACAATAAAATGAGGACTCAGTGATTTATGCAGTTTCTTGGTTATTCTTTCTTTTGATGTTGTTTTGTTCCTTAGCCTCGGCCAGAAGTTTGTTCAACTGCTTTAGGTCTTTCAATTCAGGGATCTTACTCTTGTAGTGATTCTCAAGCTTTTCAATAAACAGCTTTTCCTCAGGTCGCGATAAAAGGTTAAGAGCAACACCCACATCAGCGAATCTGCCGGTTCTTCCGATTCTGTGCAGATACATATCAATATCGACCTCATCCGTCCTGGATCCATAAACTAAAGGCATGTCCAGATTGATTACAAATCCCACGTTTCTGTTATCTACTCCTCTAGCCAGCAAGTTTGTCGTGATCAGGATTTGAATTTCTCCTTTTTTGAACTTGCTGAAAATCAAGTCTCTTTCCTCCAAGGGCATGTCTCCTCCCATTAGAAGTGCTGGTTTATGTTCCTTTTGCACCAAATACTGGAGAAGTGTCTCAGCATATAACCTTGTATTAACAAAAATGACGGTTTGGGTCTCCGCTTCCAGACCAGAGATGAGAGTTTCGATATACTCGATCTTATTAGAGCAGACTGTATGCAGTTGTAATATTCCATCGAGGGTCAGCTTTTCAGGAGGAAGGAGGAACTCTAAAACGTCCTGCTCAGCTTTTTTGATCAGTTTGATAGTCTCTATTGACTTTGCCGCATAGGTTGCTGAAAAGAACAGAAACTGCTGTTCTTTGTTCGTCATTGCCTTGGCAACTGCGAGGACGGCTTTATTGCCCACGTCGCTTGTCATTACGTAATCAGCCTCGTCAATCGCAAAGACTTTCAACTTTGAGAGATCGACTTGCCTTTTGTTGCTAAGCGTAAGCAGATTCCCTGGCGTGCAAATAAGAACATGAGCCTTGGTGAGGTTTCTTGGGTCACCAACACTGATCTGGATTCCTGGGAAAGCACGCTCAAATTTTTTTGCGATCATGAGGGTTTGAGTGCAGAGCTCTTTGACATGAATGAGCACGAGTGCCTGTGGCTGGAACCCGTCCTTTCCTACTTCCAAAGACTCGCTTAGGTTAACTCTCATTAAAGTTGGGAGCAAAAATGCTAGAGTTTTGCCCGAACCATTTTGAGATTGCGCAATGACGACGGAATGGGGTTTGGCTTTGGTCGTGGGTATGGCAAGCGATTGAATGCGAGATGGAGCGCGGAATCCTTCCTGTATAAGTAATGTTGCGAGTTCTTCATGTACGATGTCTGACCACTGCTTCTTTGATTTGAGATAATCCAGGTTAGTTGGAGTGAATTTGAGATCAGTTGATTCAACTGGTTCTTCGGAGTCGTTGAGAACAGCATGCTTTCCAGCGTCTAATGATGTGTTAGATGGATCGATGTATGAAGATGAAGGTTACCAGCATTTATTTGTGACACGTCTCCTGTGGACCCGCTTGTGAGGCCTGTAGTTGTGACTTGATTACTTTCCATAGTAATTTGTGGTTAGTGTAGTTTCTGAGAGCTTTGTCTTGGTTTTTAGGTTATTTTAATTAATTGAGCAGGCCTCACGTATTTAAATAATGAAAATCTAGTCAATCTAAGAATGCAATATCTAGGCTCTGAAAAGAAAGACCTGACCAAATGCCTCAAAACTCTCTACTATCTCAAGTTTTAGAGTGGATGACGCATATCGTAAAGTATTGAGAAGTTGAAATATTCAATTTGAGGGAATTTTTCGAGTGTTTGCGAAAAGCCTTGAAAATAACGAGTTTTCATGTTGACTAAAATTTATTTATTCTATTATTTCGATGTAAGATTTCGGAGGGGCAATTGCTTCGGACTTATTGAAGAAATTATTTGATGCAAAGGACTTTTACGACTATTCCTAAGCTAAAAAAATTGTTAGGTCAGAAAACCTTGCGAGATTCTCGAGGGGAAGAAGCATATGAAAATGCTCTGTCGTGATTTCTAAATACAACAACATTATTACATGATCAACGGCATTGGATACAGCAATGAGGAGTTGGGTGAATACAATTAGATTCATAACGTAAGCAACCCACATTATCCTCTTTCTCTTTGGATAAAACATTTATCTGAGCGATTCAAGCGATTTGACACAAATAGATTTTATTAAATAAGAAGTCTCGCATCATCTCAATACACTCATCAAGTCAATTTTTCACTTTAAGAGGAGTACTAAAGTTCAAACTGCAGGTTTCCCACTTAAAGAGGCAGACCTGAAGTTGGCTTACGAACCTACTGATTTGTTGAAAACTTTCTCATTGAAGTTTCAATATGTACCGATTTCGTCAAGTCAATTCTCAAGGAAAAATCGAAGAATTTCTTGGCAATACTTGAATCATTTTTTCCCAGTGTCAATTTCGACACTACGAAATGATATAGGTCTGGTTGCTTATCATATCAATACAAAGTCTAATCCATTGAAATAGTTGATTTTGGGTAAAGAGGATTGACTCATTTCGAAACAAGAAAATTTTTTTTGGTTTTTTTATGAAGCCAACTGTATCAATGACGAATGGTGTTGCGACACGATCATCAATTCCAGTGAAGCTCCTCTCACAGCATGTCTTATATTAGACGAGAAAATCTACTATCTCAGATCAACACAAGAGAATACTTGAGTGCTTTGATGTGATATCAAAGGACACAATTGCGGAAATGTATTGATATTTTGCGAAATTCATCTTATTTAATTCTTCAATTATTTAGTATCTTTTCTAACTTTTGTTTCGATAGCTCTGTGTATCTGGCTAATTGACTTTTAAGAGCTAATTCAGAAAGTTCTTTCGCAGTTTCGACTTCAAGTGCGAATTTAGGTTCCAATTCGTCTTGAGTTCCGTCGTACTTTTCTCTTTTTTTTTGCAATCTCTATTAGTCAAGTTTGAATACACAAAGAGATGCTACTAATTGTTGGTAGGTTTGCTATTAAAGTTAAGAAATTAGCTTTAGAATTTAATATTTGTTTTCGTTAGATATTATTATTTGTCTAAGAGTGAATATACAATAATTACTTTTTATTTGAGCGAGTTTCACACTGTAGCTACCGGATACCTGACGCAGCAATGTTAAGAAACTTGTACCTTAATGTCCTTATTGAATCCAGAAAAGTCGGTTTCTAACACCCCGGGTTTATGAGAGTGCTACTTCTGGATCAAAAAGGTGAAGCTCGTTGCAGATTCTAAACTGAATTTTATTTTTTAAATTTCAATTATTAGAAATTCCTTGCATTAGGATTTAAATGAATTATAGAAGCAAAACTGTCTTCAAGTATAATTAACTAAACAGCCTCACAAATTCACCAAGCAATATACTTCTCTCATCCTCAACATTCGGCTATCTTAATAGTAGTTCAGCTAAAGTTCTTCCATCAGCGCTATGGAACTTCAAACCATAAATACTTATAAGCATACTCAAAGTAAATGCAAGTATTTTGAAATGATAAAGCGAACATACTACGAGTTTATTAGGAATTAATTAATTACTTTCTCTGCATTTAGGATTTGATAGGCATGATATAATTGAAAAGCTCAAAGTACAAAGATAAATTCCAATGATAACACTGAGAATAATTTTGAGCCGACTAAATGAGACAGCGAATGAATGGAATTCCACCAACTGGCAAAGATAGATCTGCTTCAAACAAAGGTAATACATACAGAAAAAACCTTTCTTTCGAAGGTTAACGATTCAACATCTTGGCTTTTGTATCAAAGTTTGACTCTCAAAAATCTGTCTCAATTAAAAAGGAAAAAAAATTTTCCGCATCCGGGACTCGAACCCGGGTCTCCAGGGTGAAAGCCTGATATCCTAACCAGCTAGACTAATGCGGATTTCTGAGATCCCATATGCCATATTTGTCTTTATAGCTGCTATTTGCGCAAAACAAAATCTCAAACATCCTGCTCGATTAAAGTCCAAAACCCGAAAGCAATATCTGCCAAAGTTCCAGGTGATTAGAACTTTTATCCTAATCCCTCTTTTCTCTTCAGCTCATCTTCATTTGTGAACGCCCGAGATGAATCATATTTAAATCATGTTTTGTCATCTGGAAAACTTAAGTACCTTTCTTTCAATACAGAATTAGTGAGAGAATAAGATCAATTCTCATAACTAGTTCATTTTCTTGAAAGAACTTTGGAAATTTTTAGATCTGTCATAGCCAAAAATAGGGTGAGTCAATATGTGTCATTTTCTTTGAAACTTCTTCGAAATAACATCACTCTACCAAATTCATGCAAGCATAAAGAAAAGTTCATATCTCAATAGTATCTCTTTGTTTTGCGAGTAGAATCAGATTTCAACTCCGGACTAAACTCCAAATTTGTCTCAATAATGTCATCATTGCAGACTATTTCCATGTTGGGTACCTTAATAGAGCCAACAACAAATCGTCTAAACCTCCAGAGCTTTTCTAAGTATAATTTGAGAGAAATAGACGATCTAAATGATTAAAATAGTTGTGTAACTGGTCAAAAAAATGATCCCATTAATAACTTTGGGAGAGAATATGGGCAAACACAACAGAATCGGTTCGCTATAGGCTCTAATTGCCAAGGCTATTGATTCTTCACCGATGGAAGTATGATTCCCGGTACCTGGAGTGCGAAACAACGAAAGTTGCAAATTTTGAAAAGAGTCTAAACTAAGGATTTGGAGAGTGTCAGACTTTTTAAAAAATTTTCTCGTTAGCGGATATATAAAATCTATATTAGCTGTCAAATTCATTTTCAAACATGTCAAAGGTTGCCAAGAAGAACGTTCAAATTGAAGAAGAATCTGTAGCTCTACCTCTACCTATCATCATCCTTAACCTTACATTTAGAGCGAGGAAGAAGTCATTCAACCTCAAACCTCCAAAAAAGTGAAAACTAATGATGGAGCTGCTGCTAAGGGTAACACCCAAGCCAAAAACAACGCCGCGGTACTCTATCCGAATCCTTCAACGCTCATCCATCTCTTAGGCCAAGAAGAAAGTCCAAGCCGACTCTGATGAAGAAAGCGAGGAAGAAGTTGTTGTTAATCCAAAGAAAGGAGCCCAAAAGCAAGCCGCTGCTCCTGCCAAGGGAAAGAAGAAAGCCGCTGACAGTGATGATGATACCTCCGAAGACGAAGATCTCGTCAAGGACCTCAAGACTAAAGTCGCAACCAGCTTGAAAGACACTAAGGGCAAGAACGCTGCTCCAGCAAAAGGAGCAACCAAGACTGCTCCAGTTAAGCCAGCGAAGCTTACTAAAGCCGCGATTGAGGAAGAATCATCTGAAGAGTCTGAGGATGCTACCCCAAAGAACAACAAATCAAAGGGCAAGACTTTGGACTCAAAGAAGACTCCAGTCATTGATGACTCTATCTCCGAAAGCAGCGAAGAAAACGCTAAGCCAAAGAAGGCCGCAGCCAATGGCAAAGCTCAACCCGTCGCTAAGGGCAAAGCTGCTGCTAAAAAACAAGAATCTGATGACTCTGAAGAATCAGAAGAAGAAGTTAAAACTCAACCAAAGAAAAACGTTGGAAAAGCTCAACCAGTTGCTGCTAAGGGAAAGCCAACCAAAAAAGACTCTTCTGACGAAGATGAAGAGTCTGAAGAAGAACAAACAGTCAAAAAGCCAGTAAAGGGTGCCCAACAAACAACCAAGGCTGCCCCAGCCAAGAATGCCAAGAAAGATATGGAAGAGGAAGAAGAAGACGAAGAAGAAGAACAACCTGCCAAGAAACCTGAAGCCAAATCCTTCGGAAAAAATCAAGAAAAGCAAACTGCTTTCAATCCAAACCAAGACTCAGCCAGCTGCACCGTCTGGGTTGGAAATCTCTCTTGGAATACCACCGAAGATAGTCTTGCCGCACACTTCGCTTCTTGCGGTGAAGTTATTTCTGCTAGAATTAACAAGGACCCTGAAACCGGCAGGTCAAAGGGATTCGCTCACGTTGATTTCGCTGACCCATCAGCATGCCAAAAGGCTGTCGAAATGGCTGGCTCTTGGCTTGATAACAGAGAAATTAGAGTCGATTTTTCTGGTGCCAGCAAGAAGAGTGGTGGCTTTGGAGGCAATGATAGAGGCAACTTCAGAAACAACAACGCAGGTGGCGGCTTCGGCGGCGACAAGCCAAAATCTGCTCAAGATCCAAACAGCACCACAGTCTGGGTCGGAAACCTCTCTTGGAATTCAAACGAGGACAGCATCAAGAAGCATTTCTCCAAATGCGGTAAAGTTACTGGAGTCAGAATCGCCACAGACCCAGAAACCGGAAGGGTAAATACATCAAGATGAATTATTCTTATTAATTGAAAAAATAGGTCAAAGGATTCGCTCATGTTGACTTCGAAGATCCATCTGCATGCCCTAAGGCTGTAGAAATGCAAGGACAAATGTTGGATGGTAGATCCCTCAACATCGATTTTTGCGCTGGTAGAAAAGGTGGCAATGGCGGTGGCTTCGGTGGCGGCCGTGGCGGTTTCGGTGGCGGACGTGGTGGTTTCGGAGGTAATTTTTTCCAATTTTTAACAAGAGATTAATTATTTCTTACAGGTGGCCGAGGTGGCGGTCGTGGCGGACGCGGTGGAAACCCAAATTTGTCTCAAGATGACGTCAATGCCAAGAAAGGCAGCATCGCCGATTTTCAAGGACAGAAAAAGAAGTTGTAATTCTTCTTCCTTATAGAGAGATCGTTCCGAGCTCCGGAAAATAGAGGGATGTTTATGTTTTAATGTTTGTACCTTTTCAAAACATAGACCTATGGCTATAGTGTTATATTTGAGATCAGCTAGTTAGTTCGTCGATTATTTCATATTCTTGATTGTTAGAAAATTCCCAAAAAAAAAAGAGAAAAGTTTCACATTTATATAATCGGAAAAGCGCCTCGAAACACTGTTTTTGCCTTTCATGCTCGATCGTTTGCATTATTTTTTCATACAATCTTATGATATTAATCATATAAACCATCATAATGTATTCAATGTTTATGGAAGATATGCTTGCTCTATGAAAGAAAAAAAAAATCTGAACAAAGTGATCTTCCTGCTATAGAAGACATGAATCGTTCAAAGCAATAGCACGTTTCAAAATCACGTGAATTTCTGAGGACTGAAACTCGACCAGACTGTTTGGAACCTTCCTTCCGAAAAATTGGTCATCTTCAACGCTCTCTGACTAACCATTCCAACGGATAGACGAGTCGCTATGGAGTCCTATATCCACGTTAGGAATTCCTAACAAAGGAGTTGGTTTACCTGCATAAAAGTCGGCAGAGGTGATTTAGGATCCTTTTCTCGAGATATAGCTCTGTCAAGAACAGGTGTTGGTACTCTAATTGCACAATTAATGATCATTGAAATGAGATATGTGGTGTTACCGATCAAAGAAAGGGCTTTTCTCATTTTTGAACACTTTGTCAGCATCAAGGAAATTTTCATTGTTCGATTCCGAAACATGATGGAACGCCTTCCTTGGGCTTAGTTTCTCAAACCTAGGCCCACAAGAACCCAGTTGCTTTCTGCCAAATTCGAAATTAGGTGCATAATCTGGTGAGTATTCAAGATCTCGGTAAAAATTGTTGGACGCGCGACCCTTGCTCTTTGAGAAATCAGCCGTGTGCACTCTTCTATAATGCACAACCAAGATTAATAAATGCAAACTCTGTCTGATCAATTACTTGAACTTAGTCGAGACTTTAGGAATAGGAACATAAGTGAATCTTTCATCATGTGGGTTTGGTGTCCCTTTATAAAATCCATCCCTAAGAAAAATATGTAAATATTTCAGAGATAGATTTGGATATGGTGTACCTCGCAGTTTGACTAGCAAGATTGATACTACCTTTGACCTTGTGTGGAGGTTTATCGGGGATTGGCTTAGTCATTTCTCTTTTAACGACTTCTTCATTGTTCCATTGCACATAATCCGTCTTAAGCTGGTTCCTGGAGCTCCATCCTGCAGTTTTAGGTCGTTCTTTCGGATACGCGAATAATACAACTGTTTTTCTTGATAAATGGCTTTAAGACAAGAGAAAACGTGCAGCTATACTGAGTTTGAAGCGTAAATCGAGGATTATAGCAGCCGACTGGCGGAGGCGGGTTTTTATTTGCCTTTTGCACATAAGAACAATAGTTATCATAGCTATTATTTACAAGAATGCGTTCACGGTCCTCTCTGCCGAGCGCTTTGCTCATCCATTCGATGTGTGGGCGAACGGGAACAGTAGTCTGCATTGGAGGCTTCACTTTAACTTCCTCGATCTCTCCATTCTCTTTTTTGGCTTGAAGATTTTGTTTCTGAAAGCAATTACTCATTCAATCGCGGATTACCAAAACTTTCTTACATATTTCATGCTTGGCATCGAAGAAACTTTAAGATATTTCCGCTGGTCATTCAGAATCTCGTCTTTCTTTTGAAAAATGATGTGTTTTTCCGTCGCAAACCTCCCTGCTTTAGAAAACATCCCCAGGCCACTGGGATCTGCCGAGTTCATAACGAAAGCCATTTTTTATATACTGATATCGACCCTCAATAAAATTAATGCAAAGTTACTTTTTTTTTTGTTAAAAGAGTTATTGAGATAAGGAAAAAAGCACATCAGCTTGTCAGCTGCCAATAGCTCATCCCTTCTACCTTTGTTCTATTAGTCGAACAGGAATGAAAGACAGCCTTGAAAATCCGCAGGATCAGCGATGAAATGAATATTAACAAATTCTATAGGCTTTTTTCTAGAGATAGTCTCCTGCAATTAACTGAATCAAATCAAATAATCTTAATACAATTCAAATTGTCAGCAAAACCATAGATGAGCGCGATCTCGCGTAAACCTGTACGTTCTTTGAGCGCTAACCCATCCTCGGCAGCGAACAAATCTATGGAGTCATATTCGAAAGGAGCGCTCAGTCACGACACACACGTTCATGGCAATTCAAGGTTGAATCCGAGCGATTATATTCCAAAAAGATTCGGGCTTCGGTATGACCCTTCCACCATAAGTAATGTGCTATTGCCAAAGAAATTGTTGCTAATGGTTCCTAAATTGTGAAGTAATCGAATATTTGGAGCCTTCGTCAGGAAAACTTTTTCATCATAAGATGAAAATCTTGAATCTCAAAGAAAATTCGAATACAGAGGATGTTGTGAAAGAACTGCGACGAAAGCATTCGATTTATTTTGATAAGGTCTCTGATACGCAAATATCGAGTATAGCTATTGGCTTGAAAAAGGCTAATGTATGTTTAGATTTGATTGAGAAATTGAAAGAAAAATTGAAAAATACTCACAGAGAGCAGAATGAACACATAGATGGCAGTGAGAATGTGGATAATATAAATCAGGACTCGAACCCGAGCAGATTGGATGAAAATAAATTAAATAGCAAGCAATCTCTGGAGATCAATTCAAAAAATTCGGCAGAAATTACTTTGGATAAATCTGATGGTAAAAAATTTAAAGAGGAAGAAAGTGGAGGTTGGAATTTCGAGGGGCACCAGAAAATAGATCAGCATACTATAAACTTAAGTAAGGTTGTTATAGGAGATACGAGGAAGAATGAGACCAATGGCACTCTAATTCATAAGTCAATTTTAAAGAAGCCCAGCGATTTTGCGAATGTGCATGACAAGCAAAAAGAGCAGGATTCAAAGAAAAGAGTGTCAATAGGTTAAGAAGTTATAAAACGCTAAAATTACTAAGCATGATTTTTTATCACATGTTATAACGAATACATCTATAAGTTAATTTCTACTACTGCATGAAATAAGAGTTATGATCAATAATGGCATTTTACTTCTTCGCTGCTTTTTGACATCGAAAATATTTTGAACCTTTTTGATGTTTTTGAAAAGAAATTATTTCTCTAGTATTGAAAAATATGAGAAATCAAATGTAATAAATGTAATGATTCAGCATCTGATGTTTTTCGGAATTTTAGATAATTTTACCCAACAGTAGCAAATTCTTCAAAGAGTAGCGATTTCAGGATTCGATCCAAAAGTCAAAACCTCATGAAAGTCTTCTTATCTTCTCTATATTTCCATCTGGAGACAACAAATTTCAAAGCTTATAACCCTGAATTCGAAATATTACGATTGTAATCCCCGTCCTAAATACTTGCTAGTTCACACATCGTGGTAGTTCATAGCGGAAAATAAACACTACTATCACAAATACTTTTTAAAAATTGAAATTTAAAAGGATATTTTATCATCAAAGCCCTCCGAGCATCAAGGTCAATCAATATCAATGAACATGCTTCCAAAATGGTGTAGCTGTCGTAAGAAAATTGATAGGGAAACTCAAAGACTAATCGATAATAACCCTTTTGATGGCGACTTGATGGATAGTTCATTTGGACAAAAGCCATTTCCTAGAAAACTATCATCAAAGCAGAACACACAGAACCAAACTAAGAGATTACCTCAAATCATCGAAGAAGAAGAGAAAGCAGAGAATATATATGCCACAGGAAATAGCATGAACCTCAGCTATTTGCTGCTAAATGGTCAATCTGCAATTAAAAATCATGAAACGAACAAACAAGTACAAAAACCAAACGACGAGAAGATAATAGGTGATAAAAGCACTCTCATTCAGGATGTAGAATCCAAAATCATTAGTCGACCAATTCAGAGTATCTCTGAAAAGACCGAAGTGGAGAAACAGCATGATAATTCGATATTAGAGAAGCTAAGACTCGATGAAAGTTCGATTTTTGTGGATGCAGCCACTGGAGCATGCTTCAAAGTGGACCCAAGACTCAAAGAACGAGTTGCAGCCGAGGCATCTCAAATCGCAAATTTGCATGACCTCGGAATTGAGCCTTCAGATCAAAAAAGCAGCCTTTTCGTGAACACAGAATCCAGAATTTTCTACATGGTGAACCCAAAACTCGAAGAACAGATTTTACAGAACGGGACTCGCATTGAAATAGTGGAAGATGTTGTCTTCAATGGCGAAAGGAGTGATTTATTTATGGAGGCAGAATCCAAGATTATCTACCGAGTCCCTGAGAAACTTAAAGAGCAAATCGAATCGGAAGAAAATAGAATCAACAATGCCGAGGTATTAAAAAATGAGAGCAACTTCTTTTTAGACACAGAATCTAGAATTATCTACAAAATTAAGGATAAAGGACTTCAAGACGAAATCCAATCTGAGCCAATTTTGAGCGCTCAAAATGGTTATCAAGACCTTGGAGAAAATCAGCAGTCTGAGATGCTGCAGTCAGAAATGGCAGGAAGCCTTTTCAAAAACATTGATGAAATTTCTCTAAAGGAAAGTATGATCCCGCAAGACTATAATCCAATCCCCGACGACATTTCAGTTAAAGACTTCTCTCTAAGAGATTCTAACTATACAGTGTACTCGGATTTTACAATAAAACTGAAAGATAGTATCCTTCAAAACGAAATCTCTACAAAGAAGAACCCTTACCAGACGGTAGCTGCAAAAACAAAATCTATTATACAAAAGACGAAGCAAGAGTTTTCAGTTTCTCAGCCAAGTATCTTTGGAAAACCTCCAGAAGAAACTTTATATGCAAGAAGGTACGGAATCTCAATTTTCGAGCAGGATCTCCTTGATTTGCGTGAAGGGTCAACAAATATGAGCAAGATGATGAAGTTTTATCTCCGATATCTTGAAGATAAAGTTAAAAACGGACTTGGAGTGCCGAAGGCATCTTCTGTAAAAGCGTTAGATGCCGATTTTTATGACTTCCTCTGCAAAACTGAAAACTTTGAAGACATTCGAAAAAAATATTTTGATTCTTCCGATCAGAGGCCTCTTATCGAGCAATTTGAGAGGATTATCTTCTTAGTACATTCTGGTGAAACAAATCGCTGGTATATCGTCGTTTATAACAAACAGAATAAAACTATTAGTATCCTGTCTCCTGAAGAAGCCAGCAAAAGAAAGGTTACGAGTGCAAATATCATTCTGAATTACCAAGAGAAGAATAACATACTTTCAAATATTTTCGAGTATTTCGCAAAGGACTATGTCGAACAAACCTCAGAAGGGCTCGTTTCAAGCGATATTCACGAGAATTATATTACTGATATCCCGCATTGGCAGAATAGTGAGGATTATGGCTTTTTTGTGTTAGAGATGATGAGGAGAGTATTCTATGGGTATGACTTGAAAGCGCCATTCGAAAAGTCCAATATCTCTGCGTTTAGAAGTAAATTCTGCGATTTTATCAAGCATTTCGGTGAGCAAACGAAGCCTGAGTTTAAATATGACCATCATTTATAATTTTTCGAGCTTTTTGGTCAAGTGTCTGCTACTTTCCTTCATTTTCTTCCTTGTTTAAGTGTATTAAGAGTTTAAAAAAGTTGTTCATGGTCTCTGTGAGTTAAGTTCAATATAATTTTATTGCAATAAAATCTTTTCGAATTATCGTGCGATGTGGACGAAAGATGTAGAGAAACGAGAAGAGTTCTCAGAAGAAGCGTGGACTCCGCAATCCGAGCTCAAAGGCTTTAATAGCACTGCTTCTGACTCAAGATTACAGGCAAAGGATCTTCTGTCGTCTCATTTAAAGGAAAATATAACAGAGCCAAAAGCCGAATTTGAGAGATTTATAGCCAGTTTCCCAGCTCCACTCTATTACTTCGCTCAAAACCAAAAAACGAGCCATTTTATTGATGCGGAGGACGTAACAACCATGCTCTCCGCAAAGAATACTCGTGAAAAATATAATAGAATGGTCTTAATGTTTACGATAACTATCAATATGTCCGTAATGGAGAGACTCCATGAATCAAACAAGATCTTTGGATTAACTCATCGGAAAACTATACCTGGAGTTTTGTTCAAATATTTCATTTTGCCATTGGGCATGCGACAGATTTTCGATACGCTATTTTTTTATCCGCAATATAGACAAACACGCAATCGGATCCAGAGCAAATACAACTTCCAAGACTTTATATTCAGAGAGGAGTATGAACATGACCCTGACCCTGCAGGAGCTATTCAAGCTTATCTCAGAAGCAGACATACCGTAAAAACTCCTGGACCCGACTCGAGCTCTAACAAAACTGGTGAAAGCAATGATCAGAAATCATAAAGCTAATTGATATGGATTTAAGCTTTCTAGTTTGGTTATAAGTTTTGTTGCGAGCTGATTATTTGTCAGCATACAGTGGTTAGTATCTATTTAGTGTATATGGGATGGTGTTCACATTAACGTACCCCTAAACAGCAGCAGATATCGAAAAAGAAGGCTATAAAGGTTGTTGTAAAATGCGTGCTGCTATCACGTTAGATCGGCCGTGTCATTGTGAGACCTAGTAAATTGGTCTACCATCTGTCAGGGTTTCTGAGTGAAATTAGGTCTACAAAGCTCATACTATGTCAAATACTCACTTTCTCATGAAGTATTCTGATTTCTCTTTGAAATGAAGATGCTCAAGCAAGGGTGTCTTGTAGCAGTTAGTTTTCGATAAATGGGGTTTTTGGGTTTTTTTAATTTCTACAGCTCAAATCGAAATAAAATCAGAATAAAACGTTAATTGCATAATTTGTGATTTTAGGATCGAGTCTATTTTTATAAACCTGCAATATTATTTCGCCAACCAGCGAACCTACTGCTTAAGATTTCGCAAATTCTTCCTTAGATTCTTTCCGCTCCATCCAATAGATGTCTGAAACATCTTTATCCATTTCGATCAGTACACTCTCAAATTTTCTTGCTCGCCATTAACAATTAATCCTGGTTTAGACATAAATGAGAGTGAGTTAGTAAGCGTTACAGCTCAAAAACTAGAATCTCCGGCCGTTGACTCAAGCCACCCCATTTCCATCAACCTACCAGAAATCCAAGAGAGATCCAACCTCTTTCTCATAAAAGAATCGCCCACAACCCTTGATCAAAGCGCTCACATGTCCACTTCCTCCTCAAATGACTCTGGAAGCAAAAAAAGCGAGAGTACTGAGTCGATAGAAAAGATTTGCCGCTTCTGCTTCGAGTCGGGTGAAGGGCTTGAGAAAGGAAATCTTATTCGGCCATGTAGATGTGATGGGAGTTTAAAATATATCCATGAGAAGTGCCTCGAGACTTGGCTTCAGCAAAGAGATTCTGATGATATTATTATCTTTTCTAAATGCGAGATCTGCTCATATTTCTACAAGTTGGATGCCGAAACAGTCGGTGCATTGAGCTGTTCACATGGTTTTAGTGAAGGCTTTCCAAATCTTTTGGCTAGCATTGGGTTGGCTTTCTGTCTTAGTAGTATAATCTGGGTTGTGATCAGGTATTGGCAGATCATCTCAACCGATTTACCAAAAGAGGATGAAAACATGATGAAAATAAGAACCATTCAAAATGGCATGATCATCGTCTGCATTGTTATGGGAGTCACATTTTTCATATCGATGATTTGGAATCTGAAGAAAGCATTCTGTAAGAGACAGTTCGTATCTCTGAAAATCCACGAGTTTGATCCAAAATACCAACAAAGAGCGCCTCCTATTTCTTCTCAAAATGAAAATTCTCCTGATGATGACTGGGAAGCAAACATTTTCGGAAGCGATTCTGAAGAAGACGAAGAGCGAGACAACGAGTTGAGCCAAGCTCTCGAGATTAGTCTCAGAGAATTCTCCTCAAAGGCTCCAGAAAATTATCAAGATTCTCGAATCGAACTCAATCAAGCTTAATGCTGCAAATTCTATGTAATTCTCGGAACCTTCTCTCTGCAACCACTGAATTCTGCTCAACTGTCCAAACAGTTAACACCTTAATAAAACCCCAAAATCACGAGTGGAAATAATCTTCGCAAGAAGGCACAACTTCCACAATCTTCAAGAATTTTTTTGCTTAATGAATAAAGCTGCATTTGTATACACATTATCTCTTTCTATTGAAACATAAATCTCCATTTTTTACAATCTTTGTTCTATCAATTCTGATTCATCTTCTGTGATAAAGTCTATCTATCTAACTTTATGTAATATGTGGATATATATATTATCCTCTGCAGAAAAGCAAATACACAGCTTTTTCAAAGTGTATGAAATGGTTCAGGTATGAGCCAGCAGTCAAATTCAATAAAGAGAAACGAAGAAGTTACGAGATATTTATCATTCGTAAGGTCTATAGAGCGCTACCAATAAGAAATATAAGCCTCATAGAAGTGTTGATATCAAAAATAGTTGCTTTTTTTTAAGAAAAAAACTTTATTGTGATAGCCATTTTATTCTCTTTCCATCAGCCCACTCGCCTTCCTTCCTCTCTCCTTTGGAGTTGATATAGACACCCTTGCCGTGCTGCTTCCCGTTCTCCCAGGACCCTTCATACCTTCTTCCATCAGGCCACTCAAAGATACCATAACCTTGCTTCTTATCTTCGATGTAGTCACCATAATACTTCCTTCCGTCTGACCACGTAAATTCGCCTTTTCCATGCATTTTATTATTCCTCCATTCACCCTTGTACTTCCTTCCATCAGCCCATTCATATGTGCCGGTTCCATGAATATTATTATTTTGGAATTCTCCCGAATAAGTGCTTCCGTCAGCCCATTTGAAGTTTCCAACCCCTTGTTTCTTTCCCATGTCATATTTTCCCTCGTATCTAGCTCCATCTGGCCAAATTTCAACTCCGTGGCCATGCTGTTGGTCTTCAAACCACTCACCTTCATATCTCGCTCCATCCATGTGAATGTAGACTCCGCGACCATGGGCTTTATCATCCAGCCATTCGCCTTCATATACATCTCCATCAGCATGAATTAATCTTCCTTTGCCATTCGCCATGTTGTCTCTCCAATATCCGACGTACTGGGAGCCGTCAGTCCAATGCTGCTCTCCTCTACCATGACGATTGCCGTTCTTCCATTGTCCTTTGTAGATGGCGTTGTTCTCGACAAATCTATAAGGAGTAAGCATGGGGAGGTTTGCGTCTTCAGGTGTGTCCTGATCGAACTTGAACTCTCCAAGCTTTTCGTGGGTTGCGATGGTATTGGCGTTGGAGTAATTCGGTATTTCATTGATTGGTGTTGCAAGTTCAGGCGGTGGACCATGGATGCCTGCTGCTTCAGATCTGTCTACGGAAGTACCACCAGATTCGTTTCCAGCGTGGATTTGTTTGCGTACCTGTTTTCCTCGAAAAGCTGCTTGAATCTTGGTGGCAACTTTGCTCATTTCAGGACCTTCCTCTTGTATCGTGGGGTTTAGTTTATTCGTGTTTAATTCCTTATCATGTGTTCCAGCTGCACAACAGTTTCCCATTGAAAATGCAATCTTTCAGTCCCACTGTAAATTCTATTTGTATAACTTTTATTTTTTAACTATTTACTGTATTGTGTGTGTAGTTATGATGCATGCATATAATTAAATTTCTTAAATTTGGCTGCATATTGCCTCGTTTTTTATAGGTCTGTATGGAAGTGAAGGCCAAAGAGTAAAACTTTGAGTACTTATTCCTACAGTTGTTTCCCTTGTATCTGAAAGAAAAGGCTGTCAAAAGTTTTCAGAATTGAAAGCAATGGAAAATCTTAGAGGAGGTTTCATACAGAAAACAAGAGATAGAATCATTGATTAGAGACTCCAGTTGACGGCGAAGCTTTTTTTTGATAAAAAAAATTCAGAATCGTCAGACTGAAATAGTTAATACCATTGACTGTTCTTCGAATTGAAACAATTGAAAGAGGTAGAAAGCAAAAGGCGACTATCTGCTCAGGAAATTAGGAGTTGTGTTGGAATACTTGCTGAAAGGAAGTAGGTTTTTCTTTTTTCAGAGAAGTGAAAATTGTGAGTTTGGTAGTAAAATTTTATTTAGGCGTTGTTCTTACAAATGTTGCATCATCTGAATGGTAAAACATTAATGAGAGAACTGAGGTTATATGGCCTGTAACTAGGTGAATTCGTTTTGAGATTATGGAAATCCGCATTAGTCTAGCTGGTTAGGATATCAGGCTCTCACCCTGGGGACCCGGGTTCGAGTCCCGGATGC
>ENA-UOTX01001342-UOTX01001342.1-compost-metagenome-genome-assembly--contig:-NODE-1342-length-19184-cov-12.336212_pt1 | contig 19184 bp, 9 predicted proteins | sample MGYA00238143_ERZ746982 | MGnify/ENA primary metagenome ERZ746982 (study PRJEB28758, sample SAMN06268862) | compost metagenome | isolation source: single cell | place: USA: California, Emeryville, Joint... | reverse complement strand
CAGGCTCTCGAGCGCTATCATTCTAATCTCAAAGTGATTATTAGTTTCCGATCTGAACAGCTCTTTTCAAATTATCACCGCTGGTTTACACCAACAGGATGGAAACTCCAAGAGGTGGAAATTCAACCTCTTAATTCAGACCAAATAAACAGATTCGTGTCTAAAAAATTAGGTAACGATCAAGCTTCCAAAGCCAAACAATATCAGAATGCGCTGAATGCAAGTACTGATGTGAAACGACTGATGGCTTATCCTGGTCAATTGGAAGCAGCACTTGAAGTTTTTTCAACTTTTAAAAATCTTGAGCAGCTGAGTGAGGCTGATTGCTATGTGATATACCGAAGTGCGATGGAATCATGGTTGCAGAGGCAAGAGAAATCTATGAGTCAAGAGAAAAGAGGAGCATTTGAAAGCTTATGGAATTCGCTATTGCAAATCGCTCTGGGTTATTTAACAAATAAGGAATTATCAACTGAAAAGAGGATATCTAAGCTCTGGCTTCAGGTTTCCATGGTACCAACAATAAGTGACTGCCCTTTGGCAAAGTTAGAGGATCATAAGTATCTCTACGAATTTTTCATTGCTGAGGGCGTTTTAAACTCCTCTGAGTTAACCAGTGGTAAGCAATCAGATATCGTATCATTTTTGAGCTGCATTCTCGAAACTATTGACCGAGAACCAGGAATCTTAAACTTTTTACGCAATGCGACCTCCTCGAGGACAAAGGCTCAGACGAACTTTTTGAAGATGATGGAGCTGGTAACGAACATTAAGTCTCAGATCAGCGATAATAATCCAAGCAAAAACGCTTATATGGAAGAGGAGAAAAAAGAAGACAGTCAACCTCGCGCTGAAAACGGGGTGCCTGCTTATGTACGAGGGAACACTAAAAAAGAGGAGATCGCATATTATGACGAAAGCGATTTGACTGACAACGAAGGTCCGATCGACTTAGAAATAGTAGAGTTAGATGCAGATTTTCTTTCTGATTAGATGAGAACATGAAAGCGTTTTCTATATTGCTGGGATCCAAACCGCATTTATTTAAAAATGAATGAAAAGCTTCATGGAATGAAAACGATTGATTCGGTAAAACAAAATATGAAATGCTATCTCCTTTCGTATTTGGATTGTGACCTTTAACATATTTTACCAAAATTCGAAAAATCATTGAGATATCAATAAGTAATTATAAAAATCAGACCTAAGCCTGTCTCTCTGCTTTCTACTGTAAAGACTTATGCTTCATTTCAATAAAAACAATATTACAAAAATCTTTGCTCATGGATTCAACCATCTGTAGGAAACTGGTCTCAAAATGGCACCTGAGGGATTCATGAGCAATTTCTATAATAAGAGAATATTAGCTGATTCAATATCATGACATCTAAAAGCAGTAGACACTGTAGAAAAAGGAAAAGTCTTCATACTCGTTAAGGCCTCGGTATAAATTACACAGTAACCAAACTAGTTTTACAAAGTGCGTTTTACATTATTCAGTTGATAATCGTACATGAATTAACAATAAATGAGATTTACTGGCACGTCTTTAGCAGTTTAGACTCATTCCATTAAAAGTAGCTGCGATCGTCTTTTTTTCGAGAAGCTATTTGTCTGATTATTGCTTTTTTCAGGCCTACGAAATAAAATTATTGTCTTTTCAACTCCATCTGAACACCCTTCAATCCAACTTTCATACGGCGGAACTCCACGCCTCCTCTCCAAGTTCTTTAATATACCTTTTCCGTTTTCATCGAGCGCAGTTCCTTCAAAACTGAATTTTTCAACCTCTGGGAGCGTTCCAATCAGACGGCTCAAAAATTTGGACCCGAACGGTTCCTTTAAATTATGCATCTTCAAAGCGAAATTCTTGAGGGAAACCAGACTACTCACTAAAATCATCAACTCTTTAGAAGGGACGTCCCATTCAAGAAAACCGCCTCGAATCAGCTCCAATGTGAAATCCGTAACAGATCCTAGCAGTTCAAATGACTTTAAGAAAGCCAAAGGCTTGTTTCGTTGAAACCTTAGCGCTTCCATGCTCAAAGTGACCTTCTTGAGCATCGTATAGCATTTTGCGTGGAAAGTCATATCCTCAATGAAAGGCGCGAGCTCAAAATCGGAGTAAAAATTGCTCTGCCATTTGACTGTCAACTCTCTCGTGAAAGGATAAAGACTCTGCACTTTCGCTAGAAACTTTGGTAGTTTTTCGAAAAAATCTCCTCTTATTTCCCTGATAACATAATCGTTTGCTTCTCTGATGAGTCTTAGCGTAACGAGGTTGCTTCTAACGCTGCTCGTATAGGCGTTTTTAATCGAATGTTTCAGAATGATGCCATTTTGGCTTATTTTAGGGAGCTGAGTGAAGATAATTCCTTGATTAATTCGCGCAGCGATTTTGATTTCAATTGTTAAGCTCCGATTCGCCTCAACAGCCTTGAAAAACTCCAATATTTCGGGACATTCTTGAAGGAAATACACTTTCACCCTTCGTAAAGATCCGAGTTGACTCAACGTGCCCAGAAGCTCATCGAAATTTAGTGTCGCTATATTAGTGAACAAAATTTTTAACGTCTGAAGCTTCGTGAGTCTTTGAAGACATGTTAAAATATCATTTGCGTTTGTTTCGACTGAAAACATATACATCTTCAATAGTCGAATGCTTGTGAGTTTCAGCAGCTTTATATTTGATAGCTCAGATTCGGTTATTGTAGTAGTATTCACGATAGTTCTCACATCATTTCGTTCTTTTGAAGTCAAGAAATGATCCTTTCTCGCTGCTTCAAATGAAGAAATTAGCACCGGCTGTCGTCCAATAGCGAATCGCTCAGTTGCGAGAGGCAAATAGAACAGAGAGCGTTTGAATATCCGCTGTTTTGCTCTAATTTCCTCACAAATAGATGCTTTTTTTAAATATTTGGGTCTTCTGACCAATCGGCAGAAAACGGAAAAGTCGATAACTTCGGCAGGGCGTTCGAAAAGAGACAAATGAACGAAATTAGGCTTGAATCCGACGTCAAATTCAACGCAAAATTGCAGCATTCTCGGTGGTAGATGTCTAGAATACTGCTTGATGAGCGTCCGGCTGGTTTTTATGGTTGCTTTGGCTTTCCGGTTTTGAAATAGCCAGCTGCTCTCTCTTTTAATCACAGTCGAGTTCAAATGATTGCTATTGAAGAATGTGGCCGAGTCGATTTCATATGTTTTCGGAAGGCGGTGGTTATAGGCCAAGTTTACTTGTCCGACTTTTGGTTTGTATTGTAGACGAGCGTGCATATTGATTCTCACCTCTTTGGATCTGATTCTATCATTAACTATAGGTATCTGAGGCTCGATTTCTGTATGGATTGGTTTTTTCGTTTGCTTTTTCATATCTATAATTTTATTACTATTCTTTATCTTAGTTATAAGAACCTAGACAGAAAACTATAGAAGGATACTGAAGAGATCCTTTCAACGTGGTCACATAAATGGTGCGTCAAATTCCAAAAAAAATGTTTGTATTAATTTTTTTTTTGGATACTCTCAAACCCATTGCGTCGTGATCAGAAAATTACTTCTTTTCTTCCCCTCTGGGATAGGATGAATCGACAGCACAAATGTTGATAGTTCTTTTGGAATAGTAATGATGAAACCTGCTCTAAAGCATGATTAGAAGCCAAGTGCTGTAAAATGGAGAGTTAATAAGCTAATTATCTATAGTTCCCTCTTTAAAAGCCAACAATTCTAAATTTTTGATTACTTTTTATTGCATTTTTGAATAAAATTGCAAAATGATAAAAACTGTTTCCAGATTGCTCCAAAATATCCCTCTTAGGACCAACTATGTATGACACCACACACCTTTTCCCACGAGAATTCTAATGTGTTCTTTCAAGTTCCACATCAGCTCTTGCTACCAGATTCCAAGAAGATTCAATACTTCAATAAAACCATTACTGGATAAAGAAGTAATCCTCATTGATACTTATCGATAACATCCATCAGCAAGAGCAGCAAGACAACGACCCAAGACTCAGCGATCAGCAAGCACGAATGTTTGCTACTCGCAGTAACAAAATTACGAATTCCATTAAGCATTTTTATGACTCCGTTAGATTTGGCTTCTGAAGCTCAGTACGGCGACAAAAGTGGTCTAGAAGCAGTATACCAAAAAATCTTTTTGTTGTTATCTTGAAGGAGTCTCATCTGCATGCAGGATTAAAAGATTCAGCAAAAGATGAAGAAGGTGCTTCACTCAGCACGACAACATCTACAGAGAAAAAGGTTGATTGAGTTTGATCGCGATTGCGAATAACAAGTAACTGTTGATTAGACAAGGAAAAAGAGGAAGCCATTGTCAAGAGATATCAAAGAGAAGGTCGATCTTTGGCTGCTTCATCCAAGAAGATTTATCGTTTCAGAAGAAGAGTCTGGTAGGGTGGTTGTTAGATATAACAATGATGATCGGCAAATGTGCGATTCGATCCTCAGCAAATCAACAGAAAAGAAAGAAGGTTTTCATCAAGTGAACCGAAAAGGCCGTGCCTGGGAGAAGGTGCCTCGCAAATTAATGAACAGTCTGAAGCACCATATCGAGGGCAAAGTGGAGTATAAAAGGGCTTTGGAGATCCTGAATGAAACAGAAATGACTCTGAGGAAATTGAATCAGTTTTTGAGTGAAGGATTGAAAGATCCAGCAACAAATGAGATCGTGTTAACTTCGTGGGATTTCAATTTTATGCTTTTGCAATTTCTACTTGAAGGCAAGATACAGAAAAGAAAGAAACAAGTCAACAGTCTCCTCGAAACGTTTTATTATGAGGTTTTCAGAGGATTGAGACAGATGGCTGAGTATCTTATTGAGAAGGCTCAAGATGACCAAAAAGTCGAACTCAAAATACATAGTCTCAGGCTGAATGAGCAAATTGAAGTTACTTATAAATTTACAAAGTAGATATTTGTAAGTTTTAGCGAGTTTGCTGTTTATGTGATTGAAGTGGTGCGCTAAACAGATTTCTAATTGCATTTAAAATTTTACATCCTCAGTGAGAAGCTCGAAAAATTTAGGAATTGAAACTATTAGTGTTGCATTCCTCTAATTCACTCGATTCTGGGGAAGAGGAGAAGGCGTGACAAACTTCTACTATTATCCAAAACTCTTTCCATTTCGCAATAGATTATAGATCAAAATTGAAAACTGATTTTCTACAAAAAATAGACAAGACACCCATTTTCAGAGGTTCACGATAGCGGATTTATATTTTTCTCTCAAACCCATGGAGCTCTCAAGGAGTTAGATTGAGTTTCAATTCTTTTACCCTATCTGCGATCATTTACTATTATCGATGTATAGATGTGATGTCCATCCTCACGATAAAAAGAAAAATTTGCAACAAAACTTAGCTAGAGTTGTTCTTCACTACTAGTTCAACATCAATATTATCAGCGGCTGCATTCTTAGAGTTAAACTATAGTAATATTCACTGCGATGGATTAATAACGCAGAATAGTCGTATCATTAGCGTATAAAACGGATTAGTAGTAATCGTTTTCCAATGTAAGACGAAATCAATTAAATTCTCTGTATATTGATAAATAACTCTCTCCAACATCCAACATTTCGATGCGAAAGGAAGTCATTCTTTTCCTTCTCGTCTGTCTATTGATAGGTACAACATTTTTCCAGTTTCAATTCATGACTTTTAATTATTGATAGTTGGTACTTATGGCATAAAACTGCGAAAACATAAAAAAAAGGTTCACCTCAGCAAAGATGACACCTCAAACACAAACAGAACATTCTTTTCCTGCACCGACCCAGGTGAAGAGACGGATTGGATCTACGCACCGAGCTATTCTACTCTCACATGCAACAACAACACCTATGTAGGCCCTTTTGCCGCTAACGGCTCAATTTCCGCTATATTGAACACAGCCGCTCCACATAATGGTGTAATCGTCGAATTCAAGATCGCCTTCCTTGATTCCTGGGACGGAGAACTGTTTTATGTAAACGCTGACTCCAAATTGGTCTACGCTCATCTCTATGTGGATAACGAAACCACTACCAACACATGCGGCAGCGAATGGAATGATTATTACATGAATATCACATTCGGGTTCAACCACAGCAAAGAGTTCCTCCAACTCGACTTTTTATCAAGTTTGGATCAAACTAGTGTCGACGAATCTTGGGGGATATGCGATTTGGCCATCTCGCTTGTAGAATCGTACGTGAATACGCAAGGTGTGCCCATCAACGTCACCAGCAGCAGTAACCTCTCAAACTTTACGTTTAGTTGCACTGCTCCTGCAGAAGACTCTGCGTGGACCTACTACTCAGCTTATAGAACAATCTATTGCAATGGAAATACTTTTGTTGGTCCATACGGCGCAGGAGAATCCATTAGCACGGTGCTGTCACTTTCCGTTGAACATAAAAACGTGATTATGGCTTTCACATTAGCGCTTATTGATTCTTGGGATGGTGAATCATTCGTTGTTAAGGTCGATGGGAACGAGGTGTACACGAAAACCCACTATTCTATTGACGAGAGCTACAATACCTGCCAAAACGGCTGGAATGATGGGTATTATGAGGTGAGGTTTGGATTCAGCCATGTTGGCACTTTAATGCATGTTGTTTTCTCTTCGACGTTGGATCAAAGGGCCAATGACGAGGCTTGGGGCATTTGCAATCTCGTTATACATCCAACAACAGCGAACATTGATCCTAATGGTAATTTTGTCGGAAACGGTATCCAAGGCACATTGCAAGCGTCGAGTTTTAGTTGTGTCCAACCTGAGTTCGATGAAAGCTGGAGCTATTTGCCTTATTATAAAACAACTGCTTGTGCTGGTAATATTTATGTCGGGCTCTATGGCTCTGGAGGAGAAATAAGCTCATCTCTCGCGATTTCCGAAACTCATAAAGGAATTATCGTCAGCTTTGCGCTGGCGCTTGTGGATTCTTGGGAAAGCGAGACCTTTTATGTCACAGCTGATGACGTTGAGGTCTACTCGTTGACGTATTCTTATCGAACCGCTACAACAAACACGTGCCAGGGCACCCTCGCTGATAGTTACCAAAATGTTACTTTCGGATTCAACCATACTGGAAGTACATTGGATTTAGTTTTTACTTCAACTTTGGATCAGTCTTCTTCTGATGAAGGATGGGGAATTTGTGATCTAAACATCATGACAAGCACCGAACCTGTGGATGCTGATGGTAATGCAGTTTAGATTTCAGCAGGAATTAGATAAATCATCATGAAAAAGAAAGAAAGATTCATAAGCTTATATTTAGATATCGAAGGGGGCATGATTTGTCTTTGATACGCTGCATATTTTCTGGAGATTAGAATGTATAATTGTTACAAAAAATTACGTGAAAGCTAAGGATGTATGCATAACTTTATCCTGGGATCTCCAGAAATAATAATCAGTTTTGAGTCCTAGCAGGCTACTGTTTCAATTAGTTTAATTTTTATGAAGTATGAAAAGGAGTATTGTAGATTCTAGTCTTGTGGACTGCATTGTTCGGAAACCCTTTAGAGAGTTCAAAATGCATTGACTGACTGCTGAATTATTTTCATTGGGATCAGAAATCTGACTTCAATTCATAACCTCAGAGAGGTTCAACACTGAAAGTAAATATTGAAATGGTATTGTATTTATCACCTAGTATTATTAGGGGCAAAAAACCTGATCTATACGGATATTGAAAAAAGAGAATCATAATCATCAATTTTCGTAAATCTAACCGAAAACCGAGTTGTTCCCAACCCAATATCTTGATAAAATTTATTCTCAGTTCCGGAATTCTTTCTTTCCTTTCTTCCACTCCATCTTAAAAGCCCCAATCAACACGAGTTTCTAACTTAATTCACCATATTCATATTTCTAATGGATACATAACTTTATGCTTGTGACAAGATTCTTGCAAAGATTTGAAATGTTGGCTCTCTTTCAAACAGAGATAAAGTGCATCCGACGTAAACGAATATATATTGAAAAGTAGAGACGAAGAAACAAACCGCAACAACAAATGATTTGTGAATTCTGTTCCAAATAAAAAACTTTTTATTCAAAATATTTTTCGTGAAATAAACTAAAATCAATAATTTTCGTTTTAACTTTGTTAATTTGAATTTAATCCCAATTATTTTGGCAAGTACCCGCCGTTACATGCTCTTCGATTTAAAAACTAATGGTACCATCAATAATATAGTCGTTCGGTTGTGATCTACCGGCTTAAGATTTCATAATTTGCCTAGTAAGAGGAAGAAAATTATGATTGTGAATCTCTTTTTTAATGTTTCTTTTGATATATTGTGCATCTAATCAGAGTCCCAAAGATTGAAACTCTGACAATTAAATGGAGTATTACGTGAATCTCTAAAAATTGAAGAGCGGTATTTATTTAGTAAATGAAGTATATATAGCATTTACAACTATTACAACTTCAAGCATTGGAGTAAGAGTGTGGTAGTATCACAGTATATATCTCGAGAGGTGTTCTGCTTATTGAGAGCGACTGGTAGTGAGTTTAGTATCCTTTTCATGGTTCTTGTTAGGGTTGGAATAATCTTCTCTTTGGGCATAGATAGCAGCTGGGTTCATCACTTTGCCGAAGGGTACGAAGCCTCCGAATTCATAGACAGTGGATTCGCCAGCAAAATTGATAGTTTCCTTGTGTCCGGTGATAGAGTTTCCCATAGAGAGATGTTCGAGAGTGTTTTGAGGTAAAGAGTGGATTTTTTCTTTTAAGAAATTTGGTATTATAGATTATTTGAAATTCAGGCCCTTATATAATCGAAGGGACTAGCTTATCGTGGATAATTAGATAATAAGTTGAGCTTAATGCACTGGAATTAAGGATGAACTGTCCAAGAATATTACGCTGGCCTTAATTTCTCTAAATTAAATAACAGAACGCTGGTCGTTCCTCTATCACACGTATTGAATTGCCGTTGGTGCGTCACTCACCAAAGCTTGTTTTCGTAGTCATTCCTTTCATAATGGTCTCTCTAAGTAACAGATTATCATCTTCCTACTCGAATAGCAGACGCTATTGGACAATAACGCGAGAAATTTGTTAGAGAAATAAATGTTTGCTGTTCATGATCGAAAATAATTCGATCGTCCTAGATGTAATAAAATAAGCCTAAAATCCAAACAGAGATCCAACTGGCTTCAGAGAGTGTTGCAATTGAAAAAACGGAATGCGTTTTTCTATCATATTGATAAATAGTGTAGAGACGAAAGAAAAGATTGCGGGTGTTTTGTGAGAGGAAAAAGTTATCTTTACTCATAAGCGATGATGTGTCCCTGAGGCAGTTTGAAATCTGCGTCGCATGAGGGTTTGTTAGACTAAAAAAATAGACGAACAAAAAACGGTTAAGAGAAAAAGCGAACAGATTTCGAAGCTCTAGCCGAAACTCAGGTTTTTCGGGGAAAAAAGCTCATCTTCTAGAGACCTTATCGTCCAAACCATCCCAAAGGAGGCTATTTTCATGTGTTTTTGGCGAGCATTATGCTCGATGAATTTTTGCGTTTCTGTCAGAGGAGTATGACAACCCTTGAAAATCCAAAGGAAATAAGAGAATAGCATCGATCTAGCTTGTAGGAAAGTCCATTTGGTTCATTACTTTCAAAATTCTTCCATTTCAAGAGAATTTTGCTGATGTATCTGTGAGGAATGATTGAAAGTTGTGCCAGTACCAAAGAGCTGACTATCGCTCTCGAATAAAGCAGCAAGTGCTTCAGTAGAGCGTATCTAGCTTGGCAATTAAGAGATTTGTGAAACTAACTTTTTCTAACATGGAATTTGTAATCTTGGTTAATGTGAGGTGTTGTGATGAGCAGTGTGTTGACTGTAACTAGTAACCTTAGAAAAACTTAATCATTCATTTAGAATCGTTCTATGAAATGGGTTTCTCTTAATACACATTATTTTGTCAATTTCGTCATTGTGACGCTTTTCGATTGTGATGAGTTTGTTCTGAATTCGTCATCGCTCAACCGGTAACGGAAATAATTAATTTGATTAAATTTTTATTTCTACCGTTATAGGATTAATAACACGTATGCATAGCTTTGCGATTTTTTCGAATTCGAATTCGAATGTAATGAGCGAATGTAACGTTTCTTGTTTCTATGATATCTTGCTCAATATTGGGAATTTTTGAGCTGCAGAACACCTTTGAGTTGTGTGATAGATACATAGCCTGACTCTTAAAATTTTGAAAAAAAATCTATGTATTCTGCCACAATCAATGAAAATGAGACGAAATATGCTTTGAATAATCAATTTTTTGATGAAATTTCTGAGTTTCACCTTCTCGCTTTGCGCTTGATGTAATTCGTCAGTTTTCAACTCTCAACTTCTCAGCTGACACTTCTTATAAACTGGAGGATTATGAAACTGTTTTTGTTAGAAGTAAATTCCTCCACCGGAAGAAAGAAATTCCCTCTTTACTTGACAACCCATCCTCAATTGTGAGGAACAACATAACGATGATAACGGCAAAGCAAGCCAAAGGGATGAAGATATGCATGCTAGAGACGTGTGAGCTTATATTAGTGGAGTCATCATTGAAGATTCCAATTCCAAAGTTTTTCGAGGATTGTGCATCTTCCTTTCCAATGAAATTCTAGCTTCATGCTTTGGACCTCAATTCCTTATTTTACACTGCCATTTTTCACTATCCAAAACGGATTCATGGAAACCCGATCCTTGAAAGCGTGTACTCCAAGCTTGAGGGCTTGTTCCAGCTCTAAACATCATTTTTGACCACGTTTGATTATCAAGCTCTAATTCAAGCCTATATTTTTTTGAATATCAAAGGGGTGAAGTAATTCTGCAATCAATGAATAATGAATACAAAAACAAAAAAAAAATTCATAAAACAAATATAGCTCATCTTAACAAAAACAAAAAAAACCGTGTGTAGTTTTATGGAAACAGAAATAGTTTATTACTTCCTAAACTGTTACTCCGTGTGTTCTTGCTTAAATAGTTTTCTCTTCCATTTTTCATGAGAACTTGTTTTAGATCCTTCATAATTTTGTTCATAGGACTTTCTTGTTTCAATTTTGAGTGGCTACTAGACACCTCCCCAGACAATCTATTTGATCCCATGCTTTCTATTGCATTTAATGAAAATTTCCGAATCAAGGGATCATATGCCGAGGATTTCTTTACATCAGATATATCCTTTGGAAAATTAAATGATTCCGGACCGAGGAGACTATCGGACTGCGCTGTATAACAAAGATCTTTCTCAGCAAAATTTCTATTTTTCACATTTCCCATCGAAACCAAACTAATTGAATTGTTCTGTGGTTTTACAACTCTTGGCAATTTCAAAAAATCTGTTGAATCAAGCTCTTTAGTCGACTCCGCAGTGTTTTTGTTTTCAGTTTTTATGTTTATTTGCAATAAGTTTTCATTTTCCGCTTGGGACTCTTTTCTTCCGTCCGCTTCTTTAATCCATTGCACTCGAGGATTCATAAGACCAAGGATAGACTGGAGCTTCTGGTCTTCGGCACTGAATTCTGCAAGTGTTGTATTTATCTGGTCAATATGACTGAGATAATTTGCTGAGAGAAGGCTCTTATTTTCAATGACTTTAGACCGAAAAACTTTCTCATTTTTCTGCGAATTAATCTCTGCCATCGTTCTTCTTCTGTTTCTCCACCCACAGGGTATATCATCGATATAAATACATTCAACAAGGTTCTTTTTTCCAGGATTATCGTGGTTATCGTGGTGCTGGGCCTTAGAGCTAAGATATGGATTGCTGGCATTGATACGCCGTTCTCGTCGATCGTACAATTCTGCTTGGAACAGCGAGTCCGTTTTCAATGAGTTTTCGTTTAAATTATATTTGAGAACGAGCTTACTTCCCACACTCTCAGGAACAACAGCCTTATAACCATTTGGCGGAGATTTTAAAATGCTATCTCTTGTCTCAGGAATAGAAATGTTCCGTGAACTTCGCCTTTCCTTTGAAACATGTGAATCTGTATTAATGTTCTTTGGTTTTTTAGGTAGCAGTGGGCTGGCTTCGGCCTCTAGGATGGTGTGTGTTAAATTAGCACTTTTCCAAGCTGCCTTTGATTCTTCATTGGGCAACTTGCTGTCTAAATCATAGCTTTCTAAGTTCATTTGCTTGCTTGTGGACCCTTCGCTTTTTAAACGAAGGTTATTAGATCTACTGAGTCCGGTTTTTAAAAAAGTTAGTTGGCCCATCATACTTCTGCGCCTTTTTGAGGTTTGCGTTTTAGATACTGGTTGCAATTCGGTTAGAATGGGCAGTTCATTTACGGGTTGAGGACGAGGACGAATAACACTCACCACAATATCACCGGTCATTTTTTCAAGCCGAGCGACTCCTCCACATTCGCTGCATTCACAGCTCTTTCGCCTTGCATAAAGCTTTGGTGTAGAACTCTGAAGAACTGTTGGTTTCGATTTTTGCTTAGAACTAAATCGTGGCATGGAGATCTGCTTACTGGTCTCCTCTGTTCTGAGAAGTTGAATATTTCGGCCTTTATCTTTGTCTGAAACAGGAGGGTACTCCAAAAAGTCACTCGGCAAGTTTACAAATCCGCTAAAACTTGCTCTGCGCTTCTTTTCAAAGTCTTTTTTGGTGCTTGCCACTGAAAAATCCAAAATCCGCTTACCGGAGAACTCCGAGCATTTCTCATTAAACAGATGTTCACTGCTCTCATTGGACCATATAGGCGCTTCTGGTTTCACTCTTTTCAGTTCACTAGCTAGAAACTTCACCTGTTTTTCGGGCAGAGTCTTGGTGTTTGGTTCTTGTACAGTATTCAGATCTTGTGAGCAATATTGTGTTACTTTTATTAAGAGCTGAACTACTCATTGTATTGGTCTCCTGCATGTATTGCGTTCGTAAGACCGTAGTATTTGTGAATCCAAAAGGGGAAAGAACGTCCTTAGCAACGTCACTCCAAAATGAATCGACCGGAGAAGCATTATTCGCTCTTTCTCTCTCCTTCCAGGAGTCAAGGCGAAGAATTGGTGTCATAACCACGTCAGGGTCTACGAGGAACTTGTAAGCACGCCTGGAAGCAATAGACGCAAATACCTGCTGTAAAAAGAGACGAAACATTTTTTCTTTCGAATCGAGTCGCATGTTTGATTACTACCGCTGTCTTCTTCCTCATTTCCTTTCAATGCGGAATTATGAATAAAAATGAGAGAAATTGTCAATGCTACTTTCTTTTGAATGTCATCAATAACGTTTTGTATGCTCTTGGAAGTATGGAATACGACGTTCGTTCGCTTCTTCTGCATTATTTTATTTAAACTGCACGATAATTTCTGACTCTCAAATTATCACATGACAAAACGTTGAGAAAAATCCCAGTGCAATTCATAATATCAAATCAGGTATTATGAAGATCAAAAAGGATTGCATCATTATTATAAATACTCCGACAAAATAAGTTTCCAGCAACCTAGCAACAAAGCGCTCATGCGAACTACTACAAAATCTCGGTTTTTTCCTTTCCATTTTCATCAACACATTAGCATTTAATTCAAAACATGAACAAAATGTCGAAGCTGCAGCCTTCTAACTAATACTTCTGCACTACTTATGTAGAATAATAAATTTCAGGTATCTGACCATTCGAGACGTCAGTACCATTCGTACTTCCAGGATTCTTCAAAAATGTAAAGACTACTTCACCATCATCTCCCATTACAGTCATCATTCCACCCACACCATTAAACGAAGGGCCCTTTTGCAATTGAGATGAGATCGAAATCAGCGTTCCCGCTTTCACTGCAATATTCTTATCAAACATCACACCATAAATTTTATCTTGAGCTTCAATCATGTTCTCAGTCAACGTCACCTCTCTGCTTGCGAGTATTTCCCCATTGAGATTTTCTCCCTTTATGACTTTCACTGTGCCACTGAGATTATTGCTGGATTTCGGTATGTAGATCCCAACACCGAGAAGTTCAATGTCCTTCGAGCACCTAAAGGTAATCGCGTCGATCTTCCCCGAGCATAACCAGCCTCCCGCTTGCTTAGCGAACCTGTTAACGACTTGGATTTCTTTTTTATCTGCCATTAACGAGAACATAGATTCTTTTGGTGATTTCATAGATTTGAATTTAATCTCTTTACTCATGTGATTTCCAGTGCTTTCTTTTGAAGGGATCATATCACTCGATTTCAGATGATCGTTTGATTTAATCATTTTCCCCAATTCATGCTTGGAAGGCTTAATCTCTTCTTCCTTTAAGTTATCAAGCTCCTCAGCTACGTGGTGAAGCTTCAGACGAGTACTTGGGTCTTTATTAAGCATTTTTTTCAACATTTTTTTTATTGGCTCGGGCTGTTTAAGGTCCTCGATCACTGCGTTCACCGCAGCGTTATGCATTTGAACTATCTTGATACAAGACATTGGCTCCAGGTTCTCCTTGCTAATCCCATTGAGCTCAAGAACCTTTAGTCCAAGGACATACACCTCATCGATTTCTTCAGGTCCAGGACGCACCATGTTCAGGTTGAATTGCTTAGTAGGCTTCTCTTTCTTCTTCAAACTTCTTGCCCAATCGCCTAGGAAGTACTCTTGGCTGCTTTTGATGCTGTATATGTTGTCGAGTTCGATCGAGATGGATTCTGCCAGTTTCAAGTTATTGAGTAGGAAGCTGGCGTCAGCAGCCACACCTCGGATCATTTTTTCGATGTTAATCCCCATAAACTCGTGCTTTTTGCTCAAAGGAATTGAATTTTGAGTGACATAAGCTATATTTTTGTCGTTTATTTCAAAATGCTCAATGACAACGCTATCTGGGTGGATTGAGACCAGACGAAGCAGTTCTTGGATGAAGAGCGTTGCTGCTAGACTTGGGTTTTGCTTGTAGAGCTCAGAATCAGTGTCGAGAATTCGAATGGAGTGGAGAAGGTTCGTACTAACTGCGACAGCTTCATAGATTTGGTAGTATTCTGCTTGAAACACATGTTTCACGTCTCGGTATAAGGACTTTATCTTTGGAGAGAGAGCAAGCTGGCTAAGCTTTTTACCTGAATTCATGACGAAAAGAGAGATCAGATTTCCAAAATTATATAACGCAAACTAATCAATTGCCGTTGACAGTAAAATATATTGAGATATGTAGTCGATTTGATAAGATATGAAAGCTTTTTCGCACTGGGTTGTGACAAAGAGGAAAGAATACAGTATGCGCCTCATATTGGATTGGTTTGGTGTTAGAGGAAGGTAATCATGCAAAAGAGATCCAAACGGTGATTCAATTATCACTCGCACACATCAAATAGACTACCTGTTGGTTGAGGCTCTAATATAAGGAGGTTTTGCAGAAGCTGACAGATAGGAGAAAAAGTAATCTCGCGCGCTTAATACTCACTTTTGATGTTCTGATGTGATAAATTAAAGCTTTTTCGCAAATTTAGAAATCAAGGAGTTCTTAGTCAGTTGTTTTAGTCCTCTCCTCAGGTAGTTCACGTTCATTTCATTGATCAAACTGTTGAACTACAGATTAAGCCACTCCATCAAAATTATCCCGAATAATCGTGGCTTTGTAGCAATATATTCTAAGTCATGTATACACAGAAGTCGTCGCTTCTCAGGGCAGTCTAGAGGCACAAAAGCAGAAGTTACAGGTTCTTCAATTAGATTCTCAGACAACTATTATCACAAAAGGATGGCTTAAAAGTTTATATACCAATTTTCTGAGAACATTTTAAATTAGCAGCAAAACGTAACTTTTAAATAAGAAAAATCAATAAATCTCATAATTTGTTTGAGCCGCTCAATTTTGATGCAATAAAGTTTATATCTTTTCCTGATACGACTCTCGCAACCTCTTAACTTTTATTTTAACAACTCAGTTGGAAGATGCTTTCCTTTATGCAGCTTCTAAGATTTGATATTTTCAAGTCTGACCTACCCATTCGAAACGTTGGCAGTACTCGAGATATGTAATTGACTTTGATTTCGTATTTTTGAAATACAATCGCATCTCACAACCTTTTTTGAGCTTGGTAAATACCCAAAATCGTCGTTTTCTTATCATGAGGGTCCCTGAAGCCAGTATGATTAGCGATATTTGGAGCATCTTCATAGTCGAGGACTGTTTCTGATATTATTATAAAAAGAACACCGAAGAGATTTCTTAATAATTATAATTCGTCATCGAGCAAGAAGCAGGAATTCAAGCGATAAAATTTATTTTAAATCTTGAATACAACCAAATATGATATGCATACGAACATTTAAGCATTCCAGATTTTATATATTTTTTTAAGATAACTAAACGAACGACTCAAGACTTATACTTGATGCAGAAAAATTAATTATAACAATTAAAATTTGGAATTGCTTAGTGACGTTTTCCCGCATCTTGTCCCTTCAACCGCATTTCTTTCTGTAAACGATGAAATTCCTTGGACAAAACTTGGCAATAGGCACTGAGTTTACACGAAATCCCAACGGAGAACGCCATAATCTGACAGCGAGCAACCCAACGATTTCTAAATTACTCAGTCTCAGTCCACAGAAACCGTCTTCCCGGGGCACTGCCCATTATATAGCACCTCATCATCGAGTGTTGTCTGCTGTTCCTTCTAAAGTAGCACAAATACTAGACAAAAGCTCAACGGCAGGCTTGAAAAATTCGCAACACCAAGAACCTTTTGGAAAAGTTCTTTTCGATGGTAGTTCTCCTCTAAAAAAACGCAGCAAAGCCATTTCACCAGCCACCTGGGATTCTCAGACGAACGGGTATTCAAGAAAAGGAAGTCTGAACCCTGAAATTGTTAGATTGGTTGATGAAGTGTTTTGTTATTCTCATGATCTGGGACAACCGAACTCATCATCATCACCGAAGCCTCATAAAGCGAGCCAGCCGGATCCAATAAAGCCTCAGCTTAGAGTCAGCGCCTTATTTAAAAGAGAAGAACTTCTGCAGAGCCCATATGGAAAGCGACAAAGAACTGCAGTGGCAGCTGGACATTGGTCACTTAATGTCTCTGTAGATAAGGAAACGCAAGAAAATATTACGAATAAAAGTGTTTTTGAATCGGGTTTCACACCCTCAAAAACAAGAGATTTTAGGATGAGAGGTGTTCGTAGGAAACTCTCTTTAGATAGTTTGCCCAATAATAATTCCTTGCCTCTCGCTCCGATGATCAGTTTGAAGAAGATAAACAGCTTTCCTCAAGATATGAGTCAAAGCCATGGCAAATTTCTTCAAATCGATAAAATGCTTAATATCTACACTGATAGTCCGACTGTAACTGCTGATATGGTTCAAGGCCAAGGAGCAGGGAATCAGATACCAAATCTCCGCAAATTGAGGAGGAATATGTTGCAAAAAAGTGCTCTTTTAAGTACCATTGAGAGGAAAAAAATAATCTACTCAAAGTCCATCGTTCCGATTCAAGAGGAAGATGAAAGTACTAAACGCACGCTTATTCCGAGTCTAGAAAGAAAAGGAAGCTGGAGAGAAGCGGTAATGGGTGGAAAGGTTGAGGAAGACTTTAAAGATGGATTGGAGAAGCTTCTTGACTCAAGCCGGAAGACTGACCATTAACTTTTATATTTTTCTGGGATTTTTTTCCCCGTTTATAATTACCAATAGTTTGCCTTGTTTTTTTTTTTCTCTTCTTTTGACTGCGGTTGCTTTGGAAGATGCATAAGTATTAAATTTATGCTTAGGCAAGTCTGAGGATTTGAAAAGTTTATCTTAATTCAATAACCACATTTGAGCAGTAGAAATTCAATAATGAAAAGATAAATTTTCTCTTGCTGGTTGCCTTTTCAAAAGTGCAAGCTTCCAATTAAACGAAAATGAGATTAGAAATTTTCGATTCTGTCCAATATAATGAAATCAGTAACCCTCTCTTCCTGATAAAGAATAAACTCAAAAAAGAGCTTCCTTCAGTTCTCCAATACGCTCAGCTTGTATCATTAACAATAGAGAGATGGTAATGGCTGCCTTATTTGTTGCTTAAAAATATTTAATGTTGTTACCGTTGCTCAAGCATCACTAACTCTCAGCTTCCTTATCTGAACATCACTTTCTATCTCTTGTTTAGCATATTCTTTCTCACGCTTTTCGTGGAAATAAGTGTATCGAGGTGACGCCTCATCCTCCAATTACTCACCAATCCAGTAAGCATGTTCGAAAAATGCTTTAAATACCAATAATTTCAGTTTTACTGTGTTAAGGATCATTCTTTCGGAGGGTTCTGAGAGGTAATAGAACCGAACTACTACCAGTAGCAGTAGATCTTATATTCTTATAAGGAGTTCATTGTATAATTCTATAATTAAGAAATCAAGCAAAGACACCATGGGAAATAACTCATCAACCGTCGCAAAAGAACACGCAGAAAGGCAAGAGCCTGAAAACGTCGAAAGACAAGAGATCGAGAAGAAGAAGGAACAGGAGAGAGAGTACTGGGAGCAGCAACAACAAGGCTTCTTCAACTCGCAAAATAATAGCTGCTGTAATGACATGTAATAGCAGAGGCGTGGACTTCAATTCTCAGCAGAAGAAAATGGAGCGATGCTTTATAATTTATGTAGCATAGAAACAATATGATGCTTTGAATGCTACCTTCATTATAATTCTCTCCAATTTGAGATTTGAATTAATATAAATTACTGAATAAGGCTGAATCATTACTGAATTGAATTCGAAGAATCGGATTTAATTGATAGCTGAAGGCTGAGACTTCCTCAGTTGAATTTCGAGAGTTTGTTTTCGTGTTTCAGATCTAATCAGCGAGGTAATGAACTATGAGCCTTTTATTTTCAGAAGGTTAGAATAAAACTTAATCCATACGTATAATTAACCTATAAACAACCGAGCTAAACGGTTTCATTGCTTATATAGGATACTTCATTTTGTTGTTGATTGGCAATGCCAACTAAAAAATGCGCCTTGTTATAAAATAATATGCGTCGACACTCATTTAACTCAACCTCATCATTTTCAAATAATTTGAAATCTCGTAAACCACAATCTCTCTATTGAATAAGTCCAGTTTGCAGATAAAATACTCTACAACTCAATTAACTAAGTAGCGCTATCGGAGTACTTAGACTCTTCATGCAAGTTTTTTGAGAATTTTCAATACAAATTCCTTTTTTGTTTTTCGGCTGAAATTTTACTCCGCTAG
>ENA-UOTX01001340-UOTX01001340.1-compost-metagenome-genome-assembly--contig:-NODE-1340-length-19214-cov-9.096567_pt1 | contig 19214 bp, 10 predicted proteins | sample MGYA00238143_ERZ746982 | MGnify/ENA primary metagenome ERZ746982 (study PRJEB28758, sample SAMN06268862) | compost metagenome | isolation source: single cell | place: USA: California, Emeryville, Joint... | reverse complement strand
CATAAAGAGTGTCAAGTTTCCAAAGAAATCATCCAAGAATATCTGCCCAACCTGAACTTTTCTGGTTCTGAGACATTCAAAGGGCAATTCAAGTTCCATGCTCCTTATCTTTTCCATCATCTTCTCAAGCAAGATGCAGGATTCATCGACTTGGAACAATCAATGGACTTTGATAAAAATGTGGACGCCATTAGAGACGCAAGCGGTGCTGATGGTGGTAAATCAGGAGAGTTTTTCTTCTTCTCAAGTGATAAGAAGATCATTGTAAAAACCATCAATGCTATGGAAATGAATAAACTGCTAGAGATCTTACCCCAATACGTTGACTACCTTGAAGATCATAAAGACAGTCTCATCGCAAAAATCTATGGTGTCTTCACCATGATTCGCGACGGTATTGACGAAGAAGAACACTTTGTTGTTATGAGAAATGTCTGTGGGTTACCCAGAAAGTTTGTTGAGAGAGACTATGATATGAAAGGTTCAACCTTTGACAGGGAAAAATTGAAGGGTGTAAATCTCGTCCACAAGTCAGAATTAAATGGAAGAGGCACTCTTAAAGATACTGACTTCTTCAAATATGAGCATCAACTCAACATACAACCCTCACTCATTGATAGATTCGTAACCACCATGCAAAGAGATGCTAACTTCTTCCGAGATCGTAACCTTATCGATTACTCGTTGGCTGTCTTTATAGTCAACAAGAAGAAATACTTTGAAGAATTTGGAGAACTTCCCACCAGCGCCTTCTATCATGAATTATGCTCGATGGAGAATATTAAAGAAGAGGGAATTTGGTATAACATCGGAATAATAGACTATCTCCAACCATACAACTTTTCAAAAATGATGGAGAAGAACTTGAAAAAGATAATCAAGTTCAATCTCAGTTTGGATACTTCTTCACAGCCTCCTGATGTATATGCTGAAAGATTTGGGGCGTTCGCAAGGAGAGTAGTCGGGCTAGAAAGCAGCTCTTAGCAAGTAAAAGATTTGCTCTATGAAAATAATAACGTTGCCTTTACAATTCCAGTCAGATGATTTGCAATAGCGAGTTTTATCTGAACAAAGTTTAAAATTAGTCACATCATTGTTGATTATACAGAGTTAAGGCTACACAGTCCTATAAAGATTCCCAGAAAAATTTCAAAAATTAACTCAGTTCTGCTAAAGGAGATATAAAGAAATAGCTTAGAAACGTTGCCGTCTAGAAAGCCCACTTTCACAATAATATAGAACACCTTGATGCTACTTCATTTAGAATTCAAACAAATAACTCAACAAAATCCATTGCTAATTCGTCATTTTTCATTCTTGTGCAGGACTTTGTCTTTTGTTAGAAATTTTCAAAAAGATGACCCATATTCAGCATTACACAGCAAACAGAAACATAAATATCAAACTTTTTAATCCTTCCACACTATTTCTCAAAATACATAAAATTCCAAGAGTAGCCGCTGATTTGATTCTTCAGGATTAATTGATTGATCTTCTGGTGGCTCTATTTAGAACATTCCGAAAGCATTCTTTCCACCAGCTCTGTTTTCTTGTGGGTAGACTCTCAACACATTGAACTTCACTGTCTTAGAAAGTGGTCTATATCATATTATCATTAGCAATCAAATTTTCTTGAATTGAGAAAGAAAGGAAATAAAGGTCACACAGCTATGCAATATAAGAATCGAATTATTTTGCATTTTGAATAATTGGATAATAATTAGCAGCCATCTTTTTTTACCTGCATTGACCAATAACGGCCATATCACCGACCTTGACGCTGAAGGCAGGAGAAACGTGGGCTGGGACATTTTGATGTCTCTTTTCATATCTGTTGTATTTTGAGATGTAGTGAAGGTAATCTCTTCTAATGATGATGGTTCTGTTCATCTTTGTAGAAACAACGACTCCTCTAAAATTATCCAGGTACGTGTTACAATAAGCACCAATCGATGGTAAGTATTGAGAGTTACTTCAAGATTCTTCCTCTGATGGAAACGTTGCCTGTGAAAGGGCACTTCTTGTCAACATAAGTACCTTCAATGGCTTCCTTAGGGGTTTTGAATCCGAGACCCACATTTCTGTAGTATCTGATGCCTTTGGTGGTTTTGCTGGCAAGGAGCTTCTTGCTGTTCAGGAAGACTGCGTCTTGCTTTTGGAAAGATCTTTGGACCTAGCAAGGATTGTTATTGTGTGACTTTGCTGGCTTGAAAAAGAAAGGGATACTTGAACTTCAGCCATGATGTCCTTTTGTTTCTATTTATGTTTTTTATTCAAATCTATGATTGATTTTATTTAGATTCGCACTTTCAGAAAATATAGGATGGCCAAATTGTAATTCGAAAAACAGGCAGCAATTATTTTTGAACTTGCTTATAGAGAAGACCATCGAACATTATTTTCTTTCGGCATTTCTCGAGAGATTCGAATTCAACACAATTCTCAAAATATCTTCTCATAATTTCACTAATTCGTTTTATGGATTTTTTGTGAAAGTTAGCTGACTAACTTGTATCACTTAGTGATAATGTCAATCATCTCTTGGGAGTTTACTATTTTTATTTTCAAAACCAATATTAAGGAAGAAAGTTTATTTGGATCGAAAATCAAATATGATGTCATGAGATCATATACAATATTGTCTTTGGAAAAAGCAAGATTATTCCTACACACTGCTCTCTATCGAGAAATATCTCTCCCTGTTCTTCATCCGCTTTTCCACTCTCATCATTGCTTATGGAGATGCTGTCTTCTGTCTTTGTAAATTGTCGTAAGCTATCTTTTGACCCAATAAATTGAGTTCCTTCAAGAATTCGCTCTTTGCATCACGAGCTCTTCTTGCATTCAAAGCGCCAAGCACGATTCTTCTTTGCTTCAGATCGAGCATCCTCCAATTCTTAATGTGAGAACGAAGCACTTCTTCTTGCGTTATCTTCAAATTTCCACTGTTTAACTGCTCAATAATTCCACTCTTGAAACCCTCTTCCTTTCTTTCTCCTTGAGTGACCTCACCACCTGCTTCTTTCTTTGATTTGTAATCATACTTCGCATTCAAATAAGCTTTCAACTCTTTCTTCTTAATATCAAACTCAGCAGCCTTCTTGATATAGTCCAAATTATCCACTCCACGTTTTAAATCAGCATACTTTGCTCTGAGCAGATCAAAAGTAATCTTTGGCACATAAGGTTCTTTTGCTTCCTTTTCCTCAGCTTCCTTTGTTTGTTTCTCAAATTCCTGTCTTTGCGCTTGAACATATTCATCTTCCAAGTGCTGGCGGTAGGCATCACGGACCAATTTTCTCTCCTTCAACACAGTCTTCAATCTCGCCATACTCACTCTAACTTTTCCTATCTGTCCTTGTGGACCACTTTCACCGGTGATCTTGCGTTTAAGTATGTTGTCGGATGCGATAAGATTCTTTTCTCGAAGTAACACATACCAAAGTTTATGCAAGTCTTCATCTGATTTCAATCTGAGCTCATCAATATTCCAAGAGCGACCTGTAGTTACTTTTTTGCCTTGTTCATCTGCTTGCTGGCGCATTGGAAACTCTGTGAAGGCTTCTAGTTTCGTGGAGTCTCGAAGGAAAAGACTGCTGTTAAATGAAAAAATTCTACTTCTAAACAGACTCTTCATCATTTTTTAGGTTTTGAATCTTGTTTTATTTAGATCTTACGATGACTTTAGAATTTGCTCAAAGTGAGACCAAGAAAAATTGATTTTCCGCAAGGAAATCAATGCACTCAATTAGTCTATGACAGAAAGAAACACAGCACTCTACGCTGTAGGCACAAACTTCTGCACAAAGGCAATCTCAAGAATAAGCCAAATAAAATGACCTAAGTTTTCAGTCTCTAAATCTAAAATACTTCTTTAACAAACAATAAGAGCAAAGAAATACAAGAGCCTATTGAAGAAATTCTCTACACCCAAGTCAGAAAATGAAAATAATAATGCAAGTGATGTTCTCAGATTAAAATAATTCAAAAGAATCCAACCGCTCTCAGTTTTTCCTTAATTCCTTCCACCTTAATCGGCTTCGTACAGAAATCATCCATACCAGCCTCTTTCGCATTGTCTTCATCCGATTGCTGCACAAACGCAGTGCAAGCAATTATTTTAAAATCATCAATTTCTCCTCGTTTTATCATCCCTCTCAATATTCGTGACGTCTCAAATCCATCCATAATTGGCATATTACAATCGAGAAATACTATTTTATATTGCTGACAAGCAAGAGAGCATCGATTATGTTGACGCGATTCTATTTTTTCGATCGCTTCTTTTCCATGAAAAGCTGAATGGCATGGGATTTTGAGCCGACTGAGAATCTGCTCTAATGCAGTGAGATTAAAAGGATCATCATCAACAATGAGCACTTTTGGACACTTACAGCTGATTTGATAATTGGAAGCTACTGATGTCAAAGAGCCCAGAGTATGGGCGGTTTGAAGCACGCCCTGGCTCTTTGTTTCTTTTGCTATCAACGCTTGGGAACTGCACCGATAGTTTGTACTAAATGATAGAGGCCTGATCAGCTCCTCAATATATCTCAATTCAAGGCCTTTTTCAGAAAAAACTTCGCTTTCTCCTGCTGACGATTTTTCTAAGTTGACAAAATGAGCTGAACTTCTCTGTTCGTCATGAGCATAAATATCGAAATAAAAGGTTGATCCGACACCAATTTTTGACTCGAACCTGATAATCTTGGATTCCTTCACTATTAAACCTTCCGGACTCAGTCTCTGTATAAGATTGTTTGATATCAGCAGACCTAATCCTGCACCTGTGGCATTCATCACCGCTCTACTGCCTAAGTCGATTTTTTCGAACGCCTGGAAGAGTTTTTTCTGATCCTCTAGGCTGATTCCGATCCCGGTGTCTCTACAGGTCACTCTCACTCCTTTGAGCGTGCACATACTTTCAATCTGATCGTGCTGGAGAAATTGGATACTTATAGGGTCCAAAATCAACGATACCTCCCCTTTGAAAGTAAACTTCACAGCATTACTGAGCAAGTTAAGCATCACCTGTCGCAGTCGATTATGATCGGTCACAATCATCTCTAGTTCAGGTGGAAGGTTATTTTGAAAATGTAATTTCAGATTTTTCTTCGCAGCCTGGAGCTCTACGAGCTCAATACATTCTTTTGCAGTCTCGATGATATTTCGAGGCTCGAACACTAAGCGAAGTTTTCCGGCATGCATTTGGGAGAAATCCAAAATGTCGTTAACAAGAGATAACAGAAGACGGTTGCTTCTCAGAGCAGGAACGAGCCATTTCTCTTTTGTAGTGGTTGGAATGGTTGTATCAGACAAACTCTCTTCTATGAAATTGATACTTCCGTTGAGAGGGGTTCTAAGCTCATGAGAAACGGAGGAAAGCAAGCGACTTTTATATTCGCTGCTTGCTTGAGCTGCAATAAGAGAGTCTCTGTCAGTGGTGTCGGTGACATTGACAACGATAACTTTCTTGTTCATGAAGAGTGAAGTTGTGAACTTAATAGAGAAATTCTTTTTTTGCGAATGTGAGGTATCTGCTAAGTCCCTCCATGATGTTTCAGCTGTTATTGATGACTCAGATTCATTCGGCACGAAAAGAGCCTTGGAAATAATCTCCATGTAATCTTTCAGAGTATGTTGATATTCCTATATGTTTTGATATAAATATCAATGAGCTGTGATAATTTTTTACCGAATCATCATCGCAATTCGTCTGGACACGCTCGGTCAGATGCAATTCCAATCCGGGAGACATCGATTTTACCTGAATTTGCGAAAATAAATTTTCTAGTGATAGATTCCTCTGGGACTGATTAAACATCAACTCAACTGTACGGTTCGAATAGATTAAACTATAGTTCGCATCCACGATCATTACACCTTGATTAATATCATCAAAGATTCGCAGAATCGCTTCATAATTCTCATAAACCTTCCTCTTTTCAAGGAAATCTTTCTTTTTATACAGCTCGTTAATGTAGACGAAGCTCCCATAGACAACCACACATTCAACACACAGAATAAGAATTATTGGCCAGAACCTCTCTTCTTGTACCGTCGGAACCAAGAAATACACGACCTGAAGAATGGGAAAAATGATTTTTAGCCACCAATGCGCAATCGCGAAATAAGTTGAGAAACATGCAATGCAGAGAACCCAGCTTAATGTCCAAACACCCAAATTCCCATAGTAATTCAATACAGCCCCTCCGATATAGGGAATGAACACAAATTGAACATAGATCAAGCAAAGGTCCAGCACAATATTTATTTTGTCCAAGTGTTTTTTTGTTCTTTGTAGGTTGCATCTCAATACACAAAGTCCCACTAAAAGACCCAAGGTAATCACCATTCTTACAATCTCTGATGCATGCATGTTAAGGTTCTTTATGATAGCATATGAGGCGATCTTCGCTACAATGCTCAGAACCGCCCAGATAATTATCATCATCAGTCGCTTGGTAATCTGAAATTGAAGGTCGTGAGAATATGCTTCTGAGTGGCTTTTTTGTTTGAACTGAAGGAGAATGTTCATCTCAATCGAATGGATTTACTTTTGTTCTTTTATTAAGATTGGTAGTTGGAAGAAAAAGCTATGAATATTATAGATATTTAGAAAGGCTTGTTTGGTGTTTAATTACACTGGAAAGAATGATTGGGAACTGTTATCAAATTATTCTTTTAATTCTCTTCGGAAAGTTTTAATTATTTGTATTATCTCAAAATTCGCGATCGTATCACCTACTCTGAAGCATGTGAATCTATTTCTTTTCGCAAGCGGCTTGATTTTAGTTTCAGTCTCTTGTCTTGCTGTACGTTTTTGAAATTGGAATTTATTTTCGAAAAACAACGTTGATTTTGTAGTATAGTTCTAAATCACATGTAGCAATCTTCTTTCCTATTCAAGTCACGAGAGATAAAAGAGAATCTTGAGATTATGTATATACTCCGCTGAACCATCCATGATTCAACCGAGAAGCAATTTTAATCGATCCGAAAGCAGCTCCAAGGGTTACAAACAGATAAGCATTGAGTAAATCACTTTTCATCTTGAGGGTATTACCAAAGAATGATCTTAGATTGAGATTATTTCAGTAATATTAACATGCTCTAACTTAGTACTTCCACCAAATGGTTTCGATTTGAACCTCTATGAAAAACTTCAGAATTTGGTGGCAAATATGCAAGAATAGATGGTTAACATCATCATCGAACTCGTTGAGCTTTAAGAAATGCCCAACTTTCCGAAGATTACTCTTATGTGTTCCACATTGTTCTTAGAATCTGGGTCTAATTCTATTTAATTTAAGGCAAATTAGTATCTTTAGCGATCCAAATTTATTGGAAATCACAGATCAATTAGATTTACTGTATGCAGGTGTTGCAAACAGCAACAATTTTTATGCTCTTTAAGAAACAGTTTTCATGCTGAGGCAAAATAGAGACATTTTTAAGCTCGATAATAGCAACATCGCTAACCACTAATTAGAGTTATCAAAAAAACATTGAGCATGATATTTACATCATCATTTTCAGAGTGATACCTGAATTCAGAGCATCTCATAAAAATTGTGTTTAATTCCAGATGAGTATGATTTCATAACAAGATGTAAATCTTGGATCTTTGGATAAAGAAATTTCAATTCCAATACAGCACTTCTCCATCGTATTTTGATGTCTCTTAACATTTTTAGTCATATTCCCCCCTCCTTGTTGGCAACTTCTAAATGAATCACAAGCATATTTTGAGGATATAAAGCTACAAGAGATTCGAAATTAATTCTTCTAATGGAAATGAATGAAAAGATATTTTGTTAAGTTTAAATATTTACATGAAAAGCAAGAGTCGTTACAATACTTATAATACAGTTCGAGAATTCCATGAGAAGTCCTTGAGAAAAAGGTCTAAATGAAAAAGCTATTGAGTGTGAAAGTTTCATCGAAACTCATCGACTGTCGCTCTAATATCAAAATCTTTTTTCAAAAAATCCAGCTGCTTTCAGCTTCTCCTTAATTCCTTCTAGTCTAATTGGCTTTGTACAAAAATCGTCCATACCAGCCTCTTTCGCATTGTCTTCATCCGATTGCTGCACAAACGCAGTGCAAGCAATTATTTTAAAATCATCAATTTCTCCTCGTTTTATCATCCCTCTCAATATTCGTGACGTCTCAAATCCATCCATAATTGGCATATTACAATCGAGAAATACTATTTTATATTGCTGACAAGCAAGAGAGCATCGATTATGTTGACGCGATTCTATTTTTTCGATCGCTTCTTTTCCATGAAAAGCTGAATGGCATGGGATTTTGAGCCGACTGAGAATCTGCTCTAAAGCAGTGAGATTAAAGGGGTCATCGTCAACAATGAGCACTTTTGGACACTTACAGCTAATTTGTATTTGAGAGGGTAATGATGTACTGGTTGTTTGGATTGCGCTTTGACTCTTTGATTCTTTTATTAATAATCCTCGGGAACTGAGTTGAAACACCGCGCTGAACGCGAGAGGCCTGGTAAGTTCTTCAATATTTCTCATCTCGAGTCCTTTTTCAGAAAAAACACTGTTTTTACTTTCAGTTCGTTCTAAGTCAAGATGCTGAAGCATGCTTCTTCTCCCTTCATGATCATAAACCTCAAAAGAAAAGCTTGTCCCTACATCGATTTTCGACTCAAAGCGAATAATCTTTGCTTCTTTCGCAAAAAGCTCTTCAGGACATAACCTTTGGACGAGATTGTTTGATATCAGCAGACCTAATCCTGCTCCTGTGGCATTCATCACTGCTCTGCTTCCTAATTCGATTTTCTCAAATGCTTGGAAGAGTTTCTTCTGATCTTCTGGACTAATTCCGATTCCAGTGTCTCTGCAAGTCACCTTCACCCCTCTAAGAGCGCAGGTTCCTTCCCTCACATCCTGGAGAGGAAGCTCGACAGTCGTAGGGTCCAGGATCAATGACACTTCTCCTTTGAAGGTAAACTTAACAGCATTGCTGAGGAGATTCAGTATCACTTGCCGAAGTCTATTATGGTCAGTTAGAATGATCTCTTGGTCAGAAGGAATATTATTTTGGAAGATCAACTTCAAGTTTTTCTTAGCAGCTTGTATCTCGACAAGTTCAATACACTCTTTTGCGGTCTCGATTATGCTCCGAGCCTCAAACACCAATCGAAGTTTGCCGGCATGCATTTGAGAGAAGTCGAGAATATCGTTGACAAGAGATAACAGAAGGCGATTGCTTCTCAGAGCGGGAACTAGCCATTTTTCCTTCGAACTGCTTGGGATATTAGTGTCGATCAGGCTCTCCTCAATGAAATTGATGCTTCCATTGAGAGGGGTTCTAAGCTCATGGGAAACAGAAGAAAGCAAACGACTTTTATATTCGCTGCTTGCTTGAACTGCAATTAGAGAGTCTCTATCTGTAGTGTCAGTTACATTGACGACAATGACTTTTTTATTCGTAAAAAGAGAAGTTGTGAATTTAATGGAGAAATTCTTCTTCTGTGAATTATTATCGTTGTCCCACCAGAGGGTTTCAGCCGTGACTGATGGCTCTGGTGAATCAGGGAGGAAAAGGACCTTCGAGATTAGTTCCATGTAGTCTTTCAAAGTATGCTGACACTCCTAAACCATTTCAATTATACTTTGATAATCAAACTAATTTATTACCGAGTCTTCCTGATCGCCAGACACCTGGATGGCTTCAGTCATAAACATCTCCAGCCGAGGAGATATTGATTTCACATGTATTTGAGAAAATAAATTTTCTAGTGAGGATGAACTCTCTTGCCGCTTAAACATCAACTCAATCGTTCGGTTCGAATAAATCAGCTTGTAATTGGGATCCACTATCATGACGCCTTGGATTATATCATCAAAAATTCGCATGATCGCTTCGTAATTCTCATAGACTTTCCTCTTCTCAAGGAAATCTTTCTTTTGGTATACTTCAGAGATGTAAATAAAAACCGCATAGATCACCATGCATTGTACTGCAAACACCGCAATTAACGGCCAATATGCCTCTGCTTCAGCAGTGGGTATCAAAAAATAGATAATCTGCAAAATCGGCACAATCGCCTTTAACCACCAATTCGCAATAGCAAAATATGTAGCATAGCATCCAAGACAGGCACACCAACCGAGCGTGAAAGCACCCAACTTCCCGAAAGCAGCTAACCCATTACCACCAACATACGGAAAGAGTATCAGTTGAACATAAATCAAACAAAGGTCCAGAGCAATATTAATGATGCCAAGGTATTTTTTCGTTTTTTGTAAGTTGCACCTCAAGAAGATAAGGCCTGCCACACTTACAACAATCGCTGTCTGTTTCGTAATATCATAAGATGACATAGCTATCGTTTTTGCGATGGAAAAACTAGCAATCGTTCCTCCAACACTTATGAGAGCCCAAATTACAACCATAATCAGGCGTTTGGTGACTTGTAATTGCATGTCATGATTGTAAGCCACTGAGTGACTTTTTTGCTTGAACTGCAGGAATATATTCATTTTTTTTTCCCAGAGATTTTCGGTTTAGACTCTGATTAAAGACTATAGCACTGGAAGAAATATTTTTAGGACTGATGGTTATACTGAATTTCAATTGCTTGGCTAAAATCTAATTTCACGGAAAAATGATCTCAAATTTTCTATTTCGATCTGATTTATTAGTTTAAGAAAAAATTAATAAATTGAAAAGAACAACTTACCATTCTTCTCGTTTTTTTCTCTCTTTTTCTCACAAAAATGCGGTTTATCGAAAGGAGCCGCCCGCATGGATGCTTCTAAAGAGCCAATTAGATTCTCAATTTTTTGTTTCATTAAAGTCGTAGTAGTCAGTTCAAATAGAATTTAATGTTGCAACGTTCAGAAATTTCAAGCATTCAATAGCACTGCCATGAATAGCGATACAAAGATAGGAAGTTATACACACATTCTTTAAATTCAGCTTAACAAACCACAATTCGTATAGTTTAAAGACCTCGACAGCAGTTATTGAGGCCAAAAGAGAAGATTTTCGTAGCTGTGATGAGATACACTTCAATCGCAGCTGTTCCAGCACTGATATTCGCAAATCATGTTAGTATTTTACTTGAAGAGGCGTATTGGCAGAAACTCCAAAAAAACCTAATTTCCTTTACAGAGCATTTTCATTTGGAAGAAAAAATTCTGCTCACTTCATCCGAGGTTCAACTAATGTGGCAATTCAATTGCCTAGAAGTAGAATTGAAGTTGATCAGATATACATTTTTTCAATATTTGTTTCATTGGACAGTTATCCAATTCGATCTGTCAGTAGGTACATTCGAAATAATTTAAAATTTTCAAGGTGAATTGAGACCTGACTATGGCAATTAGTTCTGCTCAATTGGATATACATTAGTATATTAGACTATGGCTCTGTTTGTTTTTGCTCATGTTTAACTAATTTTCAGGGAGTTTTGAAGTAGAAACTGATCCTATTGAAACGTATGAGACCTCAAATTATCAGATTTTTTGAAAAGAGTCTATGATGGATACTGTGTTTACTATGAAATATGCTGACGATGTGTCGAACACGAGAGAGAGATCATGATTAGATTTTTTGAAACTAAATCGTAAAATTATTGTGTGAATAAATAGGATCGATCTTCGAAAGCCAATGATTGATTTTCTTGTTACTTCATTAGAATCACTAATGCCCGTTGTTTGATTTGATTAGTTGAAAGAAATTCAAGCCAGACAATAAATAGAGAAAATGATGTCTAAAGTTTGTTTGAGTACCCCTGCTCCCAAATATTTTTTTTTAAGTGATAAAGTACGCGGGTGCATTCCCCCAAATATATTTAATCAGTGCGAAATTCCCTCAAATTGAAATCTGAATAGCATTGTATCAGCCTACTTAGTCTCACAATAATAACAATCATGACGAAGTTATATATGGGTTTTGTTTCTTGTTAGAAAGCCTTTTCCACATAACAAAAAAGAGATTTCCATACAAGATAGGAATATTTATTGTTTGTTTTCCATATCTTTCTCTGAAAAAATTAAATGAACGAGTTCAGGTTAATTTGTAGCACTAGCAACCTGAGGCAATTTTTGATCTTTTTTGTTTGTCCAAATCCTCATTTTCACTCAGTTTTCAGCGAAAAAGTATCAAATCGATCCTTAAATGCAGATGGAGCTGATCTATTCTTAAAAAACCGGAATCATCTTTTTCATTTGATATCAATTCTGCTGTCAGGTTCGAATGAGAATTTTAAAATATTTTGCCGACGAAGCAGGTGAACTTAAGCATTGATGCTCACATATTATTGAACAAAAATTTCTCTACTCAGTCTAAGCGAGCGGCTTGGTCATTAATTTATCAGAGCGAGGAGCTATAAAGAAAATGAATTTAAGCAATAGCCGTAGGCAAATTTGCCTTGGGAGATTCGTACCTTATGCGGACATTTAATTTAATAGATTGGAGCAATATGTTTTCAATAAAGGCTACAGTCTCCATTCTTCATATAATGAAATCTGGAATTGAAGAAGTAATTGATGTCATAATCGGATAAGAAATCAGATCTGCAATTAACACTATTTCACGAAAACACAGCTGGACCCAATAAAAAAGGATTTTAAAATGTGAATTTAGAATCAAAATAATTGTCACTGTCTCTGTCGAAGAATGTAGTATGGTAATCCATAGAGTACGTTGTTAATCATATTAATGATTGTTACTCGCATTAGCAGGTCCTTTTTTAATTTTAGTCAACAGATAAATTGCCCCTAAAAGCTCATTAAACGATTGAGCTGGAATAGAAAAATGTCCCAATTTAAAACAAAAACCAAAAAAAAAAGAATGCACCAAATGCTCTGGAGTCGTGAAAAGTTAGATATATAATGAAGATGGAGATCTATTGTCAGCTCAAATGATTTTTTTGTCTTAAATTAGAAGAGAAGAACACTTAGAATGATGCTATGATGAGTTTTATTCTCCACACATCAAGCGAAATTTGATCGCAAAGTTGCCTCCAATGTCCAAGACTGGAAATATTGAGAGCACAGCTTTCTCTTTTAACAACATGCTCCTGGTCAATTGTAGCTTAATATCAGATAGATGAGATATTTCTAAACGTAGAGCTGTGGTTTTTTCTTTCAAAGAGATGATAAGGGGTTTTTTTTATCCTCTCTCTCTTTTCAACACTATTCAGAGAGATGCTGGTAGTGGCATGGTTGCCATTACTTCAATTTCTAAACCTTGAAAAAAATCAGAAGGAGAAAAAATAGGAGAAAGCACAGAGGCACTTTCATAATAGCCTTCATCTAAATCAAATATAGTTTCTGAACACAGGAACATGCATTCACCAATAAAAGATAACAAACATCATCGAGAGTGGTTGTCTTTGGGTGGGTTAATTGATGCCAAATAAATTTGCTTCTGTTCTCAGTTTTTTTGTTAAATCAATCAAATCACTGACAAAAATTTTTCAAATCCAGCCAAATGAGGAGCTTTAATCGGATTATTTGGACAGTGGATATTTATAAAAGAATAAATAGCAAATAAAGCAAGCAGATGAACATTCTACTTCGGTTTAAGCAGAAAAATCATGCAGAAGCTTATGCTCACGATCTCCAACTGCAAGTCACAAAGCGCTTGGCCATGGTCATCATATGGGCTCTCTTGCATGTTGCAGAGAAATTTTTTTCTTTAGGATACTACAAAGCTGTGTCTATGACACCCTATGACATTTCAAAAATGACTACAATTTTCGTTCTGGTGGCGGGTCTTGTTATATTACGATGCAATCTACGAAGAACCAGAAAATTTTTCACGGCAGTCAATTTATTTTTGGATCTCTGTCTGATCTGGGCTCAGTTTGTGCTTTATCCCTTGGTTGGTAAAGGGTCATTAGATATTTTCACGAAATTAGGCATCTTCGCATACAGTTGGCTCATTTGCATTTCTGTTATCTCTACTTATCTCGCAATTGCGAATTGGTGGATCAAACTAAGCATTCCAATTATACAGATTGTGTATATCTTGGTTCCTACCATACAACAAGAGCATAAATTGTTGTCACCAGTCCTTATTTATCTAGCATGTCAGTCCGCAGTGCTCTATTTCTCATATATCTACATCTACGAGCTGTTTCAGCGGAAAGACTTTCTAGAGAAGAGAAAGGTTTATGAAAATTATGAAGCGATCATGCAAATTTTTCACGATATTATCCAAGGGGTCATCATAGTGGATCCCCATTACAATATAATCTACAAAAACAGAACGAGCGGTGTTATGTTTAATCTGGCGCAGAATACTCGCTCATTGGATAGCCTTTTTTCTCATATTCAAGTAAAATCGATAACTCCTCAGTTGGAAGTGATGACCACAGAACGAATTCAGACTTCTTCTCATGATGACTCTGTAATCTATAATATATTGCTGATTGATCAAAATAAATTATTTAATAGGAACCGACAACAGTTTTGAAAGATTATATGGTTTTGATTTCGAAGATCCTTTTCCATCCCAACTCACCAGAACCATCGGTAACAGCTGAAACCACTTGGCTGGATCCTGCAAGTGACCATCAACAAAAGCAGAATTTCTCAATAAAGTTCACGACATCTCTTTTTATGAACACGAAAGTCATCGTTGTCAACGTCACCGACACCACTGATAGAGATGCTCTCATTGCAGCTCAAGCAAGCAGCGAATATAAAAGTCGCCTGCTTTCCTCGGTTTCTCATGAGCTTAGAACTCCTCTCAACGGAAGTATCAATTTCATCGAAGAGAGCCTAGTCGATACCACTATCCCAAGTAGCACTAAAGAGAAATGGCTCGTTCCTGCTCTGAGAAGCAACCGTCTTCTGTTATCTCTTGTCAACGATATTTTAGACTTCTCTCAAATGCACGCTGGCGAACTCCGCTTGGTGTGTGAGGCTCGAAGTGTCGTTGGGACTGCGAAAGAATGTTTCGAACTACTGGAAATCCAAGCAGCCAAGAAGGCATTGAAAATGTCACTCATTAGCAACCTATCACCTGATCAAGAGGTTATTCGGACTGATCACAACAGGGTTCGACAGGTGATATTGAACCTACTGAGTAATGCCGTAAAGTTTACTTTTATTGGAGGGGTGACTTTGATCCTGGATCCAATTAGTATTGAACTCTCTCAGCAGAACCATCAGCACGAAGGAACTGATTCTTTGAGAGGAGTGAGAGTGACTTGCAGAGACACTGGCATCGGAATCAGCCCTGCGGATCAGAAGAAGCTCTTTAAGGCATTCGTAAAAATCGATTTAGGAGCCAGAGCGTTCATCAACTCAACAGGAGCTGGGTTAGGTTTACTTATTTCAAATAGTCTTGTACAGAGACTAAGCCCAGAGGGCTTGCCTACCAAAGCATCAAATATTATTCGATTTGAGTCTAAAATTGATGAAGGAACAAGCTTTTTCTTTGAAATTTACAATCATGATGAGAAAAATGGAAATGTAAGGCATACTGATTTAGAAAAATCGTCTCCAGGTGAAGAAAGCGTTTTTTCTGAACATGGGCTCGAGATGAGAAATATCGAAGAGATGACCAGGCCAATCTCGTTCAGTATGGCGAATCGGTTCAGTTCACAAGGTTTAATTTTCAGAGATTCAAGGAGTCAAGGTACAATTCTACCAGCCAACACTTTGGGATCTCTGACATCGGTGACTTCTCAAGTTCAAATCGGCTGTAAATGTCCAAAAGTGCTCATTGTTGATGATGATCCCTTTAATTTGACAGCACTGGAACAAATTCTCAGTCGACTCAAAATCTCTTGTCATTGGGCATTCAATGGCAAAGAAGCCATCGAAAAAATAGAGGCTCGTCAACATAATCGCTGCAGTGATTCTTGTAAACAATATAAAATAATGTTCCTTGATTGCAACATGCCAATCATGGATGGTTTTGAAACTGCAAGGCGATTAAGAGCAATGGAGAAGAGAGGAGAAATTGATAGAATAAGGATCATCGCTTGTACAGCATTTGTGCAACAATCAGATGAGAACGCTACAAGAGAAGCCGGGATGGATGATTTCTCGACAAAGCCTATCAAATTTGCAGCAATAAAGGAGAAGCTGAAAGCAAATGGATTCTATGATAAATAGATTGGGTTGTTATAATTTGTATCAAAACGAATCGTTTAAGGTATGAACCTGACCGTCTGAAATGCTATTCTTAATTTCTTCATGTATTTACCTTGGATCATACTGTAGAGAATTGTTAACATACAAAAAACATCATTGCCATATATGTTGTTATCAGAAAAAATGAACTCCCTTCAAACTGCCGTTTAGATGAGGTAATTTTATTAGAATTTCAACAAATTAACACCATTAAATTCATCCAGATATCGTCTAACAATTTTCTGTCTACGAGAAACTCAATTCAGAGCGCTAGCCAACAAATGTAATAGCCTTTTCTCCTTAAAAACTACCAAAGAAATTAAATTCAAGAACCGTGATTTAAGAATTTCTATTTAATATTCACGATTCAGAAGCGAAAATATTACTTTGAAAGAAAGCAAAAAAATCGTTCACTCTACACAATGCATTCAATTAAGAAAAAAATCGCCGTAACAGACCCATGATGCATAGAACCTGCCTTAAACATAAAAAATACAACATTCTCGATTTTTTTCTAAGATTGCATGGATTTTGAGTTTGAAATTACAAAGCTCCATGTTACCTCATCGCAGGTCGAGCATCTGAGTGTAGATGGCCTGGTATGTTTATATTTTCCATAGCGACAAAACCCCCTATTCTTCTCAATTTTACAATCAATATTTACCAAGTTTTCAAATATCGACCAGTGAGCAATGTTATTAGGACAGCAGATATTACAAAAAAATAAATAAAAAGCTAATAAAGCAGGCTATATGAATATTTTACTTCAGTTCAAGAAGAAAAGTCATGCAGATGCTTATTCTCACGATCTCCAGCTCCAGGTCTCAAAACGCCTGATCATGATTAGCATATGGGCTCTCATGCATGTTGTAGGGAAGGTATCAGTTTTAGCAATCTTCAAAACTTTGACCATGACACCGCTCGAAATCTCAAGAACCGTAACAGTTTTCGTCCTCCTGATCGGTCTTATCGCCCTAAGATGCAATCTCCAGAGAACCAAAAAGTATCAGACCATTATCAATTTATTTCTGGATCTCTGCTTGATTTATGCGCAATTTATCTTTTATCCATTGATTGGCAGAGGCGCGTTGGAGATTTTCACGAAGCTCGGGGTTTTCATGTACAGTTGGATTACTTGTGTTTCTTGCATCGCGACTTATCTTGCATTTGCGAATTGGTGGATCAGGTTAAGTGTACCAATCATACAGATGATTTATATTTTGGTTCCCACAGTACAGCAAGAACATAAATTGCTATCGCCTATCATCTTGGTTATCTTTTCACAATGCATATTTGTTTATGGCACCTTTATCTACATTTATGAGCTATATCAAAGGAAAGATTTCCTTGAGAAGAGGAAGGTCTATGAAAATTATGAAGCGATCCTGCGGATTTTTGATGATATCATTCAAGGTATCATGATCGTGGATAGGGACTACAATTTGATCTATTCAAATCGGACTTTCAATTCAATGTTTAATCATGAACGTAGCAATCAAACAGTGGGGAGTCTCTTTTCTCAAATCCAAGTCAAATCGATAAATCCTCAACTGGATACCTTGACAACAGAACGCGTTTTGACGACGACTCAGGATGAATCGGTAATACATATTTAGGAGTGTTGATATCCACTTTAATTATTCGATAGGAGCCCCAGTGTCCTTTGAAGGAGTATATGGAAGTAATTGCGAGGGTTCTTTTCCTTCCTAACTCACCTGAACCGTCCGTGACGGCTGAAGCATCATGGCTAGATCCTGCCAGTGACCAACAGCAAAAACAGAATTTCTCTATTAAGTTCACAACCTCTCTCTTCATGGAAAAGAGCGTCATTGTTGTCAACATCACTAACACCACTGATAGAGACGCGCTGATCGCTGCTCAAGCAGCCAGTGACTACAAAAGTCGTTTGCTTTCTTCGGTTTCTCATGAACTCAGGACTCCGCTCAATGGAAGCATCAATTTCATAGAAGAGAGTCTGGCTGATACAACAATTCCAGAAAGTACAAAAGAGCAATGGCTAGTTCCTGCTCTCAGAAGCAACCGCCTCCTATTATCTCTTGTGAATGATATTCTTGATTTCTCTCAAATGCATACAGGTAAACTCCGATTGGTGCTAGAGTCTCGAAGTATTGTTGATACTGCCAATGAATGTCTCGAGCTACTCGACATCCAAGCGTCGAAAAAGGCATTGAAAATGTCACTTGTTAGCAACCTACCATCAAATCAAGAGGTTATAAGGACGGATCACAACAGAGTTCGACAGGTGATACTGAATCTACTCAGTAACGCTGTAAAATTTACCTTTAATGGAGGGGTGACTTTGATCCTGGATCCTATAAGTGTTGAGCTCCCTCAACAGAGTCATCTACGTGGAATTATCAGAGGAGTGAGAGTGACCTGCAAAGACACCGGAATTGGGATCAACTCTGAAGATCAGAAGAAGCTCTTTAAGGCATTCAAGAAAGGCGATTTGGGAGCCAGAGCATTCATCAATTCGACAGGAGCCGGATTAGGTTTGCTCATTTCAAACAGTCTTGTACAGAGGCTCAGTCCCGAAGATTTGCCTGACAAAGATTTGAATATTATTCGATTTGAATCGATAGTTGATGAAGGAACAGGTTTCTTTTTCGAAGTTTATCACCATGATGTAAAACTTCGCAGTGTTCAATTCATCGATTTGGAAAAATCATCATCAGAGGGATACAGTGTTTGTTCTGAACATGGGATTGAGATGAAATCTATTGCAGAGCTCAACAGGCCTCTCTCGTTTACTACTCCTAATAGGATCAGTTCACAAGGATTACTTTTAGGAAGGGATTCGAGGGGTCAAGGGTTAATTCAGTCAAGCAGCAAATTTGACTCTCTCATGTCAATACCCTCTCAAGCTCAAATCACTTGCAAATGTCCCAAAGTGCTTATCGTTGATGATGATCCTTTCAACCTCACTGCTTTGGAACAGATTCTCAAACGCCTCCAAATCCCATGTCATTGGGCTTTTAATGGCAAAGAAGCCATTGAAAAAATAGAGGCTCGTCAGCATAACCGTTGTTGCGCTTCCTGCAAGCAATATAAAATCATGTTCCT
>ENA-UOTX01001339-UOTX01001339.1-compost-metagenome-genome-assembly--contig:-NODE-1339-length-19223-cov-16.516557_pt1 | contig 19223 bp, 7 predicted proteins | sample MGYA00238143_ERZ746982 | MGnify/ENA primary metagenome ERZ746982 (study PRJEB28758, sample SAMN06268862) | compost metagenome | isolation source: single cell | place: USA: California, Emeryville, Joint... | reverse complement strand
ACAGTGAAGATCTGGGAAGTGGAAACCACCGAATGTCTTGCAACCCTGCAAGGTCACTTGCATTTTCTCAGAAGCGTGAGCTTTCTCTTGACGGGAAGTTTGTTGCTTCAACAGGCTCATCAGATAAAACCATGAAGATTTGGGATATCCAGACCTCCGAATGTATTGCGATCTGAAAGGTCATACCGGAGATGTAGTCAGCGTGAGCTTTTCGGGCAATGGGAACTCTCTGGATTCGAGTTCGGCAGAGAGAACCGTGAGAATCTGGGTGTGAACATAAACGGCAAATGGTATTGTGACAGGATTTTCAGCGCGATTGAATCGCCTCTCTCATCCAATGCGAAAGTAGAACACGTTATAGTATCTCAGCGAAACAAGAATCTGCTTAAGCAACTTGTTGCTAAGGATAAGATGGATGCCGAAGAAGAAAAGGTGATTGGGAATAACGATGAAGAGACTGACAAGATTGAAGGTGAAATGAAACATAATCTGAGACTTGAGCGAGAAGTTGCTAATGAATTTTCCGAGCCATTTCGGAAAAAAAAAATAAAGTCAGATATGCAGCTGACCCTTGTTAAAGTGAGGGCGAACTCAGAATCGATGCAAAAGGGGCTTTTGAAACCTGATCTTTTCCTTACGAGTCCAAAAGATCCGAAAGACTACAAAGAAAAAGCAAAGAACGAAGTACCGATGAAGGCTGAAGTTGTCTCAAACAATCAAGTAGCTCCGGGAAATATCAATTCAAAGAGTGGGGAAAATAAACCAAAAAGCGGTTGCTGCGCGATCTTCTAAGAGGTAATAATATATATCGTTTAGAATTTTGTAAAGCATGACTTATCTCAAAAGATAAAAGAATAGATTATACGAAAGACAGCAATAATTGAGATTCGTTGAAGGTCCGAAGTGTTATAAGTCATGAATATTCGAACGTTGAGCTATATAAGAAAATAAATTTATGACATATGGTTGAAATTCGACAAAACAATAAATTTAATCAATGAAATATATTGAATTCAACCAAGGCAACACGATGCTCTGAAAAATAACGAAGGAGAGAGATTTGTAGTTGCATTCCTTTAACTTGGGATGATTCCAGTACTCCTTAATTCTCCAACATTTAGCCTTCTCAGAATGTAATATAATGTTTATAATTCCGTGTGAAGAGGATCAGCACCTTGTGTTATCGGCAAGAGAATTAACATGAATCTAAATAATAACTTTGTCATCTATTTTAACATTTGGAAATACGATACTTGAGGCTTGACTCTTTTGGTTTTGAATTCAGTTTTAATTTTCAATTTTTTTGAAAAAAAATGAAAAATAAAAAACAGACTTCATAATCCGAAATTACAGAGAAAAGCAAAAGTTACTTAATGTCTTTTTATGTGCTTAACTTGTGGAAAAATTCTCTTGAATTGAAAGATGCTACTAATGTGCAGGGATAATTCGAAACGTAATACTGAATTTAATTTGCGCGTAAATTTCGCTGATCTTTCTCAATAACATCAGTCGGTATCTTTTCAAAACATCCCCCAATGCTATGGAGGCACTCAGAAAATTTGTGAATTGAGACGAGCTCAAGCTTTTGGCTCTCTTTCGACTTTGTACCCATCTAATTGTGAAGTTTTGCATTGCTTTGCTCAAATGGATTTCTTAAAATGAAGTTGCAATTTCTCCTTTAGGCTGCCTATTCTGTCAATTAAAACTCTACAGATTCCAGCAAACAAACACTTCTCCTAGTCAGCATTATTTAAAAAGTAGTAATAAATTCAGTTTTTTTGCATGATCTTTTAATTCCTTTTTATTACTAAATTCTCTTTTCAAACGGAATTACGAAGGAGTTGCATTGTGTCTTCGTATTTTTTAGTTCTGTAAAACGGTTGTCGGTCGTCGACCAAGCGCCTTAGCACAATTATCTTCAACTTAAAGCTCAGTTTCGAAATAAAACTTTCAAATTCACTGTTCGTGCCTGCAAAGGAGATGAAAAGCCCACGGTCGACGAACTGATTACTGAAGTGGCTTTCGAAGTGCTTTGATAGAGTTAACGAGTGTCCGCTGCTTGATTTGAATATGAAATTTGTTACCGCCTCATTGCTTCATTTTCAACTATCACACTTTACGCATTATGCTTTTGGAATGCATTAAAAGGCACTAACATTACTCAGCTCACCGAAAAACATCTGCTTATCATATCAAAGGCTTTTGAGGCCTTGTTTCCAGATTTTGTCGGAGTTAGAGATGCTTTTCGAGATTATCCTCACATTGATAGAATGAAAGATGCTACTGGACTTCTCAGATACATAGCTTTTTGTGGGGGAATTTTAGAGCAAATACCAAAAAGGAGCTATAAATTGTTGAAGAAGACAATTGAAATTTGGCCCTGAAGCTAAAATCAGGATTATTATTTCTCTCCTACTGCAAAGATTTTGAAGGTCATCAGAACAACCTGAGAAAAAAATATCAACAAATACAACTTCTCAGACGGGGATCACAGCGACAATTGATGAAGAGAAGAAGTTTGAGGTAAGTAATTCCCAGGTCAGCGAAAAGATTTAGAGCAGAAACTGTTTTTGCATATCAAAGCTCTTGTATCTCTGCAAATCAACTTCTGAATTTGAATCAATTTGAGGTATTATTTTATAAGCAGAGTTGCTCAGATTCAGCAAGTCAATCTCTTAGTTAAATAGTAATTCAAAGAAAATAGTCTTAAATTCGCCATTTCTGAATTATTTTTCTGTGCAAAATTACACCAACATCTTCAATCTCCATTTAGTATCTGATTTACTTGAAAGATGAGACAAATCAATGAAGAATAAACCAAAAATGTGAAATATTGATACTCAAACGAAAATGATTTAATTTGCTGCTGAGTAAAGCGTTGCATCTGACATAAAATATTATTACAGTAGAAGAAGAAGGTGAAAATTCTAGTTAACGCATGATCTCTCTCTCTTAAGGCTAGGATGTGAAGAGAACTCGAGTTGTTTTTCTCTGACACCGAACCAGAAGTCCGAAAAAATGGTCGCATTCCAGGTCAATGTTAGAGAAAATAATGAGATTAAGTCGCACTGTGGGCATCTGTGCCTTATTTATTAGAGATAGTCATCTTTTTCACTATGCATTCTTGTTAAAAAAGATATCACCTATTTGGCATAGTAATCGACTCTGCAATTTCAATTTATGTATTTTCTTTTCTATTCTTCTGTTATACTTTTCGAATCAAGAATATCTGTTAAATCATAGTGTTCTTAGCAAACACACACACACATTTTTCCTGGAAGCAGATCTTTGTAAACTTCAATTAAAAATAATAAGTTTCCATTCACTTAAATCAATAAAATATCGTAAGCATGGAAAGCGCACTCAATTTTGACGATCTTCAAGCTCAAGAGACTCATTTCAAAGAAGGACAGCAAGATGATATCTATAAACTCGAAAACATCGGGACTAAGATCTCTGATTTCTTTATCCTAGCCTGCCCACCGAAAAAACACGAATTTCTTGAGTTGATGGACTTTTTTGAGGAACTTGAGCTTGTTCTTAGAGAAAACATTCGAGGTTCCTATCCTACAGATGAGCAGCTTGAAAAAGAAATGCAAAATGTTGGTTCTTGTGGTGGTGTTTGCGGAAAACACCTCCCAGATGGTGCAATATATTATACGTGCCTTGATTGTGACTTAGTGCGGAAAGTAAAACCGAATAGTCACGCTCTTCAATGCGAACAATGCTTCGAAAATTCTAATCATGAAGGTCATAAAATAGCAACTGGAGTGGGCTCTGACACCGCATATTGTGATTGCGGAATTGCTGAGTCCTGGAAAAGAGAAGGATGTTGCTCTAGACACGAAGATTTTTCAAGCGAAAGAGCAACGAAAATGCTCCTTCAAATCCCGCAGGACGCTGAGAAAACCTTCCTCTCAACATTTTCTGAAATTTTCTACCTTATTTTCAGATTAGCCGAAGAAAATAGTTCCAGTGAATTAACTATTCACAAGACTCTGTTTTTAACGGTTAAAGAACTACTGATAAGCTATTGCGAGAAAGCTGATGCCTTTAAACTTCTGACCAGAAAGCTTCTTATGTCTAACCTGAATGAGAAGTGGCTCTTTAGACATAACTGTGATGATTTAGAGAAGCTGAGCTACCGGAGATCGAAGGGTTTTTGTAGATGTACTGTTTTAGAGCTGTTGCTCAGGTTTGATGGCTATCTCGAATGCAAGTGGCTCTTTTTCACTCTGCTCGGAGATAACCAGTTTAAAGAATATGCAGCTTTGATTTTCACCAAGATGATACATTTCTCCTATGCTGTAGAATCCCCCATCAAGACTTATCAAAGAACGAATGATAATATCCTGCTCGATCCGATTTGGGAAGAAAAAAACCTCAAATTCTCCAGAACAAATTTCCAGCAGTTACTTTCAAATAAGCTACTGAAGTCAGTAGATTTGACTTTGGTTGTTGTACACCATGGTTATTTTAGCCAATACTTTGGTGTATTGAGGAAACTGCTATATTTAGGAGGAGCTAAGCGGAAAATAAAAGATATTCAATCGAAATTCTGTTCTGTTGTGGCTGAATTAGTAGTTATCTTCCTTCGCTTTCCTGCAGCTTCACAAGGAATCTTACAAAACTCTGCGACAATTGAGGCCATATTCACCTTGATTATGGACATTCAAAGCACGGACAGACTCCATTTTCATGAGTTTCTCACTCTCGCGAATGTCCCTAGATATAGACGATATCATGTCATTAGAAAAAACCACACACTTCAAATTTTGTCAGTTGTTTCACTCATTTTAGCTCATACGTTTCAAATTGGAGACAATACTCTAAAGGAAAAACTCATCTCAGATTTTGGCGCTCATTTAGCCACTTATTACAAAAAATACAAGGAAAGTACCCAAATCAACCAAGAGAGAATCACAATGAATCCAGCCTTATTTCAGATGCTTGGAATTTTTGTATCTTATTTGGTCGTTGAGAATCCTGATCTCAACTTCAATGACCGAGAGTTCAAAATTATGTGGGAAGACGCTCTCTATGAATCAATGAAACATTTGATCTTCTTCAAAGCTATCTTAAACATCACGCAAGATATTCCAAGCTTCCAAGAACTACGTTCCAGCATCAAGGAAATTCATGACTTTTATTTTTCTGCCAGGTCCACCAAAAATTTCGATGTGCTGTTGGCACAAATTAGCTTCTTAATGATCAGTGATGAGAAAAGAGTGAAATCTATTATGAAGAATCTCCTATCTTATAAGGCAGAGGAAAAAGATCCTGATCTTGAAATTGTATGGAAAAAGACTTGCTTCGAAGTGTTGACGTTCGTGATCAAGGATGAGAGATCTTATGCAAGTATACTTCAAAACCAGATTGAATTTAGCTTCAAGCCAGCAGAAAGATCAAAGCCATTGTTCGATGAGATTGTGAGGAAGACTGTTGTAAACTACCTTCACTTTTTTCCTTTCCAAACATTCGAAGAAATTAAAAATGGACTCAATGCTTATATTAAACTTGAGAATGAAGAGTATATACTCGATTTGATCGCGAATGTGGATGGCCTAACAGGGGAGTACACATTAAAAGAAGTATGGCAGGATAGAGGAATTGACTCGCAAATGTTTTACATAACGCCGGATCTTTACCAAATGTGTCAGGCAATGGTAAAGGAGATCGGAGCTCATAATGCTCATTTCAATATGCTTATCGGTTGTCCCGAGCCTCGTAGTCTTTTGTATCTAGAGGATGTCGAGAAAACGGCCTGTTTATGGATTTTATCCGATCTAGCAATGTTTTCCGAGATTACCCTCACATTGATAGAAAGAAAGATGGATGTTACTGAACCTCTCAGATTCATAGCTTCTTGCGTGAAGATTTTAGAGCAAATGCCGAAAAAGGAGCTATCTCATATTCTCGACCTCTCGACGTATAAACTGTTGAAAGAGACGGTTGAGAATTTGGTTATGAGGCTAAAGTCGGAAAAAAGATTAGAGGCTTATTTCTCGCCCATGACAAAGATTTTGAAGATCATCACAGAGCAACTTGAGAAAAAAATATCAACACATACAACTTCTCAGACCAGGACCAAAGTGACTATTGATGAAGAGAAGAAGTTTGAAGGTAAGTAATTCCCAGGTCAACGAAAGTTCATAGCGAAAAGTATGGATCCATCTTACCAATGAAGAGCTTTCAAATCTGGAGCTGAGAAATATTAATAATCTAGACCGATTTAGCTGAAAATTGACTCATAATCTATGATATCGAAGAAGAAATTTAAGAAAAATGATATATTTTATTTATACAGCTGATCAACTTAAGCTGTCTTGGAAATAAGACTTTGAGTATTGTAGCCTTCACGAAAAAAACTTGAAAAATTTCCTTAATTCCTTCCCAGCAGAACACAATGATACTTATTTTTGAAGAATTAACAAGTGTCAAAAGCACAAGTATGAAATTCACCTCGTCACTTATCAAAATTACATATATAGAAGTTCAACGATCTATTCTGAATAAATAGACCACTGCATTAATTAATGACCTTAAAACTGATAAGTTATTTTCATCACTCAAGGAATACTTATATCGGTTCCTGTGTTTCCTACTGAGGGTTTGGGACCAAATATGTTGTCTAGAAGGTAGTGTAATAGTTAATAGGATGTTGACGACGATGTCGGTCGAGTCGTAATTTGAGTCGTTGTATCAGTTTGTCCAAAGAGTGTGTATTTGTTGGGGTGAACTGGGCAACCAAAACTTAAAACTTGTGGGTCTGGTGGTGGGCATCGCAGTTGTTGTCGTCCATACCAAGTTTCATTCGAAAACAGTATTTTGAATAGATCGACTGCTCTGCCTTTTTGCCGCGTCTGATCATGAATTGCTGCTCAACCTTTTGGACCGTCTCTGTTTAGGTTTATTTACAGCAACCACCAAAGTCAACAAGGCTCAGAAGAAAAACAAATAGGAAAGTCTCATTATTAGGATCTAAATTTGAAATTATATGATAAAATAGATAATTCAGCTCTCCTTTTATAGACAGTATTTAGTAATACGGCCAACTTTTGATTTTTCTGTTTAATTGGTATCTCTAGAATTAATTATGAGAAATAAAAAAAGGAATTGGCATTCTTGTATGAGAACCAAACGCTACAGCAGGTTAGTACAGCCTTTTGGTGTAAAGGAACTCGAATAAGAGAGTTTAGGCTATCATTACTATGGAATTGGAGACTTTAGAAAGAAATAATTTGATTGAAAGGAGAACCTTTTCGTATGGCTGGCTAGCTTCACTTTATTCAATCCATATTTTATTTAACGTTCCTTTTCTTGATCGTAGGAGTGAGCAATAATGGATAGAATAAGAGCATGAATTGAAATAAAATTGTCTTGAGTTTAACAACCGTACGTTACTGGCGCTTGCGGTCATTCCTGTTCGATTTAATGGAAATAAACCAACATTAATAACCGAAGGGTTAACGTTGAATCAATTTGGTATATTATTTTATCAAAAAGTTGCTTAGATTTGGTATGACAGTCTCTTTGCGGAGTCATGCTCAGTACAACTAAAATATCAGCGGGTTGGTAGCTTCTTGCTCATTCTCTTCGAGACAAGACACTCATTCATAATAGAAAATTGTTGACCTCTTAGAATGGTTCCGTTACGCACACAACAAACTCAAGTTGCTCGATATCGAGAAGCAAAATATACTGTTTTCAAATATTTCTCTTGAATCAATAATTACAGTTTAAATTAATTGATTACATATCTCGAATTTGAAGTGCTTTGGTTAGATTCCAGTGCCAAGAAACCCAATCTTTTTGTTGGTGTTGTAAGAAGCAGGAGTATCAAGGTATTCGATCAGCAAGCTGCTTCAGTAGTCAAAGTAATCATGTATCTTGAAGAAAAGTTTGCTAAAGGAACTATCCTGTGCATTAAGAACTTCCTCGTTGATTTGAGATGCGAGTTCTCGTATTCTTCCCCTGGCAAAATGCGTGCGGTAGATTTTCTCCTGCGAAAGAATGATCTCCTTTTCGTCTACAGAAAAAAGTCAGCATTTGAGCTTAGGTTTCGAAAAAATATTCTCTTGAAGATTCTTATTGTTGTTTATTACGGGTAATGCGAAATGAAGAGATTTGACAATATTGTCGATTATGAATTCGCTTATCATCTTATGGGTATTATCGGTACTCGAGCTTTGCGTTAATTTGTTCTGAAAACAATGAAACCAAAGTATTCTACATGTTAGAGCGATGAACTTGTTATTCTAATTAACACCCGCAGGATGAGAACAACAGTAATAATTTGGACGATGCCTAGGGATTCCGCCGCATTCAAAAGCTTGCTTGCCTTGCAGCGGAGCAGACGTTGCAATCCCACTATTGGCTCGAGGAAGAACATTTACTATTGCAGATATAAGTTCAAAATTAAAAAGAAAATTTCATATTTTTATTCGCAAATTATTAACTAAAACTGAAAACATTGACTACTACGCTACGACTATTGAATGATAGGTTTAGGTCTCTAACAATCCTCATTAAGAAGTACGATACAAGTTTAATTCAGTCTTAGGGTAGAAAGGCCCTATCATTATTATATTTCCAAAATCCGAGCGGCTATTTTTTTTCTATTGTAGTCGTGCTCAGGCAGCAAATTTAGAACATTCTGCTGAAAAACGGCAGTGGCTATATTACCTGAGTGATATTTGGCAAAAAGAAGTTTCTTTGACGAGAGCCTGATCGAGGAAATGAGCGACTTCGTGAAAGCGCAAGCATATTTTTCTTGAATCCTGTGGCAATATGACAAAAATATGATTTGAGGCTGCATAAGAGAATCTGTAAACCTGGAATACCAGAGAAAACGATGATAGAGAGTCCTGGAAGCAATTTCTCTATCCAAAATGAAACGCAGATGCTGAGGATCATATTAGTTCACGAAAGTAGTTTGGTAAATTACATTATCAAATGTATTAATTCCAAAGGTAATCACTTTTAGGATAGTTTTAGATTATTCTAAATTATAGAAATTAACGAATCCTTTCAAAAGCCGTTTATTTTGAGGATCTTACGATCAGAACAGGTCCATCTTGGGAAGGAAGCTCGATATTGGATTCATAATTGGATATAATAATGAATATCTACCCTTTTGAAGCTCAATTTCCTTGGGAGTCTGCCAAATTATACGGCATTTACTTCAATATTTCGCAAGATTGCTTCGAATTAGATCAACTAATACTGGCTGAATAACAAATACATTAACATAAGAATTTATTAATTACGCGTTGGCTGTATGTTTTGACTTAATTGACTTAGAAATATTCCGAAGGCTGTCCCTTAGAATCTCGAGATTTCATTCTAATGGTGGTTAATATCCGGTGAATCCAGTAAAGAAATTGGAAGAGAACTTTTGAAGCTGGACATGATTTCTAAGCTTGGAAGATCGTCGAATATAAATACCATGTAAATGATGATGATTATCATTATCATATTGATAAAAAAGATTTAATATTCTCAATGAAAATGAAAAGTAGAGTTATGACTACTACCAGGCAGATTTTGGTATTGGCCCTCACGATTGGGCTAGCAACAGCTTGCTCCTTGCGCTGGGGGGTTGCTGGGAACGGTGGGAATGGAGGAAGGGGAGGCAACGGAGGAGATGGTGGTATGTATGGTGGAGGTGGGAACGGAGGATTCGGAGGAAATGGTGGAAGAGGAGGAAATGCTGGTGTATTTGGAAACGGCGGGGATGGTGGAAGTGCATCAATCGGCGGTGCTGGTGGAGCTGGCGGATACTTTGGCAACGGTGGAAATGGAGGATCAGTGGGATCCGGAGGCAATGGAGGAAATGGTGGCTTCTTAGGAAACGGCGGAAATGGTGGAAGCGCATCAATCGGCGGTGCTGGTGGAGCTGGCGGATACTTTGGCAATGGTGGAAATGGAGGATCTGTGGGATTCGGAGGAAATGGAGGAAACGGCGGCTTCATCGGTGACGGCGGATTGGGTGGAGAGGCATTAATTGGCGGTGCTGGTGGAGCTGGCGGATACTTTGGCAACGGTGGAAATGGTGGATCTGTGGGATCCGGAGGCAATGGAGGAAATGGTGGCTTCTTAGGAAACGGTGGAAATGGTGGAAGCGCATCAATCGGCGGTAATGGTGGAGCTGGCGGATACTTTGGCAACGGTGGACATGGTGGATTTTCTGGGTATGCCGGTAATGGAGGAAATGGTGGTTTCATCGGAAGTGGCGGAAATGGTGGATTTATTTCACAAGCTGGTGATGGCGGAAACGGTGGTGTTTTCGGTAGTGGCGGTAATGGTGGATTTTTGGGATACGCCGGCAACGGAGGAAATGGAGGCTTCATAGGTGACGGTGGAAATGGTGGAGGTGTTGGAAATGGTGGTGATGGTGGAAATGGAAACTTCATAGGCAATGGTGGAAATGGTGGATTTGTTGGATACGGTGGTAATGGAGGAAATGGTGGCTTCTTAGGTAACGGTGGAAATGGTGGAGCAATACAAACTGGCGGTGCTGGTGGGGATGGTGGTGTTTTCGGCAATGGCGGAAATGGTGGATTTTTGGGATTTTCTGGTAATGGAGGAAATGGTGGTTTCATAGGTAACGGTGGAAATGGTGGACTGATGCAAACAGCTGGTGCTGGTGGGGACGGTGGTGTTTTCGGCAATGGTGGAAATGGTGGATTTTTGGGATTTTCTGGTAATGGAGGAAATGGTGGTTTCATAGGTAACGGAGGAAATGGTGGAGAGCTACAAGGAGGCGGCGCTGGCGGAAACGGTGGTGTTTTCGGTCGTGGTGGAGATGGTGGGTTTATCGGATTTTCTGGTAATGGAGGAAACGGTGGCTTCTTTGGTAACGGTGGAGATGGTGGAAATGCACTCCTTGCTGGAAAGGGTGGCATGGGTGGTATTTTTGGTAATGGTGGCCGAGGTGGATTCACAGGAAACGGAGGCCAAGGAGGACGTGGAGGCATTCTTGCAGACGGTGGAGATGGTGGGTTTGGAGGAACAGGTGGCGATGGAGGCAAGGGTGGAGTTTTCAGCAACGGTGGGAATGGCGGTAATGGCGGGATGGGAGCATTTGGTGGCAATGGATTTCCTTGAATATATAAGTAAAAAGTTGACTTATTTTATGAAAATTAAGATTCAGTAAACTTGAATTATATCAAAAAATATACATTTTACTTTTATGTAAATACTATTCATATTTTACTCAAGTGTGATGCATACACAAATAAATAAGATATGAAATATATCAACTCTCTCGCAATTTCAGCTACCTCTTCTCTTTGAAGACAAAAGTTTCGACGCTTTTTGAGAATAAATCCCACCGTATTAATAAAGAAACTTTTTACGATTAAGCACTTAGATATATCAAGGAAAAAACTACTTTAAACTTGGGATGATTTTATTATTCTCGTTGACATTAAATTTCGATTCTACAATGCACAATACCACATTTCTTTAATTATCTCATAATCCAAGAGCGACAATAAATATCTCATGCGAGCAGCTCTTTCAAATTCAACAAAGATAGATTTAATTTTCAAAAGAAATGCCAAACTATTGGACAAAAACAGGATATATTAATCACAGTTTCGACTGCTCTGAGGTTGCCAACAAGAAACTACCTCTTTACTAAAAAGCACAATTCGAAATTTCGAAGTAAAAGAAATTAAGTTAGGAAATATTAAATACGAACTAAAGTACAACTCAAAGGGCCCAAAAAGATTATTTACCAACGAAAATTTTCAGGAATTCACTGATTTTTTCTCTCTCCAGGGGTTTCGTACAACACTCATTCATCCCACTATCAAGGGCTCGCTGCAACTCATGTGGCTGGACCAATGCCGTGCATCCAACGATCGCAATCGTTGAAATTTCTCCGAAAAGCATCATCTCCTTCAACCGTTTCGTTGCCTCAAATCCATCCAATATCGGCATGTTGCAGTCCATAAAAACCAGATCGAACTGCCGGCAATTCTTGCTACAAGGGTTCTCTTGTCTCTGTTTGATTTTATCAATGGCTACTTGGCCGTTATAAGCTGTATCACTTACATATCCAAATTTTGAGAGAATGGTCTGGAGTGCAATGATATTGAACACGTTGTCATCGACCACGAGTATCCGAGGACAAGAGCATCTGGGCTTGCTTGCTGAATTTGAAATGGTAGCGTGTTGCTTTGACAGGATGTTTTTCTCTTCAAATTTCAATGGCGAGTCTAAATGCGGAACACCGCGATTGTTCGACCCTCTCTTCGGCGGGGACAACTCTTCCATGCTTGTACTATGATCTTCTATTTCTCTCGTGACGTTCTCGTCGTTCGATAGACCATTTGGCTTTTTCTCCGTGATCCAGAACGAAAATGTTGAGCCTTTGTTCAGAGTTGACTCTACCTTGATCGCTTGATTTTTATTTAGAGGGCCTAGCATTTGAACCAAATTGTTTGAAATAACCAGTCCGAGTCCCACACCAGACGAATTCAGCGACGTTCTCCTTCCCAGTTCGATCTTTTCGTAGACTTTGAAGAGTCTCTTCTGATCTTCTTCTGATATTCCGATTCCAGTATCACTAACTTCCACGTATAATATGCTATTATACTCCGGAGAAGGCATGAGTTTCACGGTTAGTTTAATGCTGCCCTCTAAAGTAAATTTTATCGCATTGCTTAAAAAATTAAGAATAATCTGCTTCAGTCGGTTGTGGTCCGTACAGATTTGAGGCGTGGGAGTCTCTATCACGATATCCGTTTCGATTGAGAGGTTTTTCTTATTCACTTGCATTGTTATCAAATTCAAGCAATCTTCAATGGTTTGCTTTATATCGGCTTTTTCAAAAACCAGACGAAGTTTGTTCGCAGACATTTGCGAGAAGTCGAGGATATCATTGATCAGATAAAGCAACAGCCGGTTAGAATCAAGCGAAGGGATGAGTAGGTCTTCTTTTACTGAAGCCGGGAGTCTGGGGTCGTCGATTGCTGCTTGGACTAGGTTGATACTGGCGTTGAGAGGAGTACGAAGCTCATGAGAAACGGATGCAAGCAGGCGGTTTTTGTAGTTATTATTGTCTTCGAGAACGTCTATCAGGCTCCTTTCCGTGATATCATGGAAGATAAGAGCTAGCGCTGGTTTCTCGCGGAAGATGAGCGCCATAACTTTGATTTCAAGGAGATTCGCTGTGCGCACAGCTTCTTTAGACAGAGCGAGCTTGGTGCCTTCTTCCTGATTGCCAGTCTCAAATCTGCCTGTTACTACCATTAAGTTTTGCGTTTGTTGAATTTCTTCTAAATTTAAAGCGAGCTTCGAGATCAAAGTACGAATAACCGCATCTAATAGGCCAGAAAGGCTGGATTCTTCCGGTTCCTCTAGGTTTCGCGCAGTCTCGGAGGTCTATTTTATCAATTAATTAGGAAAAGCTTACTAAGAAAGATCACTTACATTGAACAGCTCTGGTTCCAAATTGTCTACTAACATTTTCTTTTGTTCGACTTTAATTGCTTTGAGATTTTCTTCGACGCTCAGTTGCTCGTTCCACCAATGATATTGCTTTTTATTTTTCCAATTTCGTGAGATCTCGCCCTCTTTCAATCCATAAATAAGAATTCCGTCGGTCGTTTGGTCGAAAATATCTCTGAACGTCTGGGTTTCTTCATACATTTTTTGCTTCTCAATAAACCTTTTGACCGCGTCTCGATGAGAAAAATAGGTTGAAAGCGTCAAATAAATCAAGAGCTGCAACCAGGCTAAGATCATGCTCATTTGTCGAGTGTCCACATAGACCTTAATGTAGAGAGTGCAGATGATAGCTAAGTAGGAGAGGACTTTCAGGTACCACCTCGAAATGCTCTCAATGATCGCAACGGTGATGAAGCACGTGTACCAGCCGATTCCAAATTTTACCTCCAGATGATCAGGCGCCTGGGCTCTTTTTACCAAAACCCAGGCTAGATAGCCTGAAATTAGCGTGTAAAATATGTCTAGGCAGAACCTTACTTCGCGACGACGCTTTTGGAGTCTTTTGTTGAGTCGCATGACGACTAGTCCGACCACGAGTAAAAGAAACAGCAGGAAAATCCAAACAACACTGGTGACGATCTGATCGGCAGTGCGACCCCTGTCAAGGATGGAGAGGTACTGGTTGTATGTTGTTAAAGGCAGCACAGAAATTCCGAGTATCACGTGTCTGTGAATTGATGGATTAGTGTGAGAGTCGATGAGGTGGTCATTATATATTTTTTCGTGTTTTTTATTCTTGATGCCTAAGCAAACGTTCATGATAAAAAAAGAAAACTAAATTATAAGTTTGATGGAACTTTTGGGAAGATCGTCTTATTCACAATAAATTTTAACAGAGATCAACTATTTCTTCAAAGGACATTCCGGGAGTTAATAGTTAATATTGTACTGGTTTGAAATTCCATGCTACTCTATAAAAAATAATTTAAGCTTACAAAAAAAGGCGTGAGGAAGCACAGAAAAGGATGAGAACCCTTTGAGTCAAAGAAGAAGATAGGAGTGGTATCAAGCTGTAGAGGGAGTTAAATATGAAGGGACGCTTTATGAGCTCTGCGTATAGAATATTAGGTTTCTCAGTAAGCTGGCCTTAGATTACTGATTTGATAAAACTTGAAAATTATTTATCCGTCTGTTATTCTCGAGACAGTATGGGGTCAGCATAGGATAATCTGGTAGATAGCAAAATCATTATGTACTTTGTAATGGACAAGTGGGTGTGCAATTCAAAAACGCATGGAAAAAAAAAATTGAAAAAAAATGAAGAGTTTTGATCTTATTAGAAGAGCGGGTTTTAGTCGCTAAATTAAAATTGATAATTGTGCTTCGAAAATTCGGAAGACTATGCAGAAAGAAAGACCGTGGACCTTCAAGACTTGAAAAGAGAGTGTTGAGAGAAGCTGTAGTTGAGGGAAGATTATGTATTATTTGCATTCCCATCAAGTAGAAATATAAGTCAGATGATCAATACAGGCTAGATAATTAAAAAGAAAGAAAGTAATTGAAGATGATGCCGCTTTTTACGGTTAATTTAATTGGTAGGCAGGACAAGAGTCTTTCAAATCTGTCGTCAAATTCATTCCATAGAAATTCAGCTTGTGTTTTTATTGTCTATGATATTACGCGGTAATGAGCGATCTCTTCACAGTCAGAACCCCCTTTTCTAGCCGAAGTAGCTTTGAGAGCAGAGAAAAATAGGTTGAAGATGCTCATAAGATTGTCGATCCTGATGTAATCTACGTTTTGTCTGGAAATCACGCTAATTTGTATTAGGCGGAAGGTCAAACTCGGAAGGAGAGGCATTTATGAGATCTAATTCTTAGATAATCAAATTTTGTTGACCCTTCAAATTTCGACTATTTGTCTGAATTTCCACAGAAGATCTTCAAGTCTCTTATCTTAATAGCTCCCTCAATAAGTTACGAGTGCTCGATAGATTCTATTGAAAACTTCAGCCCATATTTTTTCTTTATTTGGTTTTTTTTTAAAGGACTATCTATCCTCGACATGTTTCTCGATATGATTCCCATTTACCAACTAACAAATGAGCTTATACCACGATTGCAGTATGGCAATAGTTTATAGGCTCTCAAAATCAACTTCTCGAGAAGCGAAATGCTGTCGGTCTCATTAATTGAAAAGATTGAAAAGAATCATTAAAGCCATTCGGACCAAAGGAAGTCATAATAGCAACTTAAAAGCCTTTTATCAGTTATTTAAAAAGAATTAGATCGCATTTTGGTTTTTTTTTCCTCTCTCCTTAACTCTCTCTAAATTGCTTTAGAATTCTTAAAACTTCATTCTTACGCGATTGCTGTATGCTTGTAATCACATTTAAACATATATCTTACCAACTTACTAATCTCTGGGCTTCCTCAGGTAATCAAGTTTATATCGTTGGTTCAACCAGAGTGCTATTCGTTAAGAAATTCCAATTTTCTGAATATGATTAAAGCTCGAACTCTTGATCCACTTTGAGTACATTTACTTATCAAGCTCGAACCACTAGCTTTTTTCGTTTTATCGTCCAGTACAAGTCTTTACTCAAGGATAGACCTCTACAGATGTACACAGCTCACTCTTCAAGAGCTCAGCCTCCTCTAAGGAAAAAACATATCGCCAGTCTGCTCGCAATCGCAACAATTTTCGTTATTTTGGGCGGATATCTCATGAATTCACCTCCAGGATCACAGAATCTGACCGCCACTCTAAATCCTCGATCCCAAATCATTAAGCCTTTTGTTGATCCTCGCTCATACCGCCACATCGTCCTCTCAAACAAAATGAAAGTTCTCCTCGTCAGCGACCCACAAACCGCTTTTTCTGCAGCTGGCGTCGAAGTAGCAGTGGGTTCTTTAGCAGGTCCGAAGGAAGTCGAAGGCCTAGCGCATTTCTGCGAGCACATGCTCTTTATGGGATCGAAAAAATACCCTGTACCAGGCGATTTCCTTTCATTTATCGCAAATAACAACGGTTATTCAAACGCATTCACAGGTCTCGAGGGGACAAACTACCATTTTAGAGTCAACAACCAGGCTTTTACTCAAGCCTTAGACATGTTTGCCCATTTTTTCATCGATCCGATCTTCGACAAGGAGTACACCCTCAAAGAATCCAATGCAATTAACAGCGAATTCGAGAAAAATTTCCAGGATAGCGATTGGCGGGTGTATTACCTCATGCAAATGTTAGCTGATGCTTCGCATCCGTTCTCTCGGTTCCTGGCAGGAAATTTTGACAGTTTAATCACTGCACCGAAGGCGAAAAGCATCGACATCATTAAAGTCTTGAAGGAGTTCCACGGCAAATACTATTCAGCGAATATCATGACTTTGACACTCGTCAGCAACCAAACGCTCGATGAAATGGAAAAATTAGCAAAAGTTGCTTTTTCTCAGGTCGTTAATAAAGAAGTTGTTTCCCCTAGCTTCAAGAGCGCGGGCCTGCCGTATGGGAACAATAAAGGCAAGTATATCCTGTTCAAACCGATTAAATACGAAAATGCGCTTTATATTGTCCTGCAATTCCCTCAGCTGCCTGGCGGTCGAAGCGTCCTGCCTCTAGAATACGTTTCGACAGTGTTCAGTAGGAAAGGAGAGGGTAGTCTATTCAAATATCTATCAAGCAAGGGACTCGTGGAAGATTTATCTTTCACTATTATTGCTGAAACTTCGTTTGGAAGTTTGGGATACCTTCGCTTTGATCTCACAGAGGAAGGAGTGAGTAACCCGGATGAAATTTTGAGAGGTTACCATGTGTATTTGAATAAAATAAAGCAAAATGGTATAAGGCCCGAGCTGTATGCTCAGTATCGGAGACTGCAGGAGATAACATTCAATTACACTCACATGGATATCGAGGCAAGCCAAATCGCGAGCTACCTTGCCGGGTACATGCAGAAAATGCCTGTGTCAGAAGTGCTGACTCGAGGGAAACTCTTTAAAAAATTCAATAAGGAAATCATCCTCGCCTGCCTCGACGCCATGAAGCTAGAAAACACTATCGTTTTGATCTCATCGTCCAAATTCGAAAGCACTAATAAGCCAAACGCTGACAACACTCAAGCAGAACTCGCTGAAATCACCGAGCTGATGCAGCTTCGTGGTACACCTTCACGTTTGAAGAAAGTCGCTAAAAAACAAACAAAAGAAATCGTCAATGCGATAAAGCCAATGCCATTGAATCAGTATAGTTCCCTCTATAAGATCGAGTACGCCTTGGCTCCCATCCCTGCAGCCTTTTTCAAGCACCTCAAACAGATCAACCTCGCAAAATTCCCCGCACTATTCGCTCCAAATATCAATAAATTCATCCCGGACCAGCTCTCGCTTCCATGCTCGAAGCCAACTCAGCAAGAATGCATCGCAGAATTCCGAAAGGATGCTGAGAAGAAAGCGCCGGTGCAGATCTCAACCAACTCTTCACAAGGCAACATTTGGTACCAGTTGGACCGCTCGTTCTTATCGCCTGAATTCGCAGCACTTTTTATCCTCAGAAGACCTGAAGTGTTTAAGAACGTGAGGAAAGTGGTCAGCATGCAGCTCTATTGCGTCGTCGCGAAGAAAGCGCTGCTAATGGCCGCTGATGATATGATTGAAGCCGGGTTTAGCGTCGACCTGGACTGCGAATTGGACTCGATTAAGATCAAAATCAGCGGATTGTCCTACAAAATCGACGAAGTTATAGAAATCGTTGGAAACGTCGTGAGGGACGTAACGATGTCCCAAGAGGCTTTCAACCGCGCGAAAGAGGAACTGATCGGAGCTTTAGAGCAGGAAAAGAAACAGAATCTGTACGAGAAGGTCGTAGAGCTGCTAAAGGAAGCTCTGCTCTCGTACTATTATACACCAGCTGACAAGCTCATAGCTGTAAAGGGATTGAACTACACTGACTGGTGCAGATATGTCGACAGCTTCGGCTCTAAGGCCTCGGCTGAATCAGTCATCATCGGTCATATTAGCGAGGACACAGCGAAACTCGCCGTATCGCACTTGATCGATAGCATGAAAGCCAATATCGTTCCTAAAAACGAGATTCTCAAGAATCAGCTGGTTGACCTCACGAACAAATCATACGTCCTACGAACTGCTAGTCCTTTCGAAGAGAGCCGAGATAACTGCGTGCTTAATTACTATCAAGAAACTGTGGTAAACGAGGATAATTATGTGAAAGCTTTGCTAGTGAATGGGATTCTGAACAACAGAGCGTTTAGATACCTGAGAACAGAAAAGCAGCTCGGGTATATCATTAGAAGTTCATGTCAGATATTCAAAAACGCGTATGGTATTGCGATATTAGTGCAAGGCGCGAACAAGACGGCGATTGAGATTGATAGGGAAATCGAGATTTTCCTGAGAGTTTTTGAGAAATATTTCTCTGAGCTGCCTGAAGTAGAGTTCGAGGCGTATAAGCAAGGGTTTATTGAGACATTAGGCGAGAAGGATAGCTCGATGGTGAAGAAGATGGAACGCTATGGAGTCGTAGTCAGCGATATGACGTATCGGTTTGATAGGAACTCCGATTTGATTGAAAAAATCGCCTCGGTTTCGAAGAGCGACCTTCTGGAGTATTTCAAGAGAATCACAAAGGAAACCGCTGATAGAATTAGCGTGCAAATACAATACAGTGAGACTTCAGAAATTTCAACTCAATCGCTGTCTGCGAATGAAACTTACGTGAATCAAGCAGAGTTGCTGGTTCATGAT